>Ga0255047_10001181_pt1 | contig 19563 bp, 10 predicted proteins | sample JV7_2_1_MG_FD_183640 | JGI IMG/M metagenome (GOLD analysis project Ga0255047, IMG submission 183640) | Seawater microbial communities from Jervis Inlet, British Columbia, Canada - JV7_2_1 | ecosystem: Environmental > Aquatic > Marine > Inlet | place: Canada: British Columbia | collected 2016-10-06 | reverse complement strand
CAGAGGTCGCCGCTACCTTGGTAGCCGCAGGTGACCAGGCCCTCACCGCCGGTATCGACTCGGTCTCCGAGGTATCAGCAACACTGACCGCTGCTGGCGAAGCGAAGACCCTCACCGCAGCCATCGATTCTACCTCAGAGGTTGGGGCCACATTAATCGCCGCTGGCGAAGCCGAGATCCTCACCGCAGCCATCGACTCGTCCTCCGAGGTATCAGCCACACTGACCGCTGCTGGCGAAGCGAAAACCCTCACTGCTGGTATCGACTCCACCTCAGAAGTGGTCGCAACCTTGGCTACCGAGGGGGTCCTGACCGCAGCCATCGACTCTACCTCAGAACTGACGGCAACCCTGGTCGCCGCTGGCGAAGCCGAGATCCTCACAGCGACTATCGACTCTGCCTCGGAGGTCGTTGCCATCCTGACCGCTGCCGGGGAAGCGGAGGTCTTGACTGCCGCCATCGACTCCACCTCAGAAGTGGCCGCAACCCTTACTGCCGCCGGGGAAGCGGAGATCCTGACCGCCGGTATTGACTCCACCTCAGAAGTCGTTGCCACACTTTCTGTGCCCGGAGTACCAGTAGTATTGGCTGCGGCCATTGACTCCACTTCGACGATGACAGCTGTACTCTCCACTGATCGAACAATAGATGAGGTCTACGACCTGGCGGTTAAGATCGACAGGATGGCTCAGATCATAATGGCCCTCGGCCTGGGCGGGAGAAGAAGATGACCTGGGGAGAGGTGTATGCCGTCCTCGAGGCGATCTACAACTACTTCATTGAAGTGTTGATTGAGCTGCTCTCTAGTTAGACAACCGTTGATAGTAAGTTAGGGGCTTGCAATCCCCGCCCCACTTTGCAGTAGAATCTGCAACTGAAAGGAACTGTTTGTGGAACAGAACAACACAGAGGCAACAGAACAACCGGCCACCCAGCCGGACTCCAGTGCAGATGGGTTGCAGGAAGGTGGCCTTACGCCAGCTGTAGCGAGTGCTCTTGCATCGTTACCAGTTGACCAACAGACCATCGTCAAAGATCAGATCGCCAACCAAAACTCTTACATCACGAAGACGAGGCAGTCGCTAGAAAACCAAAAGCGTACCCTCCAAAAAGATGTACAGATGGCCGGCGTGATGAAAGAGCTACTCAAGGACTCAGAGTTTTCGTCGTACCTCCAGCATCGAGAAAGAGGTTCTCTCCCGAAGTTTTTCCAGGAGAGATCCAACAGCTTGAACGCCGGCAGCAATACGATGGTTACCGAGAACAACCCTGATAACTCCGGGTTCGAGTCTCCCGTTGAAGACTCATCTGTTCCAGCGAGCATGGAGACGGACCTTGATATGAGACTGAGGTCAATCGAGCAGCAGCAAGCGACAGTGACAGCTCAGGCACAGATCGACGAGTTCAGTGCCAAGCACCCTGACTATAAGGAATACACGCCGCTGATGTACTCCGCTCGATCAAGACTACCGGGAGCATCTCTTGAGGACCTATACCATGTTGCCAAAGGACTCGCCGCTGCTGGTGTTCAACCAGAAGTGCAGTCTGGAGTAGAGGCAGAACAGGGACAAATCTCGACAGCAGTGGGTGACGCTACTCCCGTCTCTCCACCACCACCAGTAGGGGCCGCTTCAAGCACCTCCCCAGCTGGTAGCCCGTCTACCTCCATCGCCGAAGCCTTCGCAAAAGCAAAGGAACAGCTCGGTATTGAGGGGCCGGTTCATTTTCAATCCTCGTAGTGAAAGAGAGTAAGCAGCAATGCCACTCATTGATCCGAGTCTGGGGACGAACCCCAGTACCTACTCGGCTCTGCTGACGACTACTCTTGAGAACTTCCAGAAGCGACTCGTTGATAACTTCAGCGATGCAACTCCGCTTTTGTGGTGGCTCTCGAGTAACGGTCGGAAGCGGCACATTGCTGGCGGACAATCCATCGACATCCCTCTGATGTATGCTGGTGCGACCGTTCAGCCATTTTCCGGATACGACGATCTCCTGACGGAACCCACTGAGGGTATCGCACCTGCTACTTTCCTCTACAAGAAGTACCAGGTCCCTATCGTTATCAGTAAGGATTCCGAAACTGACAACATGGGAGAATCTCGTATCATTTCCCTGATCGAGGCCAAGGTAAAACAGGCTGAGATATCTTTCAAAGAGCAACTGAACAATGACTTCGTCAACAATGGTCTGGCCGGCACCTCTGGTGAGACGGCATACACCAGGGCGACAGCTGGTACTGTCGATGCAGTATCTGTTCTCGGCACTGCAACTCCGGATGCTTTGAGGGCCACTGGGTTGTTTGACATCTGTCAGACTTCCGACCAGGCTCGTGTCTACGGAGGCATCAGTCCGACCACCTACACCTGGTGGGCGAACAAGTACGCCGACTGTGGCACCACCGCTACCGGCTTTGCCACCAACGGTGTGGACAGGATGCGTAGCCTGTACCTCGACTGCTCCAGGGGCCAGGACACTCCTGACCTGATCTTGTGCAGTCAGACTTCCTACGAGAGCTACGACTCGACGCTCGTTGACCAGAAACGGTATGTCAACACGATGGCAGCGGACGCTGGTTTCGAGTCTCTGATGTACCGGGCGACAACGATCTTGTTCGACAGAGATGTCCCCGCTGGTGTGATGTTCTTCCTCAACTCGAACTACCTCGAGCTGGATGTGCATCCTGATGTTGACATGGCGACGATTCCGTTCCGTGAGGCTGAACGCCAGTGGGCTAGGTTCTCCCGGATCATGTGGAAGGGTGAACTCACCTGCTCAAACCGAGCCCGCCAAGGGCTCCTTGTCAACGCAGTGAATTAGGGGGGGCAAAATGAGTACAGGAACCATTTACCCATACCCAGTCATCGACCAACCGTTCTACAACAACTCTGGGTCCACGATTCTCGCCGGTTCGATTGTTCAGGCGGATACTGTCGTGGAACTCAAGATGACCATCGACCCATACGCAACGAGTCGAGGTCCTCTCGAGGCCGAAGGCACCTCTCCGGTGATCCCAGTCAAAACAGCGACTTCAGGGTCTGCGACCAATGGTGCCGAAGCTCTCGGTTGTGCTTTGGCAGAGATTCAATCCGGCCAGTGGGGAACCATTCGGGTCTACGGGCCGTGTCTGGTGCCATGTTCAGAGACCTTGTCCGACAATCATCTGACATCCTACAGTGTGGACAGTGCCACCGCAGGGCATCTCAATGAGGTGACCGCTGGTGCGACCGTGTACACGGTAGCTTTCCAGGTCGGCACCTCTGGTGTCACATCCGCTGGTGACAAGCGGAAGGTCTTCATGCTCGGAGGTCGTGAGCAGCTGGCGACAGTTGGTTGCGAGTTCGGTACCTTCGTCTGATTGAGTTGAACTTACTTGCGGCGTGGAGGGGACCCGGACGGTCTGGGTTCCCTACACTTTCCGCATGATATGGAGGACCGTGGATAAGACCGAAGAACTCAAGGAGCGTGATCGAAGCCATCAGTACAGACTTTCGTTGCTTCGAGGCGAACCCGATAAGAGTATTCTGGAATCCGAATCTCCTCCAGCACCGCCGGCCATCGTACCAGGGGGCCGAGGTGAACTGACCGTCGAGTTTGTGGTCACTCCAGCACCCAAGGAGAAGAACAGTGAACTTCGGGGAAGCAAAAACAAGGGTACAAGACGCAATCGGAGCAAGCAGCACTGAACTGGCATCTCAGATAGGTACCTTCGTCTCTGATACCATCAGGGACATCCATGCTTCTGGTAGGTGGCCCTGGGACCGCCGTTCCGAGATGTTCACTGCTCGAGGTGCCATCACAGGTACAGCCACCTGGACAAAGGGTGCGACGACAGTAACCCTCAACACCGGGAATGTTGCCACCCAGGCACTCGCTGATGAGTATGTCAGTGGGCTTATCAAGCTCTCGACCAATATCTACGAGATCGATGGGTGGGTTCAATCGACGGGAGTCTTGACCGTTTCCCCGGCGATTCTCGATGCTAGTGGCACGACAGCTTCCGTAACGATTATCCAAGACATGGTTTCGATGCCTACCGATGTTGAAACGGTCATTGAAGTCGTGGACATGGCGTACCCGAGAGTCCTCGGAGCTCGAGCTGGAAACCTGCGAAAGCGACTGTGGCCCGACCCGTTCCTGGTGATCGGTGCCTACCCCTACGAGTGGTGGACCCGAGGCGTGAACAGTGCCGGCGATATCGAGTTGATCCTGTACCCCCCTCCGAACGAGGACCGAATGTATCAGGTCGAGTACTGGAGAAGAGTCCAGCTGCCGACTGTCGATGGTGACGAGCTCGAGGTGGTGACGGGGATTCCCGAACGATTCCACCCGGTGATCGTTGCCGGCGGGAAGTACCGTGCGTTCGAGTTCGAGTTCGAGAACGAAGGAGTGAAGGCAGCTGCTCAGGCGGAGTTCTTGACTGGCTTGTCCAGGTTGCGGAACTTCTCGAGGCCAGACGCTGGAGCGATTCGCCAGCTCCGGAGTGGAAGGAGCAACCACAGAAGCTCGGGTCGATATCTCCCCACTGACCGGATCACCGGCTACACCGATTCGAGTACCTGATGGCCTGGACTAACTGGAATGACAACTATGTGTTCAGGACTGGCGGAACTGATCGGATGTTCACCCTAGCAAGCGGTGCCGCAGCGGTAGCGTTGCGAGCCCAAGGTCTGGAAGTAACGAAGGAGACGGTTGTTAGTCTTGGAGCCTTTACTAACTCGGGTCAGGTAGTTACCACTGGAGCCACTGCGACCGCTCCTCTTATCGGAAAGATCCTGGTCTGCTCAGAGGGATTCTTCGTCGCTCGAGTTCTTTCTCATTTCCCGAACCTCGCAGTTACTCTCGACCGGGCCTTTACCGGTGTTACTGGAGACTACCCGTTCATCGTTTTCCCTGGACCTGCTATCGGGGTGCCGGCATTGAACCCACAATCAGGAGTAGTCGGTCGAGCGGAAGATCAAAGAATACCAATAGAAACGACCATCGACTCCGCTTCAGAGGTGGTCGCAACCCTGGTGCCAGCGTAATGGGCTACCAGGAGAAAGAGCAAAAGGTCTTCCAGGGCCTTTACGATACAAGGGTCGGAGCAGCTGCACCCGGTTGGGCCGCAGAGGATGTCGTGAACATCGACTTCCGTCGGCAGTCCATCAGGGGACGGGGACCCACCTCGAGAGTCTGGACTGACGCACTCCCTTCGCAGGGAACCTACCATGACGGGCAGAAGTCAGTCGCTCGGACAACATACGCAGCGAACGCCTTTTGCCTCGACGACCTATCCTCGCTGGCGAATACCGGCTTTGTCGTTCGTGCATATATCTCGGGGGTGAACCTCGCCAGGTTACAAGAGGAGAAAGTCTACTCCTCGAGTGTCTTCTGGGCGATCTGTGGTTCCACCGGGAAGTCCACTTCGCAAGTACTCAGCGATGGGTGGTTGATATCACTCGAGCAGTACGCAGCTGGTGACTTCAGGTTCCGTCTCGATGTGATGCTTGAGGATACCGGAACAGCTGCAACCTCTGCGGGGTCCATTCTCGTAAACCTACCCACCCTGGAGGAGACCGACACAGTCTGCATCGAGTGGCGATGGGACCCAGCACACTCCACGCACAAGCTGTCGTATTTCACGAACGGTAGCGACTCTGCAACAGCTACAACCAGCTCCGCCTTGTCGGCAAAGAAAGTGCATCGTGATGCGACCGCTACCTACTACCTTACCGCCGGTGCTTTTGAGTATCCGTCGAACAGGGAGAACCTCCTGTACAACTTCGATGGGACCATCGGCCAGGTCGAGATCCACAAGATCGACACCACCGATACGGAAGCTGAAACCCGCTGGCTCTCCTATCCCGAGGGGGACATACCCACCAGGGTGTACTTCTTGAGTCAACCTCGAGGAACTGACTACACCTGGGGATCGCTCGGGAACTCCAGCTACACCAACTCCGCAGCTGGCACCGTCGAGCTCTTCCCAAGAAGTACCTATGTTGAGTCAAACGAGATCGTCATGACTCCTGGCAATACTGGATACATCACCGCCCTGAACTCGTCACTCGAAGGCGTGAAGATCTGGGGCTGGATCCTCGGTGTGACGGTGAACGCTCCACCAGCTGGCGATACAGCCTTCACCTTTCCCCCGTGGATAATCACCGACGAAGACAACAACTTTGTGGTGACCGTTGCGGCGGGTTCAACTCCTGCGACTAACTTCAAGCTGAACATCTCGGTAGGTATGTTCGACAACCGTGCGAACCCAGAGACAAGAGCAGCTGCACTGTCGGTCCAGACTTCAGATATTGCTTTCGGGACCGCCACCAGGATCGCATTCTTTCTTCAGTCTACCCCTGAAGGGTACGGCACAACCACCGCCAGCACTCTCCGGTTGTTCTCCAAGTCCGGTGCCACCTGGGCTCAGGACAGTACAGATCAGACCAGTCCGTATGTTCATGGTGTCGCCAGTCTTGACTCGAATCTTGGTGGGTATGATGGAGACACTCGAACGATCTACCACCAGCTGACAGATGTCCGGGGTTACTCGGGACTCGAGACTTTCCCGTCGAATGATGCAGAAGTGAAAGCGGTCGATGTTGCACCAGGTGGTAATGTTTACCCTAACGGCTTGTTGGTCTCACTCGACGGTACCAACGAAGTAGCCACCACATCAGTATCTGGGAAGAATGCTGTCCAGAGATGGAGAGACTCGAGAAGCGATTATGTCTACGCACTGTTCCCAGATGTCCAGGGCCGGAGATGGTTCGGTGGTATCGGGTCGATGACTGGACCGCTTCACTCGCCAATACTAGGAGTCCACGACTTCAACATTCAGGCCGGCATGGAGCAGACCATCCAGACGGCTGTCGTTCTTCCGGGCGGTGTGTATATCCGCAACCTCACAACTGGCACGGGTCAGTTTTATCCAGCTCCTATGTACGGTATCACAGGAGCTACCAGTGTGGTCCAGTACAATGACCGGTTGATCGTCTCTGGGAACGGGATGCGACCATTCAAGGTGTATCCAGGTGGGGCCGACAGTGTTGGTCTTCAGCGTCCCCTGGTTGGATTACTGAGTGAGGTTTCAGCTGACGATGGTGGGGAGCTTCTTCCGAGTACCAGTTACACCTACCGGTTCTCCTACTACAACTCACTCACAGGTGACGAGAGCAACCTGAACCCAACTGGCGAAACTGGCACGACCAGCTCAGGTCATGATACGCTGAAGCTGAATATCGGGATCCTGTCGAAGGCCAACTCCGACTGGGATTTCCTCATGGTCTACCGACAGGCTCAAGGTTCCAACACCTACTACCTGGAGCAGCGAGTACCGAGGCCAACCTACTGGATGAACTCATTGACGGCAGCGGTCATGGTCGTGACGAGTCAGATGCGAGAAACCGAGCTGTTGCTCCAGCTGACAGATAGCATCGACAACCACCCTCCAGGCGATTTCAGCACTTCCGCTATCGGTGGTCGAGTGATGCACTTCGGCGGTGCTGGTACGAATCCAGGATATGTCTACTACTCCAAGGTCCTGCTTCCGCAGTCAGCTCCTCCAACGAATGTCTGGCAGCTGAACAACGACAACTCGGATCGAGTCATGGTTATCCGCCCGCTGTTTGGTCGAGTGATCGTATTGAAGCAAAGATCGATCTGGACTGCTCGAGATGACGCAGCTGCCTCTGGTGAGCAGCCGGCGAATGTGCATATCGGCAAGGGTTGCGTGAGTCCTCGAGCAGCGGCGGCGGCGGGTAACTCCCTGTTCTTCCTTTCTCCTGACCGAGTGGTGTATGTCACTGACGGCTTCGAGGTCTCCGATGTGAGTTCCCAGTCAATCCTGGGGACGCTCGAGGTCTTGACCCAGGCCCAGCTCGAGGGTGCCCAGATGACGCATGACGCACCGGACCAGCGGATCTGGTTGTCGATCCCTCCGACTGGCGAGGGTAGCAGGAACCAAGTGCTAACCTTTGATTACCGACTGGGTCGATGGTCGAAGTGGGAAGTGCCTCACGATGTGATTGATTCTGGTCAGGATTCTTCCGGCGGCGGACAACAGCGTCCGATACTGGGATCTCGAGGATCGGTCTACTCGCTGGGGACATCGAACATCAACCAAGAGAGTGACGCTGGAGCTGGGCAGACTGACTTCTCCAACACCTACGCAGCAGCTGAGTACCTTCTCGTGGACAGCAAGTGTGCCGGATTCTCGAGTACCTTCAGCTGGAACACCAGCGTCATCGGTATGCCGGCGATGGTTGTGTTCCACTCGTCAAGTACCTCGACCGAGACGACTGATCCGATCTGGGACGGGACTCGACTCTACACCTATATCAGAGGTGTGACGACTTCAGGGTCCAACACGAAGATTCAACTTGGGCATTCTTTCTCCACTTCTGGGACCCACGCCACCCTCCTGGTAGGGACCCAGTTCCGTCGATATCTGAACCACTGGTTTTCTCCACAGGGGGTCGGATTCGACTATCTGTTTGCGGGGTGGACTTTCGTACCCGACCAGGGCGTAGTCGCTGCTGACAACGATTCCGTATTCCGGGTCTGGTTTGACGATGAGTCCACCCCGACTTATTCCAGGGGAGCTAGCGAGTATGCCCTCAGTTCGTTAGTTCCTGATCTCAGCTACTCGATGCGAAGACGAGGTCGCCGTCTGCGATACGAGATCCTCGAGGGCCGAACCCGTGGAAAATCAATGGAGTACCAGAGGGCCATCATCAGGTATCGTATACGAGGACCAAGGAGACGAAAATGAGTGATCCGAGAATCTACCACAGGGTTGGGCCGAACGCACCGGAGGGTCGTCAGATCTACGACGATATCCGCCGGCGTGATTTAGGGTTGAGCTCATCTTTCAACAGTCAACTCTCCACTGTGAATAGCACCTTGACCGGTGAGATCACGACCCTCGAGGGTCAGGTAAACGCTCTGGCCGTTACACCCGTCCAGGTTGGTACTGGTACTGGGTACACCTCGGTGTCGATGCAATCTGATACTACAGTCACAGTATCGTCTGTCACCGTCACCCCAGTGGTCGCCACCCCGTTTATGTTAGAGATACGAGGTGGACTCATGCTGTTCTCCGGTTTGACCACCGTGACCTTCAAAGCAAATATCTACGAGGGAATAACTTGGATTCAGAACCTATACCAACCTACTGAAGTTGGCTTAGTCCCCGTCGATACTGCTTCCTTCCAGAGCAAACTGACCGGCACGGCGATTACTGGTGGTAGAGGTGGCATACCGATAGGGTTGGGTGCAACGATTCTAATTCCGAATACAGGCACGAGTAGTCGCACATTTGAATTCAAAGTTAGCCGGTCTGCTGGTACCGCTAGCGGTGCAGCAGTGCAGCACGGTGGGACTTTCAACGCATTCCAGTGGACGGTGGCATAGATGGCTAACGCAGACTTCAACTTCCCCAACACTTTTGTTGGCTCCCAGGCAGGGTCCAGTCCCTGGGACTATCTATCGAACTACTTCAATGACTTCTCAGGCTGGGGCGAAGCTTCGGTAGGGATGGGGATAGGATCCGCAATCGGTGACTACTTCTCAAACAAGGAGAAGATCAAGAACCAGCAAGCCGCCTATCAGAGGTCGGTCGATACGACACAGAGATCCTTGATGGGACTTCTGGGTCGAGGCGAACTCGTCGGGCAGAGCGATAACGCCAGGGTGGTTGGCCGAAACCAGCCGACTGGGATGCCAGGTAACATGACCGGCGGACAGAGTTTCTACGACAGGATCCTCGCTCCTGGTACAATCCTCTCCGGCGGACCAGGCCAGGGGGGAATCGACCCACAGCAGATCCAGGCTCGCACCATGCTGGCAAGGCTGATGAGTAATGATCCATTCTCCGGGCAACAGATGCAGGGGATGTACGGTGAGCAGAATCGACAGCTCGGTAGAGGTCTCGGTGGGCCGGCGAGCGGGAATCTCCAGCAGGACCTACAGGGCCTTATGAACTTCGGTGGGGCCGGTCAGGCTCGTGCTGGTCTCGGTATGCAGTTGGGAGCCGCAGGAGCTCAGTCGAGGCGACAGGGTGCCCTGGGTGCCTCTCAGTACCTCGGTAATGTCTATGGGGCAGCTGGAAGGACAGTAGGGTAATGATTGACCCGGTAACAGCAGCACTGATCGGTGGTGGACTTTCGTACCTGTCGGGTTCCTCGGAAGCGGACCTCCAGGCGAATATGCAGCAGACTCAGTGGGGTTTCCAGGACCAACTGCGGAACCAGTTCGGCAACGATCCCCTCATGGCGATGGCGATGCGAAATGTCACGCAGCAGGACTATGACCCTCGAGAGATGTTGAAGCTCGGTCAGGAACAGATCGGTGCTGTGGGTCGTCGTCGAGCTTTCGATGCAAAGAGGAACCTGGCCCAGTACGGATTCATGCCAGGGTCGGCCCAGCACGACTTCTTGCAACAGGGTCAGGGGCGGCAACAGGACTTCGCTCAAGATGATCTGAAAGGACTGATAGCGATGCAGTCTCCGATGTCTCAGTTGCAGAACAGAACAGCGAACACTCTCGGATACTCCCAGGCGATGATGCCGACGATGCAGATGGCAGCTGGAGGGTTGATCTAATGGCGACCCTTGGTCAGTACGCAAAAGCTCAGACCGCAACCGGTGCCGCAGCGGACAGCAGTCTTCAAGCATTGATGCTTTTGATGCAGCACATGGCTCAACGAGAAGACCGAAAAACTGACCGAGAATATCAACAAATACAGATCGAGTTGCTGAGAGGTCAACTCGATCAACAGAGGACTGCTGCCGAGCGAGATCTGCCCGGTCAAGAAACGATTCGGGATATCCAACAGGCAAAAGGTCTCAAAGGATACAGCGACATCGTGGCAAGAGCCGAAGGGATGACCAGGGCTTTCGATAGTCCGTGGGACCCGACCCTCCTCGCTGAATATCCCCACGCTCAATCATTAGTTACAACGGGTGCATTCGAGACAGGTACTGGTGGACTGGAGAAAGACACCTGGAGTCGAGAGTGGTCAAGTGCGAACAGAAGAGTTGATCGGTTCATCGAACACTTGAGTGGTTACAAGGATCTGGACCGCTCTGTAATCGCAGACATCGAGGCCGAGCTGCGGACAACGGTCGGAGAATCTCTCGGTCTTTACGATGACAAGTACAGTCAGCTGTCTGCCGAGGCACTTGTACAAAGTCTCGTCGTCCGAGAACTCAACAATGGGATGAACTACAAAGAGATCGACTTGTCCTTTCTCAAGGGAAGACATCCTGAATACAGAGACGCTTTCGAGAAGATCGGCAAATCGTCGAGAGGGATGTCAGATGTCATGGGAGCTGGGCTCCGGCAAAGAGTAGGTGGTTCGGTTGAGGAAATAATCAAGAGGACCCCGGATCATGGTCTCCATCCAGAAACCATCACAATGTTGGAGGATCTACCCGCAAGGGACCGCCTCGAGCTCCTCGACGACATCAACGAGCGAGGAGCACCTGCCGTCTTGGGGGAGATCGAGGAAGCACAACCCCCCCCAGAGCCTGGGTTCTGGGAGAAGGCTGGGGGTGTTGCCGAAGACTGGGGAGTCCCAGTTGGTGCTGCGGCTATTGCGGCAAGCCCTCACCTACCGGGAATTCTCAGCACTCTCGGGTCACTTGGTTACTTCGCTGGTCACTACGGTAAAGAGCTAATAAAGAAGGGTGCCATCCCTGCTCTCGTAGCTGACCTCGGAGCGAAGGGTGGAGTGAAAGTTGCGGAAGGGACTCTGGGACTCCTGGCCGAAGACGAGGCAGAGCTCAAGCAGGGTCAGGAGGCACTGGGCCAACACACCAGTGAGATGAAAAGAGGACTCTTCGGTCTTTACTCCGGTGTGAAGGCGACTCGGGCTATCGCTGGAGGAGCACTTTCTCGAGAGACCGTCTCGCTTCCACTAGAGATGCTAGATCGTATAGCACACGCCGGCGACCCCTTGGTCAAAGAGGAGAGGAAGAAGAAGATCCGGGAAGAAATCGAGGCTCTTGAAAGAGAACCGAGGATCGATGAGGCCCCAGATCCTTTTGTCTCGGTTTTCACACCGCACCGGAATTCGATCCCTACTGTGAAGGATAAGATCAAGGATGCGAAGGAGAGGCTCGAGTACGATCTCTACGATTCGTATATGAAAGATGCCCTTGCCGTCCAGAAGAAGAACCATGATGAGCTTCGTGAGATGAATCCAGCAGGGGCAGGGTACCAGGCCCTCCTACATGACTCTAACAAACACGATTCCGATATCCAATATGTAATGAATCAACGACGACTCAGGGAGACTACAGAACCGTTCGGCCCAGAAGAGCAACCAGGTGGCTGGTATGATCCAATGCAAGGTCCGGAAGAAGATCCCCGTCTCGGCCCCCCCGGCCCCCCCGGATGGCCAAAGCCCTGGGACCTCTCCGACAAAGGTCTGACAGGGGACTCTTTCGATGAGGGTCCGCCCCGACCCGAACTTATGTTGCCGCCACCGGAGCCAGAACCAGAGCAGCGAGAATACGATCCACTAATGCAGTTCCTCGGAGTTAGCCAAGCACCTCCATTCACTATGGATTCGCCGGCACCGCATCCTTCAGAAATCCAGCCACCGGTTAGCGATCCCGCACAACTTGGTCCTTATGGTCAGTACGCCGGCGGGTACCCAGAGGCACTTCAGCTCATCCAGGAGATGGCACTTCAACAAGCTCCTACCCAGGAGATGATGATGCAAGGTTCACCTCCGATTCCTCCCGCCGGAGATCGGCATCCGGGTGGCTCAACGATGACACCACAGTCTCCGCAGTTGCCGCCCGAGCAGATGCTTGAGCTAATAATGATGCAAGCCCAGATGGCACAAGCGGGCCAATCGCCACTGTCAGTTGGAAGCCAACCCGACCCACGGTATTCAGAGATGGCACCGCCACAGAATGCCCCACAAGGACCACCTCAAGGGTTGCCGCCTGAACTGATGCTTCAGCTACTAATGATGCAAGCTCAGATGGCACAAGCTGGACAGTCGCCACTGTCAGTTGGAAGTCCACCAGTACCGCAGGGGTATTAGATGCCTACTGGATTGACCGGGATCTACCGACCTGATGAAGAGAACTATCCGGGCCAAGTGAACCCGGCCAGTCTGCAACTCCCCACCAAGCAGGTGGACCCATACATGAGGACACTGCTGAAACTTCAGGACTCGGGTCTTCTGACTCCGAAGTTCGTGCAGGGTCAGATCGGAAACCCACTCCTGCGGCAGGACTTCCTTGACTCTGGAATCGTCGGTCCTCGCCAACCGTTCGGACCTGGTCAAGCTGGTCTCACCCAGGAAGAGCTTCAGAAACTTGGTGGGCTTCGTCGTAATGTAGCACTGCGTCAGGGTGACAAGACTACCTTCATCCCACGAGAACACACCGAGCCGTCTGGTTGGATAAAGCTCCTAGAGGTGTTCGGTGCTTTCAACTTTGCGGTAGCCGGTGCGTCCAATGCCCTGGTCAACCTCTACCAGGGGAAGACCGAGGAGACTAACCCGTTCGTCGAGGCGTACCGAGGATTCACCCTGAAGGACAAGGAGATCTTTGGAGATGTCCTCGAGAACCTCGGGTGGGAAGGCGAAGACGGTTTCGCTTATTGGAGTCGAGAGTCGCTTGGCTTTGTGATGGATGTGGTCCTGGACCCGATCAACTTCATCTCGCTCGGATCTCCACAGGCAGCGAAGCTAGCTCGAGGGATAGCGACAAAGGTTCCGCTTCGAGGCAAGGCGGTCATGGGTGCGACGACAATAAAGCCGATGGATGAGCTCGGTAAGATCTCGAGCAAGATAGTCGAAGAGGGTCTCGAGAAGCTTCAGAGGGGCGAGGCGTTCATACTCGGATCGAGTGAGACGCAACGCCGAGCTCGAGCTCTTGAGGATGCCGTGAAGAGGAGCCTTGACCCGACCGTCTCGGTGGACGATATCGCCGAGGGTATGGGATCTCTCGAGGTTGGGCTTGCCAGAATGTCTCTCGAGGATGGAGTCAACCAGGAAGTCCAATCGGTCTTATCGATGCTTGCCAGACACAATGATCCAAGAACTCTGAGGAAGTTGCTAGAGGAGTCGGGTGGTGGTTCACAGGAGTTGAGGCGATGGCTCTCGGCTTTAGGTGGGGACCCTACTGGAGAGATCACGGGGGATATCCTCCGGCACTTCCTCAGAATGGAGGGTGAAGACCTCACCGAAGAGGCGATCACTAAGTTCCTCACCTCCAGCGGAGGCATCAAGAAGCTGATCGACCCAGGCGGATTGCAGCTGCGTATTCCATTCACAGACAAAGGTTTCGTGATAGCGGAAGCCCAGTGGCTCGACGGGTTCGCCCTCAGTGTCGAGTCAGGTATCGTCAAGGCACTCGGTGTTGCTACGACCTTTACCCCGCAGCCGATCAGGAAGGCTGTCTCGTATGCTGCCGAAGGGATCGCCGCTCGTGCGAGGAAGGGTGCCCACTCCATCTCGAGGGCCTTCGGGGTCAACGGTCGGAGAAGCGGAATCCTGAACTCGCTACTCAAGAACAGAGATACAAACCTGAAGAACTCGCAGTCAAAGTCGGAGGAGCGGGCACAAGAGATCCTCACCTGGAAGATCGACGGTAAGGAATCTCCACTTCCGGAAGACCTGCACGAAGTCCTGGTAGATACAATCCTTGCCGAGCAAGACCTGGCCTACAAACACATCGAAGAGGGGCACCGGTTCTTCAGCGAGGCGACTGCAAGAAAACGGATCGAAGTACTCCGTGAAACTAACACTCCAGAGGGGATGGCAGAAGCTGCCAGGATCGAAGCAAGCATCACACCTCTCGGATACACCGAGACCGTGATCCCGAAAATCGGAGACGATCCCCGTCTTGTAGGTAGAAGCGGCGAGGAGATCACCGAGCTCGAGCGGATCGCCCGTAGTGTGCATGAAGTGTTCGCAGAGCAGTACGACGCAGCAGTTGACGCAGGTGTTCATATCCAGTTCATGGACTACTACCTCCCGGTTCAATACTCAAACTGGTCGTCTGTCAAGAATGTGCAACTCTCCACAGGTAACGAGATCGCCAGGGTCGCCGGCGAGGATGTGTTCGCCAGAGCTCGAACGATCACAAAGGAAGAGGCCGACCGACTCGGATTGAAGGTAGACAAGAATCTGTACTCGCTTGTCTATAACCGATTGTTCCAGGGGAAACGCACTCAGATCGAGCGGATGTTTGTCGCCAAGATGATCGAGCAGATCGCTGTGCATCCAGGGCAGATCGGCGAGGTGTTGAGGAAACTCTATGGTCCAGGTTCCAGAGAGTCCCAGGAGATGCTCGACATTCTCCTGAAGCAGTCCGATTACACTGAGCTATTGAACGAGGACAACTTGCAGGTGTTGATCCCTGGTCTCGACCAGTTCAGAAACTACATACAGACCGGTCGCCTCGATGACGCAGCTCGGTGGATAGAGGTCAACGAGGACCTGGTGCCACTACTAGCAAGCGGATCCGGTCGTACAGGTTTCTTCGAGGCGGTGCAGAACGACTTGCAACAGACGCTCGGGACCCTGAAGGACTGGACCGATTCCCTCATGACAACAGAGCGGGGATTCCTTGCAGCAGAGGAGAAACTCTTCACCGCCATCGAGAGCAGTCTTGCCGACCTCGACTGGCTCAGGATCGAAGGTGAAGCTCTCAGCATCCCAGATCTCGACCCAGCCGCAGCTGTTGGTGCCGCCGTCCGATCAATACTAAAGGAAAGAATCGCAGTCCTCTTGCCGGATGTGGACCTCGGAAGTCTTTCTCCCATCGAGTTGCTGAAGCGAATACCAGGCGAGTCTTCATGGATCAACTTGCCAGCTACTGCCGGCCAGGACTCCGGCAAACTAGCGATACTCATGAACGCTCTGGACGATTCGACAGAAGCTGGCGACAAGATAAAGAACAAGCTCCTCCAGAAAGCTCCCCAGCTGGAGCAAACCTTGCAAGAGATCGCCGAGGACCTGGTCGAGACCATCCTCGATTCGAGAAGACTCACAGACAACAGTGTTGTGACTGCCAGGATGGAAGAGCAGCTGCTTGAGATGGCCCTCTCCTCCTTGCCGGGTGCAGCTCTCGAACGGGTTGCCGGCAGGTCTGTGATAATAACCAGAGGAGTCAACGAGGCCGCAGTGTCGAACAAGCTCCAGGAGCTACTCGAGTTGGAGCTCGCAGAGAAGTTCGACGAGATGGCAGACCTCACTGACGAGCTGGTAACGCAGTATGCACGGCACCCAGAAATCCACGAGTGGTACAACAACTGGAGAAAGTCTCACGACCTCCCGCCGGACCCGTCGATTCCCAATCTATCAGACAGGGTGGAACTCAAAAGCCGGATCATCTCCTCGATGCGAGAGGCTAAAGAACACGCTCACCGTTCTGGAATGTCCATGTTCCGCTTGCCCGTCTACGCAGCTGGTCCGCAGCTTCCAGCAGGAAGGGCTCAGAGATCTGCAATCGAAAAGATGAAGCAGACGATCCGCCGAGAGCTCGGTGATGACGGACATCGGTTCCAGGAAATGCTGAACGAGATGATGCAGCCGTCTGTTTCGATGCCTGGTTATCACTACAGTCCGCTCCGGGCGACCAGGAACTCCGTCCTGAACCTGTATGCGAATGAAGGATCATCTGTCCTGAACCTGATCGTAGACATCTCCAAGAAGCTCGACCCCCACGAGGTGGTGAGGGAAGTCTTCGCAGAGAAGCTCAAGTGGGGGGGGTTGGTCCGCAGCCTGGTGGGGCAACCGGAAAGACTTAAAGGAATCCTCGAGAAGTTGAGCCAGTCAACTACCAACAGATTGACGAGTGCTATCTCACAGATCCCAGGAGCCCAGCTCGACGAGGCTCAGTCGCTTATCGTGAAACTGGAAGCTGACTTGACGGACCTTTTAGGATCGAGATGGGAGACAGGAACAACCCTGACTGATGTGCATCTCCAGGTCGAGGCCACCTTCGCACAGTTCTCTGAAGGTCTCGAGCGGATCCTCCCGACCGAGGAGGGGCGACTACTAATGTTCGCCGGCATTGACGAGATGAAGACAGCACTCATTGATTCAAACCAGAAGACAATCCGACTATATCAGCGAGCTCGAGAACTATCTCAGACTATCACCGAGCTGTCGCAGAACCCTGCTGCCATCCTTGGTGAAGCAACCGAGACTGTCCTCAAGAGCGTTGACGAACTCGTCGCCCTTCGAGACGAGATCCAGGCCGCACTCAATAGTGCCGACGAGGCGACCTCCCAGCTGCTCCAGCCGAACAATCCGCTACCAGACGGTTGGGGACAGATTCTACCAGAGCAAGAGATCTCGAATGCCTTACTTGGAGAGGCTAAAGTTCTCTACAACGACATGGCCGGCGTGTTCGGTGAGTCTCAAGAGTTGCTCGATGCTTTCCGTACAAGCCAGCTGGAGATCGCCAAGAACAAACGAGCCGCCGCCGCTGCTGCACTTGCTGGTATCGACCGAGATCTGATTCCAGTCGAGTCCGCAGTCAATGATGTAATTATGCAGGTCGAGTATGTGCGACAAGCGACCGGAGTTCAAAAGAGAGCCCTCGCCAGATTAGGTGATATCCAAACTGCTCTCGACGCTGGAGGAGATCTCTACTCGAGAAACCAACAGGATATGCTTCGATCCTTTCTCGAGGTGAGTATCGTTGACGAGTTCCTCAAAGGGGGCGACCTGACTCCAGCAGGTTGGGCCGCAGCCGGCGAAAGAGTTGGAACACAGGGACCAAAGAAAACACAGATCCTGAAGCACTGGTGGAAACAAATCGGAGACATGGACGATGTTGCCACCAGGGAAGTCTTCATGATGACTCAGGAGATCGTCACTCAACAAGCACCGAAGGTAGGAGACGCAAAGCTCTACGCAGCCATACATCGGACAGCGTTTATCGAGGGGCCAGTTGCCGATGATATCATTGGAGCGGCCCAGGCGGCTTTCGATTCTGTTGACCCGACGATCCTCGAGGACCTGGGTGTCGTAGCTCCAGAGATACTAATCAGGGCAGAGGCCGCTGCCAGGTCCGCAGTTGGCTCGAGGAGGTCTACCGAAGGATTGATCGCAAGGCTCGCCGAAGGTGCGTTCCTTCCAGACGGAGAACTTCGAGAGATCGCTGAGTCGATGCACTACGAGCGAAAGTTCATTGTCCATCTAGTCCGAGAGATGAGTGCGAAGCAGGGAGTGATCGAAGGTCTGTTCGGTGCCAGATCCCCAGTCGGTCGGAAGCTCATGCAAGATCTCCGTGGAGGTCTCCAGAATACCCTGATTCAGCAGCGGCAAGTTGTCCTTGACCCGACCTCTGCGACCATGCTCGGCGAGGAGGTCGAGCGACTCTCTTCTGAGCTGGTCCTTCTGGTAGCAACGGACAAACAGAAAGCCTTGACGAGGCTCGGCGAGATAGTTGGCCCAGGAGCTGACGCACAAGAGCTGATCGCCCTGCTAGACACCGCCGCCGTGGAGCTCTCACAGCTGCCGAGAGCCGAGCAGTTCCAGGCAATGATCTCGAGGATCAGGGAGAATATCGAAGGGCTGTACGCCCCTGTGGTGGACCTCCTCGACGACACCGCTTCCGCTCGAGTCTTGAACCAGGGTGGTGTGCCGCAGGTGATCTCGGACTGGATGAGGCAGAACGATGATGTCCTCTCACTGGAGCCACAGGAGATCGCCGTACTCGAGGAGCTGATGGAGGACCTTAACGGCCCGACCGGTTCGACCCCGCAGCCCCTGCTGGTGCAGCTTCAGAATGCACTCGAGGCTCCGCCATCCACCCCTCGGCCAGTGGAGGGGCCGACCTTTAGTGAGAGGAAGAGGAGTTCCAGTATCTTGCTTGAGGGTGAGATGGGTGACCAGACAAGGACTCAAATCCAGAAATCCATTGATGAGGACATCGGCCCAACTTTGTCAGGCGAGTACGAGGTGCTTGCAGACGGAGTAGTCGTAGGCCGGGTAGAACGCATCGGTACGGGTAAGTGGCATACATTTGGCCCAGGTGATGTAGAGCCCGCTTCCGATGTGCCGTTCAGGACCAAGAAGAGTGCTATTGAGTCAATAAAGGGGTGGAATGTGGAGGGCGAGGCTCCGGGCACCAGTCGGTATCCGTTGGAGTCGAGAGAGAGGTGGCACGCAAATGCCGACTATGAGGCGAGAAATGCCTCGCTAGTTGAGATGACCCCAGACGAGTTCTTGTCCCGCACAAAGCCGCTTACAATTGACGAAGTAACGCTGGAGAATATAGCAGAACTCAAGGGAAAGATGGAGCGAGGCGAACCCCTTGACCCGCTCACTATTTATAGAGATGACTTAACGGATGTACGGGCTTCGGATGGAAGGCATAGGGCTATTGCGGCCAAAGAATTGGGGATGGATAGCGTCCCAGTTCTTGACTTCACCTCCACCCCCGCTGCCGCTCAAACCCCATCGCCGTTAGCTCCAGAACTACAGAAGAGGGCTCAGTACTGGCTGTACCGTCTGGGTCAAGGGTATGGCGGCGAGGCCGTGGGCAACGCTGGTCTCACGACCAACCAACTAGATGGACTTGCCAAAGGTCTCGGTCG
>Ga0255047_10001179_pt1 | contig 19578 bp, 31 predicted proteins | sample JV7_2_1_MG_FD_183640 | JGI IMG/M metagenome (GOLD analysis project Ga0255047, IMG submission 183640) | Seawater microbial communities from Jervis Inlet, British Columbia, Canada - JV7_2_1 | ecosystem: Environmental > Aquatic > Marine > Inlet | place: Canada: British Columbia | collected 2016-10-06 | reverse complement strand
GGTACAGAAACTCTGAACCTCTCTACAGCAAGCCAAGTACCTAACCAATTATTTCTTATTATCGACCAAGAGGCATCCTTCGGCACAAACAATTTCACGCTACATCCTAAACCTGGCGCTAAGTTAGATAACTCCGCTTCAGATAAAATACTAAATGATAATAACACTAGGCTTTGGTTATTCTGCGATGGCACAGATTGGTACTCATTCTTAGACGGAGAGTCACAAGCAGGCGGTGGTGGCACTGGCGGCTTCACCATGGATGCCAAGGATGTAGACTTTACCGCTGTCGCTGATTTTTACTATGTCGTGGATACGCTTACAAACGCTGCGGCTATTACGGTTACTCTGCCTAACGCCGGTACTACAGCAAGCGCGGCCCAAATAGGCTTCAAGGCGCGACATGGAGCTAGCTTCTCTGTGACATTGGATAGATCGGCAGGTGGGAATATCGACGGCGCAGCATCTAACTTTGTACTCACTAAGAACATGGCGGGGCTAGTGCTCATATGTGACGGCACCGACTGGTGGATCAAGAGCTAAGGCATTGGGGGCAAGACTTTGATTACTACGATTCGACAGGGCAGACTTAGCCCGACAGGGGAATACTGAAATGGCAATTACATTTGATTGGAACACGGAACAAGGTGTCTACAAAAAGCTAACAGCTCATACCGGGACGGGTGTGACTACGATGCTTGACGATCAGCAAACGAAAGGTATGCAGCGCGGTTGTGTGATGTACGTGAACAGCACAATAGATGCGGGCACGATAACGGTGTACTTTATTGATAGAGATAACAATGCTCTTGAGCTTCAGACTACGCCTATTGCTGCGGGTAGCTGTACTGCGATTGACTTCGACTTCCATCTACCTCGCTGGAAGATTGCTTGGACAAGCAGCACTGGCGCGTCCACAGATGTTTTTGTTGAGGTCTTCCCGTATGGCGCTAGGAGATAATCATGGCAGACGGTAAACAATTCGAGTACGGCCAAGCAGCTTCCGAAGTCCAACTTCAGGACGAGGTAGGCAAGATAAAGAATAGCCAAGGGGAGTCTGTCATCGAAGTCAACGATGCTCAACAGGTGATTCTTGCGCTTAGTCCTACTGTGCCCATCTCTACTATTATCGACGACGGTACGATGGCTACGGCGGACGCAACTTCTCTTGCAACGTCAGAGTCTATTAAGACCTACGTAGACGCTGCCGCAGGCGGGGGCTCTGGTAGTTTTACTGACATCGCCATAGACACAGATACACTTGTAGCAAATGTGTCTGGGTATGCTGACAAGGTAGGTATCGGCACAGCGACCCCGGTAACAAAGTTACATGTCATTGATACAGCTACCCCGTTCACACGAGATGGTCCTGTGCAGATATCGTTAGGGTATGACGCTTCAAATACTACTACGCTAGGTACTACCGCTGCGGGAGGCTTTGCGCTACACAGCGACGACTGTAATCAGTACATGCGCAGTAACGACACGTGTACCTATCTTTACTTGCAGCATAATACTTCAGGCTCGGCTAGTGACGGGCTTGAGCTAAGTCTGAATGGCGTCAATGCTGGGATTAAGAATATAGAAAACGGAAACTTAAACATACTTACAACCCCTTCGGGCGGCGCTAAGTTAGCGGACTGCATTCGCATGAACCAAACAGGCCAAGCACGGGTTCGGTTAAACGTACATAATGTTACGGATGCCGCATCAGAAACACTGCAAGCGGTAAATGCAAACAGTTATGTATGTATCAAAAACACTACGCCGCACGCAACTGTCACTATTACGCTACCTGATAGTGATGATGCCTCACAGCCTATTGGTGCAGGGTGCTGGTTTGAGTTCAAAGATGCGCACGGTAATGCAGATACTAACCCGATTACAATTCAAGTAGCCGGAGGTAGCTCGGATACGATTGATGGGGGTACTTCTATCGTCCTGAATCAGCCTTATGCAGCCGTGCAGTTGTTTGTCCGCACCACGAACGATTGGCTGATTGGAGCATAGGAACTCATACGATGGCATTCCTGTTCGGCACACCGCCAGTAAGTAAGGTTACCGCTACTGACTCTAGCGGGACACAGTTAGTGAACGCCGCAACGGCAAATGCGTTCGCAGTAAACCTCAACCCAAGTTACGCGACGAACACACTGGCTAATCCTACAGGAATGCAGCTAGGCGTAAAGTATACTTGGATTATTCAGCAAGACGCTTCTACTGCGGTGGACTTGTCTTTCGGTACTGACTTCTTATTCACAGGGGGCACGTCCCCTACGATAACTCAAGAAGCCGGTGCCGTGGATATTCTACGAGCGACGTGCTTGAAAGACTCTGGTGGCAATCTGAAAATGTATTGTAGCTTTGAGGCAGACAGTAAGCTGCCTTCTTCAGGACCAACCGCGTCGGCTAACCTCATCCATTGGTGGAAAATGAATGAGGGCAGCACGACTTCGGCGACGGATTACGGTTTGGGCGTAGAGAGTGGGTCGGCCTTGAGTATGTCGGGCGTTACTTCAACTTCAGGCGGCGGGCCTAGCGCAATCGGATCTCCTGACTACGTTTCAACGGATGGAGTAGCAGATCAGATTTACACGTACGCCGTAGACGGTGCGAGCAGAACAAGTGTCGGAGATGTGTTCAATAACGGCTCTGCAAAAAGTGTCTGCATGTGGATGAAAATACCCGCGATCACAGGCGTAGAGGACAATTACTGGAACCTTGGTGGGGATCGAAGCAAGGCAGAAGGAACCGCGCTATTTGATCGTGGTAACTTTTCTAATATATGGGCATGGTTCGATGATTGGATCGGAGGTTCGCCAGTCACATATTCTTACGACAATATAGTGTATAGCTCCCACGTTGGCACAGGGTGGGTACACTGGGCGTTCACGTATCCCATAACAGGAACAGCTAAATATTATATCAATGGCTCCCTGTTCCACACATACGGATCGCAGTCAGGCAATGTCGATACTCAAATCGCCACGCTTCCCGCCGGTCGGCGTAAATACTTTACGTTAGGCTGCGCAGCGGACACCGTAAATTTGGGCTCGTGGACCCGGGTAGCATGGTCATGGTCTACCGCGTCGTTCAGCGATGTGCGCCTGTATAACAAAGAGCTGGACGCAACTGAATGCGCTGCCATAGCTGCCGGTGATTGGTGATGAGGTATTACTACTTTTTTACAGCAGAGCCCACGTCACCAGGAGAACAATAAAATGGCTTACAAATACGGAACACCCTCTGCGCCTACGGGCACGGTAACCGACGTGAGTGGGGTGCATAGCACTGACTGCGGAAGCGGGACGACGTTTGAAGTAGATCTAAATACCGTAGGTGCAAATACGCTAAACAATCCTACCGGCACACAAGAGGGGCAGACATATACTTGGCTGTTGCAGCAAGATGCGGTAACACCTGTGGATGTGTCATTTGGGGATGACTTCTTATTTGCTGGCGGAACATCTCCGACAGTTACTCAAACGACTTCCGCTGTAGACATCTTACGCGCAACTGCCATGAAAGACGCTAGCGGTAACATAAAACTATATAGCGAGTACGAAGCTAACGTGGCAGTTCCGTAAGAGGGAATAATGACATATCAAGTCCAAAATAGTCTAAAGGGAAATGCAATTTATGTTGACGCGGTCAACGGTGTAGATGCAAGCGGGGCTTCTGGAAAAGCAGATCTACCCTTTCTTACGATTGGTGCAGCCTTAGCCGTAGCATCAGCAGGCGATACTGTTCAGGTTCTACCTGGCACCTATGCGGAGTCGGGTCTTACGATTCCGGCAAGCGTGTCTCTTGTCGGCGTGGGTGGTTATGAGGTCACCAGCATCACAGGCGCAGCGGTTACGGGTACTCGCGTTAATATGTCGGTTAATTCTACCCTGGCAAATATTACATTGACGATACCCACTGATGCGCTTGGCGCTATTGACTGCACTATTGGTGGAGGTAATGTTTGTGGCGTTAGGTTCCTGAAGTTTGTTGGTGCTGGCGGACTTGGCACAGGGATCACAGTTAGTTCTGGAAAGTTGATCGGGCTAGAACTGAGACAAGGCGCGGGCACTGCGGGCGGAATGCTGAACGTTTTAGGTGGCGTTCTTGCAGCACAAGCAATTCATATTCCGCCCGGTGCGTCACTAGCATTCGGCGCGGCGGTTTCTGGTGGCGGAAGGTTACAGTGTTTAGATTTCAACATAGGATCTTCCACAGTATCGATTGGCGTCTTGTGCGGAGCAGGTACGGCAGTTCTTATTTCTCTCAACCTCTTCAACTGCTCAACGGGTATTCAGATCGCAGACAATACCGCAAGCGTAGAAGCCTACGGTGGCAAAATTCAGGCGTCAACTTACAATCTCGTCGTTGCTCCTGGTCTTACGGGTGTGGGTGGACTTACTCGAATCACTGCACAGATGGATCGCAAATTCTCTATCCCGGCAACGTGGATTGACAGCGATCATGGCTGGACTTTCTTCACATCAGAAGATGAGTTTGACGAGTCGAGCTTTCAACTATGGGGCGCAAACTCTGTTACCGGGCATCCTGAAAAAGGAAGCGCGTTGTACGTAGGAGAGGGCAGCGCGTATGGAACAAACAACACTGTATTTACTACCGACACCACAGGTGCAGCAGGCTACGTTGACGTAAGCACAGCCGCGTCCAGCAAGAGCGGTTCTACGTTTACGTTTCAAACCGCAGGAGCGGGGGCAGTTGGCGAGACAATCATGTGGTGTACAAATCGTGAAGATGCATCAGCCGCAAAGCTCAAGCATTGGACAGCGCAGTTTGTGCAGACCACAGCCGCCTCGGGCGGGTCTTTTGTATTTGAGATCTACAGTGGCGCAGCATGGGTGGCAGTAGGTGTACAAGCAATCCAGGTTGCAAACCAATACCGTTATGCTGACCAGATCTTTTTACGTGCAAGCTCAACAGAAGACCTACGCATGGGGATTGATGGGACAACTACTTGGGTAGCGTCAGCGATCAATGGCGTCACAGGGCATTGGGCGCGAGTTCGCATCGCGACACTTCCCACAACTGCACCAGTGTTTGAACAACTCAAACTTGTACCTTCTCAATTTGGCGTAAACAAAAGAGGACAGATGCTAGCGCAAGGTTTAGCGCAGTGGCGTCAAACTTTGTTTGGAAGCGGCAACATGTGGGGTGAGGGCGCAGGGGCAAAGGATTACACGGTGGGCGTAGGAACTGCGATAGCAGCGGCATCACTTACGGGGTGGGATCATAAAGTCAAAAAAGGTAGAATGGATACCCTAGATGACTTCATCACTTTTCAGTTCAATGTACCCGGTGGTTTATGTACTGCATTTCCTTTGCGCTTTAATGCGACATACTCATTCACTGGTGCGCAGGCAGGTATCGACTTAGCGTGCTGCTTGATAAAGCAACCTGTTGAAGGGGTATTGATAGCCGATAGCGCAGGGGGCGCAACACCCGTTGCACGAACACTCGCGCAGACGCCTGCGTATGATACGGTGGCTGCACTAAACACCACTGAAACGTTATCTACTACGGCAGATAAAACACAGGTGGTGAGTTACAACTTTGACGTAGGTGAACTATACGAAGGTGACCTGTTGATTATGAAACTGCACATGGTTACAAATCACGATATAGACATTTGGTCACTGCAAGTTGAGGGCGTAGCGTTTAGTCCTGGTAAGGTGATCAGTTGATAAGAGAATGCGGGACATGCGCTTCTTGCTGTACTGTTTTAGGCATCAAGGAAATTGATAAACCTAAAGGAGAGCCTTGCCCTGCGTTACAAGAAGGCGAGGAGCGGTGCTCGTTCTATGACATTCGTCCGCACGCTTGCAGAGACTTTCAATGCGAGTGGCTAGCCGGGGTAGGCGAGGACGATCACAGACCAGATACCAGTGGTGTTCTGCTATTTCCACCTCCACGTGATCAAGTAAGCATAGGCATACGGATGATTCAATGCTTCGCGGTGTGGGAAGGGGCGTTTGATTCGGCCCTATGGCGCGAGCTGGAAAAAGGTTTAACGTCTCTTGGCTATGCTTTACTTTTGATCCCGCACGGAGGGGCTGAAGATCTATTGCTGCCAAGAACACTAAAAGGGAACAAAGACGCGCTTACCCGCGCCCGTCGCTACATGACGCTAACGCTAGCAAACCAACACAGCAACTAGGGTACAAAGGATAAAATACAATGGCTTTAATTTACGGAACAACAAGACCACAGGTGGGGCTACTTGAGCCCCACGCTATCCAAGGAAAAGGGTTCGAAACAATCACTCCGCTAGCCGATGGAACTATCGTATCAGACGCTACGAAGAATACGTCGTTTGCTGTTACGCTTCCTGCGAACGGTACTGATGTAATTTTTCAAGACCCTACCGGTATTGTTGAGGGTGTCACATACACTTGGCTTATCACGCAACCCAACCCGGCGAATACAGCGGGTAGAAAGATATGGGAGTCGCTGTGGTTCCAGAAGGGCGGAGGCGATCCAAACCTTTCTACGGATGCAGACAAAACAGATCTCTTAGTTGCAAAGGCGATGACCATCGGAGGGAAGGTTGTCTTAGCTATTCAGGGGGATGTGTCGCAAGGTCTTGTTCACAACAATTCTTGGTCTAACTCTCTTGGGAATATGCCGGGGGCTTATTACACCTTTAACGATGTGCTTACAGATCCCGAAACTTTCCAAGATCTAGAAGGTGGCGCTACAACAGGGGCAGGTACGATTAGTCCTGCCGCCAATCCTACGTTCGCGGCAGGGCAGATAGGAAACGCGGTTGTATTCGATGGGGTCACTAACTGTGTTACCGATGGCATAAATGCTTATTGGGCTAGCGGCTTAGGTGGCTTTGCAGGCAACGACTGGTCAACGTCTATCTGGTATAAGCATAACGGTGATACGGGTACGCTATTTCAGTTGTGCGCTACTACTCCAATTCTAAAACTGGAAGTAAACAGCAGCACAGGCTTCAAACCATCATACTCAGATACGGCGGGTGTCGTGAAGGACGATGGGTTTCACCTTCCCGCAGGTGGCTTGGTTACAGGTAATTGGTATCACCTTGTAGTAACCAATGCGACAGTTACGGGTACAGCCATCGTGAAATTCTATATCGACGGAGCCCTTGTCAATACGCATACTGTAACAGGGTGGGACGGTACTCCACCATCGGTTGCTGCCGGTGACGGTATGAGCACCTGGGGATGTGCTGCCCCAAATCTAACTGCTACACCCGCGACACTTACCGAGATGCTAGATTGCTCGCTTGACGATCATGGGTTGATGTCGGGCGCGGCTCTTGTTCAAAGTGAGATCTCTGCGATCTATACAAATGGTCTTGCGGGCATTGGTCTGAAGTAGTGCCTACGTACAGCAACAGATCTGCAATCAAACTTGCAGAATGCGATGAGCGTATCCAATGGGTGTTCAATCGCGTGATTGAGACTTTCGACAATACGATCTTGGTCGGGCATAGGAACCAGTCCGATCAGGAGGAAATGTATGAAACTGGGCGATCACAACTACAATGGCCTGACTCAAAGCACAATCAATTACCTAGCCAAGCTGTTGACGCTATCTGCTACCCGATAGACTGGAATGACAGAGAACGAATTACGCTGTTTGCTGGATTTGTTTTAGGCACCGCAGAGAACATGGGAATAAAGTTACGATGGGGCGGAGACTGGGACCGTGACTGGAAGACCGCTGATAACTCGTTCGATGACCTAGTTCATTTTGAGCTACTGAACGAATAGGAAATGATATGCCTCCAAGTACACCCCCTTCGTCATATAATGCTTTCAAAACGTTAGTAACCTATTGGCCCCTCATAGTTGCCTTGGTTATAGGTGCTGGTACTATTAGCGAAGCTCGATACAGGTTGACCAACCTCGAATCCAAACTCATACAACTAGAGAAACGTAGTGATGATCGCTTTGCAGCAATCTATGCAGAGTTGAAAGAGGATCGTAGGGAACTGAAAAAGCTCAATCGTGAGCTTAGGGTAGGTCTGGGCAAGGTGCAGTTAAGCATGGCTCGGATTTGTGTCAAGCTGAACGTCGAGTGTGATTAGGAGGTATGATGGAAAAGTCATTTTTCAAGAGCAAGAAATGTTGGGTATTTTTGTTGATGCTAGGATCTACAGTAGGGCTTCTCGGCTCTGGGTTCTTTCTCAACGTCGGCAATAATGTCCTTGAACAGATTGTAACAACGCTAGGGTCTACGACAGGTCTTGCCGCAGTTACGCTCATTGGCGGGCAGAGTTTCGTTGACGGTAAAGTAAGACCGGCAGCAATCGCCGCAGGTAAATAATCATGGACCTGGTCGTAGCTGCGCTCATAGGTATTCTTGGTGCGGCAGGGGCAATCTTTGGGTTGCGCAAAAAGTTTACTAAGCGCGGCTACGACCAAGCATTCGAGCGGCAAAAGACTCAAGCAGAGATGGTCAAAAAAGAAGTCGCTAGAAAAGACAAGATTATCGGCTCGAAAGTTCAGGCGAATCGTGTCAAGATTCGGGCAACAGCGGAAGCGCGTCTTGCTGAGAATACAGGTAAGGCGGCTAACGGCTTACTAGCGAGGACTTTGAAACCATGGCGAACTCGAAACAAATAGCAATCATCGCAAGCGCGTTAGCACTACTTCCACCGGGTGTTGTCGCGAACGCTCAAGAAATACACGTATGCGATCCTAATAAGGTTCTTACTCCGTGCGAGAAGAGTTTATACGACGCGGGCATTACTTGGGAAAGCCGCGCAGAATCCACACGTGAATCACTAAGCGGTTGTCTGGATAAACTTGCCGTAAGGACTTCTACGGTGGTTAATAAGTTGGTGCTACCCGCAAGACAAGTTGACGCGTCTTCTTTTTCTAAAACAGATCTTTTTCTTTATTCGAGTATTGGAACTCTCGGGTTTATCTTGGGGACATTAGTTACTGCTGCACTAGCGAGGTAACGTTGTACATTATCGTGACAGACAAAAAAGAATACCAATGTAAGGATGCAGACACTTTGCGTAAGTGGAAGCGCGAGAAACGCGTAACAGAAAGCACTGTGGTATACGATAAGCTGAACCGGGTGTGGACAACTGTAGGTCAAGCAGTTCTAGTCTACCCGGTGGATGGTAGGGACCGCTTAATCTATCTATCATAAACGGTTTATGGTAAACTCTAAACAAGAGGTTTTTACATGCAGCCTACGTTGACTGACTCACACATTACGAGGGCACCTGCACGCGCGGCACCTTGGCGAGCGTTCGCCGGAAGTTTATTTCTTATGGTAATTGTCTGTGTGATAATTGCTGTGAACTTTGCTGCGGCCCTTGAACGTACTGGGTCAGACATATGGCGTTGGTTGACGGACCAAAACAATGGCACGGAATCCTAACGAGTGGACCGACGAGTATAAGCACATCACTAGCATTTTCGGCCCGCGCCTACTTGAGCAAATGGACGGTATGACAATCACGGAGTTATCTGTGAGATCTGGCGTGAGCACCGGAACAATTAGCAACTGGATCAGAGGGCACACAGTACCAGACGTTGTGCGACTTTTCGCAATCGCAAATGTGCTTGGACTCTCAATTGATTGGGCTGTCGGTCTTGACGATGACGGGGCACCTAAACGCGGTGGCGTGTTACTGCAATAGATTGCGTGTAGCACACTGCGCTACCCCATCTAGATCGCGTATGTTTTAGATGTGCAGTAAACAACTCCAACACCGCACACGTCAAAAGTTCCAACCTCTATTGTGTGCGGTGTTGGCTACCAACCGTAAGGGGGCTAGTCCTGAAATCGTATCACAAAATCGCCGGTTCTCTTTGCGTCATTTTGTTTATCTTTGGGGCGTGCGCTAGCAATCAATTCAAGACAAAGTTTACGTTGGGTGAATGCATACAAGCGTGCTCGCCCCTAGTCCCCTACGGGTTCCGCCCCATGTATTCGCGGAAGGGCGTATGCGCATGTCTGACGCCCCCTAAGCCTAAGCTACCACGTAACCATATCAGGGATATGCGAGGGCGGTAGAATGGAGCACAGCCACCCCTACTGGTACGATAAGAGTCGCGACGTGTATGTCGTAAGCCTGCCCTCAAAAAAGAATCCCGTTGCGGTGCCTGGGGAGTCGTGGAAGATAATCCGTGAGGCGTACTCAAATTGGGACGGGACTCCCGCAAGCGTAAACGAACTTGCAAGAAAACTAGGACTAGCAAAGCGTACCGTGACGGAGCTTCTTCGAGCGATGCAGACTACGCATGATTCTGCTCCATGGACAGACGAGGAGATTGGGGAGTCTAGCGAAGATACTCTAATCGAAGATCTTGTACGTAGGAAAGAAGAGAAAGTTTTAGTTACGGCAGAGCGGCGCGAGTGGAGCAAAATAAAAAAGGATGCAGACTCTTTCCGACGCGTTGATCTCATAGCCAAAAGGTTGGCCCTGAAGTTTGAGGACATCGCACCCACGTACGAAGTACCTACGCTGAAGCTGCCCCAAACCTCCCCACCTTATGCCGTTGTGATCTCACCGACCGACTTTCACTTTGGCAAGTATGCACCGGACTACACAGGAGATGGCTACGACCGAGTCAAATGTAAGAAGAGACTAAAGGCCGTAACTAAGAATCTACTTGGCAGGATCACTAAACGAGGTAAGCCACAAAGGATTTATCTAGCACTAGGTGGAGATGGGCTCCACATTGACAACCAGCAAAAAACTACAACACGAGGCACACCACAAGACTGCGACGGTACTCCTGAAGAACTTGCGTGGTACTGGGTGCAGCTATGCCGAGATTATGTAGACATGCTTAGGCAAGTTGCGCCGGTTTCTCTATTCGTAATTCCTGGCAACCATGATTACTACACGGCAACGCTTTTACGCGCAGCGATGCAGGGTTGGTTTTCAACCGCCAAGGATGTCATCGTTGAAGAATCTTTCTCACCTCGTCAGTATGTAAGATACGGAAGTTCGCTTATTACGTTTCTACATGGTGACGCCGGGAAGCCGCGTGATTGGCCCGCGATCATAGCCGGTGAGAAACCAAAAGAATGGGGCGAATCTAAACATAGATTCATCTTCTGCGGGCACCTACATACTGAGCGAGATTTTCCTGTGTTCGGAAATGTAACTGTTTATCGAATGCCTTCGCTAGCTGGAACCGACAACTGGCATTTCAAGCAGGGTTACAAATCACGCAAGTCCCTAATCGCGTACGTAATAGATCAAAAACGCGGAGTGATCGCGACAGAGATAGAGCCTGTAGGAGATTAGCCATGGTGCCTTTACCTAAATACATCCGTCTCGGTGGACACCTTATCCACGTTACCCGTAAGAAAGATCTTATCGCCGAAGAAGAGGCTTTCGGAACATGGGACGATGGAGCTTTGCAGATCGTAATCGATAGCGACATATCATCTAGCCTAGCTTGGGAAACTTTCTGGCATGAAGTGATCGAGGCTATCAACTCGGCAACCGATACCAATCTAGAGCATCATGTTATTCAAACTTTTGGCTTACTTCTTCACCAGGTCTTTCAATCCCTGGGCGAGAAAGGACAATCAAACGTTTTAGGGAAAGAGCGGAGTGGTGATGGCTAGGTTTGTCTTCATCCTCATTGTTGCTCTGTTTGGGTGCGAAGAGATTTCTATCTCGTCATCTAAGTGTGAACTTCCCTGCTACGATGGGCCAGAAGGTACTTACAATGTAGGGCAGTGTTTACCGGGCAAGCCTCTGTGCGTCGAGAATAGCTTTGTAGAGTGTACTGGACAGATCACACCATCAACAGAAATGTGTAATGGGAGGGATGATGACTGTGACGGTAAGACAGATGAAGCCGTCTATGATCCTGAAATCGGCGAACCCTGCGGAACTAGCGTAGGTGAGTGTTCGACGGGGTCTTGGCAGTGCTACAAAGGAGGGCTTACTTGTTACGCGGAAGTGCCCCCTAAAACTGAGACGTGTAACAATAAGGATGATGATTGTAATGGTTTGGTTGATGATCTGGGCTTTTCTGATTTTTGCTATAGCGGCGGACCAACAACGCTAGCTTTTCCACCCTGCCACGCTGGTATTCTTTTATGCCAGCATGGGACGTTTGAATGCTTACATGAAATAGTACCCGGCACTGAAGTATGCGACGGTGTAGATAATAACTGCAACGGGCGAATTGACGAGGGGCTCTCTACAAAAAGCTATGATGTAGTGATAGCAGTTGATCGCTCTTGCTCAATGCTACCGAGTAAGTTTGAAGAAGCTAGGCAAGCTATAGTGCAAACTACCCTAGCCTTTCCAGGCGATTCCGCAGTTAGATTCGCTCTCATAGGTTTCCCGATTGAAGACACTAATCCTGTGCCTTTTGTTGTGTCGGATTTTGTTGATGGGGCAGAAGCCGCAGCGCGGGCGCTAAATATGCAAGGTAAGACAGGTTCAGGATTAGAGCCTAGCTATGATGTAATCCGTGCAGTAATCGATAATACGCTTGGTCTAAGTTTCTCACCAGGCACAGTTAGACTCTTGATTATTATCACAGACGAGGCGGGGCAAACGTTTGAGATTCCTCTTGTGCATGAGCCCCAACTTGTAGACCTTATTGCTGGATCGGGCGTAACACTTATTGTGTTTGTACCTTCCTCCTATGCAGCGAGCTTTGACGATATTGCAAGCGCATCGGGTGGTGGAGTGTACCCGTTACTAGATGCATCAACAATGGCAAGAATCATAACACCTTACATTGATACAGGGTGTGAGGAATAAACAAATGATTCCATCGAAAAATATGCATGACGATCAGGCGCTCAAGGAATTGCGAGAGTTTGTTGGCGGATCGTTCAAAGATCGGAGACAGTTGAGTCTCGCTGCTTTGTCTAAACTCGTGGGCGTACAGCAAATCTTAAATGACGAAACGAAGCTAGAAATCTCACCAACTGTACGCGGCGAATTGGACAGAATGCTTACCGAGATTCTTACTTGCATTGATGTGGTTCTAGCTAACCGCTGAGGTAGAAATGATCATGATACTGACTAAGACACAACAAGAAGCCCTACAAGAACTTGCTAAAGGAAAGCGTAAAGGGTCAGAGCTTAGTCAGTACACAAATGCCTTACGGCAACTCACAGATAAACATTTAGTTTCAATGAGGGAGAAATTATCAAAGGATGAGTCAAGATACTGGCTCACCCCTATAGGGAAGATGGTGTACGAACGTGAACTCAAATGACGTAGCATATTTAGGATTTCTTTTTGGGTTCGGGTTCACCGTTGGCAGCGGGCTAATTGTTTGCCTGGGGCTTGGTGTAACTGCGCTACATAAGTTAGTCACTGGCAGATTCAAGGGTAGGTAAATGGTTATGCTTAGACCAGAAGCCCTTTCGATAATTGTTTCGTTCAATACTGGAATGATAATAGGCGCGGGGATTGCTTGGGCGTTAGTGATGTACCGTTGGGAGCCTATAGAAGCTGACGAAGACCGAGAAGATTACAATTTAATGTAGTGCCCCCTTGGGGTGGAGAAGTTTCCAGGTGTGAAACTTGTTAGGTGGGCGGTGCCTGACTATTTATTTTTGCGCTTTCCTTTCACGCAAAATCCATAGATGTGTCTGCTGATGCCGGATCCCCCGTCACTAAATTGAGCTAGATCAAAAGCACCCTCGCAGTGAGGACACCAGTGGTGCCCTTTCTCTTTGTACGCACTAACAAACTCAATAGGTAAGCCTGTTCTCTTTGCCGCAATCTTATACGGCGCGGGATAGGGGATCTCGTCTGCTAGAAGGTTGCGTAGCTTTACCTCGCCCACGCCAAACCGTTTAGCGGTTTGGTATAAGGGTACGTCAGGATTCTCTCTTACAGCTTTTTGTACCTTTCTCTGTAGCACTAGTTCTCGTTCAAGTGGTGTCACTCACAACTCTTTACATATTCGCGTGAAATACTCAAAAAGTCTTCAAACAAAATGCACACGGCAGGGGTGTTTTTAGCCTGCGCAAAAGGCGCGCTAAATCTATAATCGTTTATGTGGTGCCCAAAAATAAAATGTAAATGATTGAGCCGCAGGGTTACGAAAATATCTTTTGCGCGAATCTTGTGAGTGACTGCAACCGGGATTGCAACGTCAACCAGGCTTGCAACACGCACGTCACGTTCTGCCTGTTCAAGTTTTTTTGTTGGTGTTGGCGTTATTGCGTCTTGGCATTCAACCCAAAAACCGGGCAGCCCTGTGACATCCGATTCTTCGGCTTGGCGTGATTGTATGGAGCGTCGTATCAATTCCGAATATTGAGGAAAAGCGTCACGCAATTTTTTCGCTATTTTCCGTTCAAACACTTTGCCCTTGATGCGCTGCATTTTCGACATGTCTTGAGTGTATCAACTTGATTCAACAAGAAAAGTTGTAACGTACGTCCCTGTAATTATTAGCTTTTTCACTTTGTTACATTATTTGCGTTTTATGGGGTTGACAAGGCATATATGTACGTATAAGTTTGGGTCATGAACAAGACAACAAGCGGGGGATACAAAATGTTTGAACTGATTTTCAAAATGCCAAAACAACAAAAAGTCTATCTGACTGGTGAACAGGCTACCCAAATTTGGGATGCGCACGTTCAAGAACTCGACGGACATTGGAAAGGGCGCGTTCAAGCGTGGGCGCTGGACACGGCGACCTCAGACAGAATCGAAGTTGCTATGGAGCACTTCGGCGCAATCAACGTAACACGTAAAACTTTGCCTAGCGGGCGGATTCACCTGTCCTCTGCGGGCTATTGGGCAAACGGATTTTAGGAGAAAACAAACATGAGCAGCTACAAGATTTTCGAAGGGTGCGATCACCTCCACGCTACACCACTTTACCAAGTCACCGGGGTAGATAATGACTATGTGGGCGAGTGGTACACTAACAAAGACGAATGCGAGCGCGAGTTGGCATCGCTTGTCTATGTAAAACATTTGGCCGAACCCGTTGTGCGCAACATTCAAACAGCACAAAAAATCGTTGACGAACTTTCGCGGAATTCCGCACCCGGAGTTGTAGGGTGTTTGGGGGAATTTGATGGAGATACTTTTTTCCTGAATCCGTTTGGTGGAACAAACGCGATTGCGTGGATTGATCTTGGGGAAGGGCGTGGATTTGCGCAAGACACACATCGAGGCGAGCTGCGTTTACGCATCGCGGGCGACACGGTTGCATGGTGCGTATTCTGCCAAGGGGCGCGCACAATTCAAACAGCGCGCGGGAAGGGGCACAAAGATAACGTGCTTGGTGACATTCAAGAGGGCGTAGCCAAACTTATGAGCTACGAGATGCTAGATGACGCAGTGCTAGGGCGCGTTGGGAGGTAACACGATGGACGCAGTAAAAATGTTTTTTGAAATTCAGCAGTCGATCAAATATGATCCAAGGGACTCCAACTTGCGCCATGGCACAGCCGACCCGCACAACGAAGCCGCAAGGAAAGCACTCAGGCGCGCAAAACTCATTGAACTTCCCGCAGAAGTTTACCTAAACTTCTACGACGGGGCGTTATCGCACGTAGATGCGCACGCAGGAACCCAAGAATCGGGGGACATTGATCGGTTGGTAAGCATCACCAAAGAGCTATCTGCACAAGCGAGCGCAGATACACAAGAAAAATTGCCGTTTGATTCAGTGTTTTTTTCGTTCGGCAACGGAATCTCATTAAACCAACTAATGGTGCGGGCACGCCTTTCAACAGGATATAGCGCGCTGTCCTCTATCGAAGCGTCCGAAAATGTAGACTACAAATTGTTAGGATTTTTGTGTGTGCGTAACGTTGCGGTGATCGAGTTTGCGTATGTTGATGTGTATTCAAAAAGAACCTCATATCTGCGGCATGGACCTTCATGGATGGCGGGCAAGTCTCCCCAAGGACCTATTGTCCGCCCAGCCGCATACACTAAAGATATACCGGTGCTTGAACGCTGGCGCTATCCGCTAACGTTCGATGGTTTAGTGGTCCCACAAATTGTAGATTATGTGAACGAGCATCGCACGATCACGCAGCAACCTAGCAACTCTCTATCATACAGAAGAGCCGCAAAAAAAGCGGCAAAACAACACGGGTTCAAAAAAGCGATCCCGCCTCGGTATTACAAAATCGAATTGGCGACAAACATCGTTCACCAAATCATTAGGAAACATTCGGAAGTGCCAAAGGGAACACCTCGCAACTCAAGTTGCAGACAGTTTCAAGGTGATGTTAGACAACACGAACGTGTGTTGTTTCGACGCGGGCAACTCCCACTATCCGCGCAAGACAAGTTGCAACTTGAAAAACTGAAGTACCGGATCTACGAAACGCAACCCTTGAACGCAGACGACGCAAGGCGGCTTGCAGTTAGAACAATCGCGCCAAAATCTGCAACCGAGTGGATTGCGATAAAACATGCCATGATCAAAGAGCACAAAAGCCCGTCAGACGCGACAGCGCGCGATAAAAATTTGGAGTATCGGCCCGCGCTGAGAGTTGTCGGGGCGACGCCGAAAATTGTTGAATCAGTGCAGTACGTAGAAGAAGTTAGAAAGTAACACACTGAAATCACTAGCTTTTTCATTTTGTTGTATTATTCTCGTTTTAGGGGGTTGACTCCATAAATATGAACGTATAAGGTGTAGACATGAACAAACGAACGACAAAATCTTACGGGAGGACTCCTAAAATGAGCAAGCTACGATTTATGTGGAATGGCCTAAAGGTTGGCAAAGGCGCGTTGCAACGCGCGCACTACTCGCATCAAAAAGCGTGGGTTACACACGCGGGCAAAAGCATCCCTACACACGTCAGCATCTACGCCCGCAGTTGCTATCATTTTTCTGCGGAGATTCAAGAGGCGTTCATCGTCGAAAACGATTCTAACATCATGGATGACTACTTTGAAAAAGATTCCATTCGCGTATACGACAATCACCCTCTGTACGCAGAAGTCCTCGCGGCGTTTATCGCGCAAGAAACGAAAGCAATCGCGCGCATCGAAAAACGGATGATCTCAAAACCAAACAAAGCGTATTTGTGCGCGCGCGACCTTGACGCGTGCAAACGCAACATCGAAACCGCACAGGAGGTATCAAAATGAAATTACCACAAGCCGCACAAGCCGCAATCAAACTTGCAGAAACGAACACGCAGCACGCGGGCATGTTTCAAGACAGCGCACAAGTGTGCATTGAAGACGCTCTAAAGATGCTCGGTCGAGGCGATTACACGCAAGCTATCGCGAGGGCGCGAAAAAGCCTAGCGTACTCGGTGGGGGTGCTCCACGGAGCATACGCGCGAGACATGCAGGGCATTATTGTGGGGTGCCTCCGAAGTGAAGGTTTCCTGGATAGCGCGATTTTGAAAAAGTGGGAAGAGGTATCAAAATGATAAATACAAATATGGCTTACGATAACAGTCCAGACAAAGCGGCTGAGTGTGCAAGGCACGCACTCGAAGCGCTGGCACGTATAGTGGGGGCAGTAGATGCCGCGCGACGAAGTGTGAAACCGCGTTGCTATACAACGTCTGCAACAGCTCTTGTCCGTGCCGAAGTAGAAACTCTTTTACAATGTGGCCTAGTGGGCAGTGCTCTGCTGGTGCTTAACGCGTGGACAAAAAATGATAGTTCCTACAAGCACGCGGCCTTACATGAGGCGGGGGTTACATGGGGCGCTACCTGCGTATGGGTGGATGACGGACACTTGGCTGTGCAAAAATATGAGGTGGGGAAATGAACAACGACGCAGACCATCTTTATGTGAGGCTAGCTAATACAATAGGCTTTGCCCCGTTTAACCCCGCAGCACTAAATGTAAAATACGCACACCTGTTAGAGTTAGAAAAGCGAGAACGCGCAAAAATTTGGCGCATGGTTGCCGTTCCTAGCACGGACAAAATTATAATGCTTTGGCGGTTGCTCGCCTAGGTATTCTATCAAAAGGAGTGAACAAATGAACAACGACACTTGGACCGGAAATTTATCGGAGCAAATTCTTGCACCGCGCATGAACGATACGTTACAGCTTTTGAAGGATGTTGCGAACCAGCACAATGAAATTTGGCTTATATGGTCAGACCGTTTGAGGGATCGCAGGGATGTCCAAGAATGCGGCAGTAACAAAGTGCGCTACATTCTAACGCTACTGTGCCGCGCAAATCTTGTAGAGCAACGCGAAGCGATGGGGTGGAATGGCGCGCTAGAATTCCGCATCACCGCGAAAGGTGAAAAGGTGCTTGAGAGTGCGCTGAATCCCGCCGATCAACCAGACCCGCAACTCACTTTCCCTGCGTCCGTGGACAAACCGGAATATCGAAATTTAGAAATACTGTATACGCGGTTTGAAGATTTCGACAGGCAGTTTCCGAGTATCGAAAATAAATTAGTGCTTACTGCGATGGTTAACCTGTTTGCAAAACTGAAAAAAGCTGAAGCGGCGTTATACTCCACGACGAAAAGCGCGCAGGGGGAATCATGACGCAAGACAAGTTGCAAAAAGGAAACCACGTTGATGCGCCAAAACATAACCTTTATGGCGTGACAGTAATGAGCGTGAACCGGGGCATAGCGCGTCTAAAAATTTACAATGCGCGTGAAGGCTCCATCGTGCGCAAAATCCCTGTGGCCGATTGTGAAAAAATCACAAAAAGCAGGTGGGAAAAAAGTCAAAACTATAAAGAGATGCTGCAAACTTTTGAAGATCGGATAGACGCAATCGCGGAAAAACATCCGAACCTGATTTGTAAAAGCCTCCAAGATGGAGGCGGTAAACTACCGTAATGACTGGTGATTTACGTTTCTTCATTTAGGGTTTCTATGTTTGAGCACCTAGCCTTACAGATCTCAAAGCTATCAGCCTCCAATTCGACCCCCACAAAGCCGAAATCGTCTTCTAATGCTGCTTGTCCGGTTGTACCACTCCCCATAAAAGGGTCCAGCACAACGCCACCAGGAGGCGTTACAAGGTTTATGAGGTATTTCATTAATTTAAGAGATTTTACAGTAGGGTGTTTGTTTTCAATTGTATTATTTAATGTTTTCTCTTTTTTTGAAGCTTTAGCACAATAAAAGAACCTAGACGCACCACCTGTATCATATCTTGGAATTGATTTTCCTCGACGCATCGGTGTAATATCTCCCGGAACGCCGGTTGGAGCATTATTATTTGATTTTCCGCTAGGTCTTTCTCCGCTTTGTTTATCTAACGCTTGCACGGGGCAATCGTCTTCACACTCCCATACTGCAATTGCTTCTGGTCCTTGATCTTCTACTTTATAAGGATGCCCCGCGCCATTTCCAAAAGGTTTTGCTCCATCGGTAAATCTATTGATTGTATAACCTTTTCCTTCTTTGGTGCCCACTTGTTTACAACCCGGTTTATGAGATAGAACAAGATTAGCAGGAAAACGACCTTTGGTATGATCCACGGGGGCTCGTTTGTTTATTCCCCCTCCGTGAATTGCAGAAGTTCCGGCGCATCCACCTTTGGTCTTATCGTTACCAAGACCGATTCTACTCGCATCAATATTAATTCCACCTGTCCCGTGTTCTAAAACATTAGCAGCAATAGTCTTTTCTGATAAAGGTTTTC
>Ga0255047_10001176_pt1 | contig 19597 bp, 30 predicted proteins | sample JV7_2_1_MG_FD_183640 | JGI IMG/M metagenome (GOLD analysis project Ga0255047, IMG submission 183640) | Seawater microbial communities from Jervis Inlet, British Columbia, Canada - JV7_2_1 | ecosystem: Environmental > Aquatic > Marine > Inlet | place: Canada: British Columbia | collected 2016-10-06 | reverse complement strand
CGCCTGCTGCTCCTGTTGCAGCGCCCCAGAATAGTCAGCCCGGTGATCCTCGTGGTCATCGGGCTTTCTATTCTCAGACGGGGGCTAAACAAGGTCCCAACGATTTCAATGTCTACGCCAAGGACACATCGTGGATGGCAGATCCTCAAGCAGGGACCACAGGGGAACTTGCGAGGGGGGCCTTGGGTGGCCAGCTGCAATTCTATCGTGGCGGCAAAGAAGTGGCTACGCCTGATTGGTCTCAGCTTCGTTACGAAGGCCCCCAAGGAAAAATGACGCCTGTCAGCGACATGTGGCAGAACAATCAGCTTGTCATGCCTGAAGGGTTGAGCGAAGATTTACTAGCGGGCGCTATGATGAGCCACGTTCAACACCCTAACGTAAAAGCAGCAGCTTACATTGTGGGTCAGATGGATGCGCTCACCAAGATTGGCCTCGCAGTTCCTGGCGCCATTCCAGGGCACGGAGCTCTCGCTGCAGCAGGCGGAGCGATGAAGCCGTTGAAGACGACGGGCGTTGCCAACCAAATGACGAAGATGGATACTGCAGTGTCAGCGCAGATGCCGGGAGGAGCAATAGCCCCCGCTGCACCGCCTAAGCTGCCAATGTGAGTTTGCCGCGTAGCCTATCCCCCCCTTGGCTACGCAGGGTAGACACTGCCCTCCTCGCTTCGGCGAGGGGGGCTTTTTCTTTTGCGAAATACGATCTTCTTTTTGGCAAGAGAGAGTGGAGGTTCTGTATGGCTAAAGAAACAAAGTGCATGGTTGATGGCGCTGTCTTCACCACGATCATCAACTCCAAGACGGTGGCGGTGTCTGTGAAGATCCCGTTTCCGCTCATCCTATCTGAGGGTGAGGCGGAACAGTTGCAGGACAACCTGCACAACGCCATCGAGCTCGTCCTCGCTCCTTACTGGAAGGAGCAAGGGTAGAGCTGGGGGTAAATCCCCCTTTAGAAAATACTCCTCCTTTTTGGCAAAAGAACATGGGACCACTACTACCTTGGAGGGTAAATGAGCAAAGTGGATCAGGAGACAGTTCGCCAAGCTGTTATCCAGGGTCTCGGTGATTACGCCGGGAAAGCGAAGGAAGAGGCAATCGACCTTCGTGTGGCAAAGTCGTGTACCAAGGACCAGCCGGTCCAGTACGCATTCATTGTGGGGCGCAACCTTCGACGAGACATGATTCGTCGGGAAGAGGCTGCCCCGCGCGCTGCGCTTCGGCGCAGCATCGCCAAGATGCAGGAGAAGATCGAGGAACAGAGGAAGGTCTTGGCCTCCTTCTGTCGAGTCGAGTACTCCCAGATCTGTGCGCGTATCGTTGCCGAGAGTGATGGCAACTGCACCACCTTGGAGAACCAGCTTCACAGCTTGGAGCTCCGAGTCTTCGAGGGTGCCGACGATGAGCGTCTTGCTCGGGAATTCCCTGAGTCGCTCTCTCGCAATCAGCGAGATCAGTGGAAAAGGCGTGGGCTCAAGCGTCTCTTGGACCGCAGCATGACCAGTGCATTGCGTGAGATTCTCTCGCGGCGTACTTGGTCTACGTAGAATCACCTTTGGGTGGTTCGGGGAGTGGAGCTGTTGTTCCTCCCTTTTTTCCATGAGAAGACGACGGTCCAGGGGCTACGCCCAAACAGGTGCCGTCCTTATTCAGTATTGTTTTAGACCCAATTTGCAGGAGAAATGCACATGGAACTGTTGATTTCCAAAGACGAGGCTGTCCTCATCAACGAGGACCACTATTGGACGCTCTTGTACGAGGCTGAGAAGAAGCTCAAGCGCAGTCGAGCCAAAAACAAGGCCAAGAGCGTCGGCGACCTCACCTGGTTCATCTCGCATTGCCTTGAAATCACTGGGGAGCATACCCTGGCCGAGATTTTCGAAGGCACACGAGCTCGGGATGAGGCCGAGAAGTCTCGACGGCCCACCAAAGAGAAGGTGGACGACATTGTGAGCCGTACACACGCCTCGCTTGGCGCCAAATGCATTGGTGCTCACGTCACCATCGAGCTCGAAGAGATCCCGCAGGTGTTGCGAGACGATATTCACAACGGCGTGCTCAAAGAAGAGGCTGAGCAGGCCCGCGTCGATGCCATGACGCCCGAAGAGCGTGAGCAGGACATCCAAGAACTGCTTGGACAGCTCCGTGGGCCTGGATTCATCGAGCTCTAACGTGGTATAAGCCTCTGGACAACGGTGTGCTTTGACAACTGAAGACGAACAAGCGCTTGCGCATACTTACGACGTCTTTTTCTTTGGTGGCCGAGATGGAAAGACCGTCAAGGCACGCATCACTTGGGGTGATGGGCGTCGTAAGCGTGTAGAGGCAAAGAATCTCTTTGACCTCATGATAGAAATACGCTGTGCCATCGTGGCCAGCGAAAGAGAGTGAGAAAGTCTCACTCACTAGGGGGCGTACTGGTTTCGACTGGGTAAGGACTCCATGAATTGCGTGTCGGGGATGTACAAGCTCCTCGTTAAAACGTTTGTGCACTGTTAATCGCCAACGATAACAACATCGCTCCCCAGCTTCTCGCTGCGTGAGCTGTCAGTACAGTAGATTGAAAGCTGAGGTTTGTACCTGTACTGGCATCAAATTGAACTAACCATGGTGATGCGAGTAGAAGAGGAAGTGGGAGCGCACGTCCTAACGGGTGATCGAGCTCCTGAATGTCTTCTGCTCAAGTCGCAGCCTTCCACAGGATAATGGTCATGAAGCCTGGGAAGTGAGGGTGTACTAATTGGGGAGATCTGCCTGCCCCGCCTTTGAACACGCTTGACTGAACGCACTGGCAAGGGTGAGTAGGCAACAGGAAACTGTCGGTCGCTCATTTGTTGTTCTGGACTGTTTGTCATCCAGTCGTGGATAAACGAAAAGACAAACTACACACGTAGACGCTCACAGAAGAGATACTTAGGACGCGGGTTCGATTCCCGCCGCCTCCATAGGAAGGAGATACCAATGGTTTCATTGCATAGAGCGCTCGCAGATATCCAGAATGCACTGGATGAAGGGCAGGATACCCAAGCGATTAAAGCATTTGCTGCGTTGTATGGTGCTGCTGTCTCTCCTCCAAGGGTTTGGTTGCTGGGATATTACCAGGGGGCATTCAAAGGCACTACCAAGGCGTGGCACCTTAGGTTGTTTCAGTATCCAGGGTACAAGGCAGCAATGAAACTCATCGTCTATTCACAGTATTTGCCTGTTAACCATCCGAGTTGGAAGTATCGGGGTGATCCCACTAAAGAGGAGCGCCGTAAACGCAACGCGAAGGCTATAGGAATCGCTTAGGACGCGGGTTCGATTCCCGCCGCCTCCACTAAGGAGAGAAATGAACGATCTCCGCAAAGCGTGGGATTTACACCACGAAACCAAAGCGCGGGTGCAGGGTGCCTTGGCTGTGGCGACACAGCTTCGGCAGCCTGAACTGGCCGCTGCAAGAGCGGTAGTGCTTACCTACTTGGAAGAGGCGGGTGAGGCCTATGCAGCGTTGGAACGAGCAATGATGGCAGACGAGAAGGGTCTACCCTCGAACGCCGACGCATTGAGCCGTGCCTTCTGGTCTTGGGCGCAACTAGCACTCAAGACCGTGATGACCTAACGGAACATGGAGCACACGAACACAATAGAACGCGAGAACAAGATCTGGTGGGACGCGTACAACGCCGCTATCACGGGCGTGGCGTTGGGCATGATCGAAAAGAATTGGTCGGCACATGCTTTGGACGTAGAAGCTGCGTCTGTAGCCGACAAGGCTCTCGACCGATACCGACGAGAGGATAAAGAAGAAGGCCACGATCTCTGCCCTCACTACGAAGCGCTCGTGAAAGAGCATGAGCCTGATGGGTGAGCCTCCATGGCAGCAGTTCACCGAGAGTGGCGTCTACAAGATTGTGCGCTGCGTCGCATGCGGAGCTCCAACCGAGCCTTTGCGCTGGTGCTTTGTGCATCCCACTTGCTATGCCTGTTTACCACCACCTCCACCTTTGGTGATTGAATATTATGCCGAAGAAAGCCAAGAAGGCTAAGGCGAAAGAGTATTGGTTCTCCAAGTACCAAGTACCTGATCTGCCTGTTGGCACCAAAGGGTCGTGGGCTATCCAGAAATTCGAAGTAGAGCCCGAAGCTGCTGCCATGCATCAACTCAGCTGCATGTTCAGCATGGGTGGCATTGGTTCTCGTAGGGGTATTCGAGAAGGACACTACACACGCCTCGCACACAAGCATCGTGGCGTCGTGATGAGCGATACTCCCGCAGAGATCAACGACCACTACGAAGCATTTCTGCAAACAGAGGCAGCAGCCAAGGCTGGCGGCGCCACCATTCTCGTTCACGGCCTAGGCATGGGCATGTTCCCCAACTACTGCCTTCAGCTCAAGGGCGTGGAGCACGTCACCATCGTTGAAATCGACCCTGAGGTGATTGCGCTGACGGGCGCACACTACCTCAAGAAGTACGGGGCCGACCGTCTCACCATCATTGAGGCCGACGCTGAGAAGTGGAAGCCCGAGCCACATTCTTTCTGGGACGTCGTGTGGCATGACATCTGGGATTCCATCTGTGAAGACAACTGGGATTCCATCAAGTCGTTTCACCGTCGCTTCGGGAGCCGTGCTGGGTGGCAAGGCTCTTGGTCTCGCCCAGAGATTCAACGCATGCAGCGCCAAGACAGAGAGCGGAGTTGGTGGTGACCGATACAGCAGCCGTGGTGAAGTGTATGAAGTGCAAAGCCACCAAGAAAGTCTACAAGAGCGACAACTTGACGGAGGCCCCTTATTGCGACTGTGGGCACTTCATCCCCATGATGGCGCAGAAGGTAATCGTCAACGCTAAAAAGAAATGAGGGCCTATGGACCGGGAAGAACTGAGCAACGAAGAGAGCCCCAAGGACGGCAGCAAGCTACGTGAGCTCCTTCTTGAGGATCTTGTCCACGCCGACGAGATACTCAACGAGCTCAACGAGCATGACCCGTTTCCCTTCGACTGGGATGGGGTCGTAGAGCTCAGCGAGCTCACGGATATTCAACTGTGGTGGCTGCACACCATGGCTACCCATGCGATGCACGTATGAGTGACGACGAATCGCTGGGCGCAGTGCAATTCTTTGCCGAAGAGTTTCCTCAGATCATAGAGGGGAAAGGGGTGGATGAGTTCACACACAAAGTAATACTGAAGCAGGTGCGAGCTATGGTCGTGAAGGAGCTTCGTGCGGGCAGGACCCATTGGATACCTGCTGTCTGCGCTGTTCACGTAATCACGGAAGCATTGGGTGGACTCGAAAAGAATCCTCCGATGCTTGATGAGCGTTTCGACGTTTCCGTCGAGGGCACTACGGTCACCATCAGGTCTGCTAATGGTTGACGACGAAAAAAGGCCCGAGTGGCTTCCCAAGCTCGACCTTCGATATCTGACACGAGAGCCTGAGCTCTGTCGAACCGCCATCATCGTCCACATCGACTATCACCAGTACGAGTGGATTGTGATGGGGCAGATGTCTCGCATGGATGTCCCTCGGGGCAACGGAAACAATTCGTGGCGTATCGGAGCTCGCATGGGCGACGGCGCAACAGACTTCGAAGAGGACAGTGCCTACGCATTGTCGATGAATATCATCTCTCCGAAGATCAATACCATCGTGTACGGAAGCACCTGGATTGATGCGTTCATCGATCCAAACCCCTACGGCTCTAGTGATTTCAAAGTGCCGTTGTCTAACGACTACGACCCTCGGAAGCATCCTGACGCCTACGTTTGCGAAGCACCTGCGTGTCTTGCTCACCCAAATGGCGCACACCCGATAGTTCCTGAAGGCATGTGGATGCCCCCGGAGAACCCACAACTGTTCAAACGAATGCGTGGCCTCCCTATCACTATCCGGATAGGTGTGCACCGCGAACCAGAATGATATAAATCACCGGGAGCGGTATGCAATACTTCGACCACGATGGCCAGGAACTCGGGTTCTTGGAATGGGCCATCCGTATGAACGACGACAAATACGTTTGCATGGAATGCGACACGGTCGGAGAATTCACTGTCTCCACAGTTTGGACCGGTCTTGATCTAAACCATCATCCCACTAAGAAAATCCTCATCTTCGAAACCATGTTGTTCGAAGACGGGGAGCCGCTTGATTGCGTTAAATGGGAGACCAAAGAACTGGCGGTGGCTGGCCACAAACGTACGGTGGAGGAGCTCACGAAACTGGGCTTCTCCGCCATACACACGTACGATAAGAACAACCACTGAATAGTGGTACAAGAGAGGGAGGAAGGGTGCTAGGCTGCCCTTTCTTTTTCCTTGGAGGATGAGTGCCTGGGTTCCTGTACCAAATCGAGCGTAGACAAAAAGAGGTAATGGCCGAACGCGACCAGAGCACTCGTTTGCTCGCTACGTTGCGTGTCGCTCATCGCCGAGCCAAAGAGAGATACGTGGAAGATAAAGTGAAAGTAATCGGGGTGGGGGTCCCAACGTCAATCCATGTGCGCATGGAGGAGTTCCTCAAGAAACACAAAGGCGACAAGAGCATGCCGCAGAGCAAGAAGGCGTTCGCCCTTGCTTGCGTGCTCAAGTTCTTGGACGACGACCTCAAACGGGAAGACATCGATCTCCCGACTATCGACGACCCAGTAAACCCAGTGTAGACCGTGCGCCATGAGCCGGCCATTGGTCGCAGGACCGAGCTCATCTTCGGATGAGTGTGGGGACCTCCAGGACGCCTTCCTGGGCCCGGTTATTTCTGAGCCGAATGCTGCTAGGTGTACATCCAAATCATGTAACCCACTTGGCGTTCTCTGTCGGCTCTTTTTCTATGGGGTACTGCGGACCAGGCGGGGGAAGCCGAGAGTCTCATGACTCACACGCCGGTAGGCACACTGTGCAGGTTCGAATCCTGTATACTCCACTACTCCTCTCGAAGGAGAGAATCGAAGTGTTCCCGTCAGGGTCTCATGACTCTCTTGGACTTCGGTCGACGGCATGCAGGGGTAACGGTGGCGCCCACGCGAATGCATACCCAGCAAGCTTCGATTCTCTCCTTCGGGGCGAGAGCTCAACAGATAAAGTGCAATGGAGGTATTACACCTTCTCCGACGGTACCGCTGAGGGCGGAGGAAAACTAATCCGGACGGTTCTCATGAACAGAGTTGCACGAGGTATCGGCCCTTACACACGGCAAGATTGGCGTCGTCTAGAATCTAGGCAAAGTGTGTACGACGAACGGATCTAAATTCGTAGGCGGAACCGATAGCATCGAAAACCCCATCGAGGACCCCACGCGAGTAAATGCATTCTCGCAACGGTTCTTTTGCCAACAGGGTTAGTACAAGCGAAGGGAAAACCGCGAACGGTCTCTAGGACTGTTGAAGCCGTCGATAAATAAGGGGCGAGCGCAAGCGGACCCCATTTCTTTGGGCATGCTGAGGTATGCTTCAGGTTCGGTGGGGCGGCGTCGGATCAAAGAAACCGGGTGCGGCCTGTGGGCTGAACTACGGGTCCGCCCATTATTTATGGAAGCTAGTAGTTTGTACTGGTCTGATGAGGGTCTGCTCTTTTGACTTGCGAACCATTGAGAACTGCCATGCGTGAACCTGTTGTTGATAATCTCCACACTGCCCTCGTTCAACTCGCCAACGAATGCGATACCTATGAGGACTTTCGTGAAAGGGCGCTGAGACGAACGCCCGATGTATTCAAGCCCTCGATAGGTCCCCACCTACTTGAGTGGTACGTCGAATTTCGAGACTTCAGAAAGAACAAGACAGAGCTTCCAGCCTCTGATATAGAGGACTAATCAGTTGGAAGGGCGGCTTCGGATCCGCCCCGTAAACCACCATCCTCTGAGGTGGTCCCGCTGAGGGTTCTCATGAACCCACGTTGCGCGATGGAGAAGTTGGTATCTCGCCTGGCTCATAACCAGGAGGCCGCCAGTTCAAGTCTGGCTCGCGCTACTAGGAGTGACAGGGGTAGAAGCGTAACCTTGCCCCCACGTACCAAGGTGCCCCTTGAAGAGTATTTTGGATGGCGTCAGAGTGCTCACGCACTCATGGTCCTAATCGACCTAAAACAAAAACTTGGCAAGTGTGGACTTCGAATCCTCTGGCTACCAAGGTGTTCTCCAGGAACACAACCCGAGCGGACTTGATTGGAAGAGGATAAAGGAAGACCTTAGGAGGTCGGACTCCTCGGATGAGTCGTAGAAAACTCGGCGTAGTCTCATGACTACAGAAAACTCTGGGCCCTCCTAGCTCAGGGGTCTCGCGAAGCCCCCTCTCGGACATGGTGTCTGGGAGGGGGTTTTGTTTATGCGAAAACAGCCCTCTTTTTTGGCAGAAGAATATGGAGGTTACTGTTATGAATGACGAAACCAACGGGTTCTTCGAGGTCGTCCGTTCCAAGGCGCGCAACGCCAAGGAGGCGGTCGTCAGCTTCTTTTCCCGCAACGACGTGGACGCCATCGAGGTGGACGTCAACGTGCTCCGAAAGATCCTCAGCCGCTAGTCGGCACCCCTACGCAAGTAGGGTAAAGTGGGCGGAGTAATCCTCCCCCTTTAGTATTTTTTTAGACCGTGGTAGGAGATGCTATGGCATTTATCATGCAGCAAGAAGGCTCGCTGGTTCTGTACAGCAACGGCTCGATTGTGGATCGAACTAAATGTCCCAAGCACACCCTCGTGGTATCTAGAAAATGTACCTGCCTGCTCATAGTTCGCATCGTACACGCTGATTTAGAGTTGGCCTCTACGTTGTTCAAGCTCGTCGTGAAGAAGTGGAAGCCCCCAGATAGGTAGTCAGAATACAGCCTTCCTTTTTGGCAAAAGACTATGTAAGGAGGGTCTAGTATGACCAAGGGTTCAAAGGGTTCCAAGATCGACAACGCCGTCCTCTTCGCGATGCTGCTTCCGCGCGTCGAAAAGATGATGGACAACTTCTCGAACCTCATGGAGCGTGAGGCCAATCGGCCCCACACCCGTGACAACGAGTTCGAGCTCAAGCTCAGCGAGTTCAAGCTCAAGTCGCTCAAGCAGCTGGACGAGCGCGTCCAGGAGCTCCTCACGTGCGAGGACTCCCAGAGGCAGGAGCGCCTGCGGGATGAGATCCGCACGCTTCGAGAGATCTCCAGTCGCTACTAGCGGCTGGGAAGGGAATGTCGTGAGACGTCCCCTTTACACGCCACAACTATCGAGCCATTCTTGGCTCTCGGAGGAATTCCCCTCCCACTCACCAGAGAGGAGCGTGATTTTTTTTTAGGTCCGAGCCTTCAGAAAACAGAGCTACTTTTTGGCAAAAGTATTTGGTGGGAGCAATGTTGCTCTCATCTTCAATGTTCAAATGTCTCTCAATTTTCAGATTGGAATCGGTATAATGGCAAAGCCGAAGACGACAAGCAAAGCGAAGAAGACGACCGAGAAGGTCATCGAAATCCCCGAGATGGACATCCGCCCTCTCAACCTCCGACTCGTGGGCGCATCGCCGTTGATGTGCCACGCCTGGAACCCCAAGGCGAAAGAGATGATGCTGGCGAAGCAGATGGGCAAGGCGGTGCCCAAGAAGCCGCCGAAGGACCCTATCGCCGACTTCCATGGAGCTCGGTACCGTCTCCCGGACGGGCGTGACGGCTTCAAGGCCTGTGGCGTGAAGCGCGCCATGGTCGATGCGTGTTCTTTCGTGGCCAACCTCACGAAGGTCGCGATGAAGGGCTCGGTGTTCATCAACGACGCGTTCGGAACTGGGGGTTCTGGGTCTGAGGAGCTCCTTCCCATCGCCACTGGTGACGGGAAGCAGTGGTACGGCACGGACATCGAGCCGGAAGCGGTGGAGCACCTGGTCAGGGTCGGCTCCAAGGGGCCGGGCACGGGCACGGCGGATCTCCGCTATCGCCCGGAGTACGCCAACTGGTCAATCCCCATTCGGGTGACCTACATGGCGAACATGCTCACGGAAGCTCAGGTGGTGCAGCTGCTCATGCGAGCTGGCTTCTCCATCGGTCTCGGTGAGGATCGCCCTCAGCTGAAGGGCGGAGGCCTGGGTCGATTCACTGTCATCGGTGATGACCCCACCAAGCACCCGCGGATCAAGAAGCGGCTCACCAACTCCAAGGCTCCCCCGATCCGTCAGGCCGCGTAAATGGCTAAGCCTTCGACCGCCCGTAAGAAGCGGGCCAGTAAGAAGGCGGCTCCCAAGAAAGCTCCGTCGCCTAGTAGGCGGCGGAGCTACTCTTGGAAGTCTCCCCTTCTAGCCAAGAAGGCGAAGGCCAGTGTCATCGGTAAGGAGCTCACCCGCATCGAATCTCTCGAAGGCGGTATGCTCCAGGCTGATACGCTGGTTGAGTACGCACAGGATGAGGGCTCGCCCCTCTACGCTCTGTTCACTTGGGACGACACTGCGGCGGCACGAAAGTACCGCCTGATAGAAGCCCGGCGCATTCTGACCTCCATCACGGTGACGGTCACGGAGCGTGGTGAACAGAGAAATGAGCGTATCTACGTTCATGCGCCTAAGACCAAGACCACCCCGGGTGGGTACGTGAAGATCGATCTCCTCAACCCTGGGGATGAGCGTATCGGACATATCTTGGCCCGTGCCAGGAAGCAATTGCTGGCGTGGCGAGATCGCTACAACGAGCTCCGCGAGAGACTCCCCGATGCCTTTGCGTCGGTGGACATTGCTCTGAACGAGTTCAACGACCTCGACGAGAACTAGGGCTTAGCTACCCAAGATTAACCGTCTTGGGTAGCTAGCTCATCAACTAGTTCTTTTTGTTTTACAGGCAAGGCAGGCAAGGCAGGCCTACGTTGCGCGAGTCGCGGTGGGGCTAGTTCCGGTTTGGCAGGCGAGGCAGCGCGAGGCACGGCTCGTACAGGTAGGAAACGTTCAGGTCCGATTTGACCGGGACAGGCAGGCGAGACGGGGCGCGGAAACGACCGTTCAGGCAGGAAATGATAAGGCTCGTGTCGGCAGGCGTGGCAAGGAACGACGGGTTTCCGTCCGGACAGTTACGTGTGGTACGAAAGGCAAGGCAGGCTAGGCGCGGTTAGTTCAGGTTGGCCGGGGAATGTAGAGGCATGGCAGGCAAGGCACGACAGCGCTTGTTCTGTCTAGGCGTGGTCAGGAAAGACAAGGCAGGCGAGGCGTCGCGAGGTTCGGAAGAGTGAGTTACGATAGGTTCCGGCAGGCAAGGCGAGGAGTGTTCGGATAAGGTCAGACCTGGGCTGTACAGATTTGGCAGGCAAGGCAAGATCGGTAAGGCACCGCGAGAATAGTCCGGGACAGACCGGGTGCGGTCCGGCAGGCGAGGCGGGACAAGGATCGTTCAGACTTGAACTGGCGAGGTATGGCAGTCTTGGCTCGGTTCAGGTTGACTAATTGCCAGAGTTGAGGAGGTCCGGGAATGGTCCCGGGCCTCCTTGATTCGTAAATTCCGTCTCCGTAATGGCATCTGGTACTACATCGAGTACTCCAAGAAGCCTGACAAGCACACCAAGTGGGACGACGTTCGCTACGTTCGTGCGACGAACCCCACGGATCCCTTCGATAGCAAGAAGGTGGTCTACTACATCGTTCTCCGTCAGCTCAGCTCGAAAGAGCTGCGCAGGCACTCCCTCCAAAACGGTTAGAAGTCGTGTTCGTGGAGGGGGAGGGGAATGGCTGTTCCCTCCCTCTTTTTAGTTGCGAATGCAGCCTTCCATTTTGGCAAAAGGAGATGGAGGGTAGTATGACTGATCAACAAACCATCTTCGATGGGATGCTCAAGCTGCACTTGTCGGAAGACACGCAGCGGGAAATTGACGAGCTCGTGAAGTTCCTGACGCCGGAGGCCAAGCCTATTCGGACGGAGGTACGCCACGTGTCGTTGATCCACCAGCAGGTCCTGAAGCCTTTTCGCAAGGAGCTGAAGGCGCTTCACAAGGCAGGTGACCTGCCGGACGCGCCTGAGGTTCTCCTTACGGAGGAGGCCTTCAAGGTCGTGCGAGAGGATCGTACGAGCTGGATTCTGCCGCTCGCATACACCAGTGGCCGTGCCATGTCCAAGTTCGTAAAGGACTTCATGGCGTCGATGGGGGTGGAGGACTTCACCAACGAGCGCGTCTTCCACGTGACCATCGCCAACTTGACTGGGTCTCGCAAGGACTCGGTCGGGGATGTCTGCGAAGCGGACGTTTTCCAGTGCGGGTACTGTGGCAGCACTGGGGGCCTTGTGTCCGACGGTGACTGGCCACGGTGCATTGACTGCGGTGGTGTCTGACCTCTTCGGAGGGGAAAGGGTTTGCTAAATGCATTCCCTTTTTTGGCATAAGAATATGTAGGGACAATTCAGTTCCGACACACTGTTCAAAAACCTCTAGAGCAACTCTGCTAGATAGGGCAATGCTACAATGAGTGACACAACGGATGCCTTCCTCGGAGGCGCAGCTCTCACTGCGCTTCTCATCGCGCTGACCGATTCGGACTACAGCTCCATGAGGACCTCACGGTCCAAGTGGCGCCACATGTCCCCCAGGGAGCGGGCCACCCGTGCGCGTTCGTACGCGCGTAACATCCTCAAGACGATTCGGGAGACGCCCGCGTCGCTGAGTAATCAGCGGTCGCAGGCGGCCAAGCTGCTTCGCCAGGTGCAGATCGCCCACGGTTCCGACCGTGGTGTCGTCGGCTACCAGGCTGTGCAGCGGGTGCAGGATCTGATTCGGGATCTCCGACGAGAGCGGGGTTTCCGCCCCGTATACGTCGGCTCCATCGACATCAGCTAGCACATCTGCGTCAACTAGCGTTGGTAAAGACGGCAACTCCTAACGGGGTTGTCGTCTTTTTAGTTGCGAAAACAATGTGTGGATTTGGCATAAGAATATGAGTAGGGATTCTAACATTGGAGGGTAATCAATGCTCATCATCATTCCCGAGAGTCATCTCGATCACGGCCTTTCCGTGGCAATTCTCTCCCATACGTTGAAGACGTTCGCCGACCGCGACGGCTTCTTCATCGAGACCATCGAGCTCCCCCCGGAGCTGGGTCCGCTGAGCAGTGCGCTCTACGGCCCCGAGATGGGTGACGCCCCCGTCGAAGACGGACCGGACGTCTTCATGGGTCAGCGGCAGGGTCGGGACAACCCGACGCGCTTCATCAAGCGGGTGTCGCGTCCCACGCAGCGGTGCACTGTCATCGCAGGGCCCAACAAGGGCAAGGACGGCAACGTCATTGCCGGGCAGGAGTGTGTGCTGTACACACTCTACGGTGGTCCGTGTGCTCCTCGTGAGCCGGGCGACCCCACCATCCAGACCGACGAGGAGCGCGCGAGCTCCGAGGCGTTCTGGGCAGGCCACGCATTGAGCGAGGACCTGCACAACGGATGAGCGGCGTAGGCAGCCTTAACGCCTAGGTGATCGAGCAACGGCCTTATTTGGGAGTTCCATTCGGGAGCTTGGGTATCCTCTGCAGGGGACCCACCGTTGGCACTCGGTGCTGGGAAAGAGGACTGCATTGGCGGCTCTTTTTTTATGCGAAAACAACCCTCGTTTTTGGCAGAAGGATATGTAGGGAATGCATAGTTGTGCCCTATAATCAAGGCAGAGGCGGTGTTACCCATTGGAACAGCGTCCGATGCGGGCCCGCAAGGTTAGGGCGCGATGGGGCCAGTGGACAGGTGTCCTCTGTCTTGATTATAGTGCACAACTAGCACGACAGACGTTGGTGTAGCGAGCCATGCATAGCAGAATTCGTTAGGCAAGGGAGCCGGTGAATAACTAACAAGTAGCCGGTCGCCTGGGGAAGGTGCACATAGTAGGAGCGCCTGTGGGTCGTGCAAGGAGGCACAACCACGGAACGCAACTATGTGTCCCTTCCCTGCCGACTAATCTTTAACGCTCACGGAAGGGAGTATTATGATACCACGACCATGGTCACCGCGACCGCCAACTGTTGTAGTGTCTGTGAAGGAATTCACAGACACATGGTTCCGCGTTGAGTGCACAGGACAGCCTCACGAGGAATACGAGATGTTGAGCTACGCCCACTGGCGTGCTCTGGATCTCGCGGCTCACTTCCATGCCCGCGGCGAGGAAGTAGCCTACGTCTACGTGTGTGGACACACGGATGAGTACTCCGACGAAGTTCGTGAGGGAGAGTACGACGCCTACCAGCAGTGTCTGCGTAGCTCCATTCCCGACCGGTGGGAAATGGAAGAATCCAAGGACACTTGGATAAACGAGGCTCCACCCACAATGCGTGACTGGAGCTAAGACGACGCCTGGATAAACGCAAGCAACCCCAAGGGACATGACTCCCTGCGAACACCGCTGGGGCTCTGGCTTGAGTGACGACCAGGGTATCGGGTTGAGCAGCCCGTAGAGACAAGAAGGTCTCCTCCGTGGAAACGTGGTCGAAAGACTGATTTGGAGCGGAGGACCGAAGACTGGAAAGTCTTGGGAAGGGAAGGGACTTTGTCTCTTTCCTTTTTGGTCACACAATACAATAGGAGGTGCTGATGTCGGTAGTCCTACGAAACTTACTGTTGGCGAAGAGAGATGCCTATCGGGGATACAAATCACGCCCAGATTCTCTCTACGCCCGGTTCAAACTGAACGTGTTACTCCCCCGAGTAGAGCGTGCTCTAGAGAAAATTGACGAGGATACTTACAACATCTGCGACGACTGTGGGGAGGAGATACCCCAGGCTCGATTAGATTTGGTCCCAGCAGCAGTTACCTGCGTGGGATGTCAGGAGGCACACGATGTTCGATGTGCAGGACGCCCTAGCTGAGCTTGATCGCTGGAAGGATATACCGACGGAGGATGACCAAGGTCATACGCTGGTGTATCAAGTCATGTTGGAGTGCGGGGTTCTTTCTCGTATTGCGGAAGGAGATACCAACGAACTGCTCAGTGAGGTGATAGCGCTGCTTCAGCACCGAGGCTTGACAGAGCGACAAGCAACAATGGCGCTTGACGACGTCTTCTTCGGGCTTGGCTTGGATTGGGGAGAGAAATGGACGGAGCTATTCCGCTGCTATCGGGAGTAGTGGCTCAACGATCTCATCATAATACTGGTCCACAAACGACTCCGGATCCCTCTTCCACGAGGGCGGGGTCTTGCTGCTGACGATGTTACGGAGCTCTTTAACAGAGGGCTCTTTGACGTCGCTGGCAGTGAGGCCCAACCCTTCGTTTACGAGTCGCTTTGCTTTTAGGTCAGCCCTGGCCCGGTTGAATATGTGGGGCTCTATTTGTCGCAAGCGGTTCTTCCGGAAGTTCTGTTCTCGCTCAGGAGTGCGGTGCGCTATCGCCGTGTCTTTTGGTTTCAGTGGAAAGGGGTCTAGACCTTTCTTACCAGGGCCCTTGAAGAGACGCACCGCTTGCGTCGGCTCTATCTCTCCGGTGGCTATGCTCTGCAGGGGATACTCATGGTGTTTCTCAACGTCCTTGAGTGCAGTGATGACCCCTTCGTCTGCCGGGCGGTTCAGGTTGATGCGGCGTGGCTCCTTGGCCCACCAATACACCCCAGGCCCGTACTGCCCCGTGCGCGAGGGCAGGACGTTACCGGACTCCAGCACACTGGACATGGCGTTGTACGACGGCGTCGGCTTCTTGGTTCCGTGGAACGCAGCCTCCCCACTTTCCAACGCTTTCAGTGCTCGACGGTATTGCTTGAGCAGCTTGTTCACAGTGCTCAGCTTGGTGAGCCCGAGCTCCTCAAGCGCCACGCCTTGTCCTGCTTCGTAGAACATGACCAGAGTATAGCCTGAGATTGATACGTGGTATAAGCAAACGTCAGGACCAAACGGTCCAAAGATAGGACTGCTGTTCTCATGAACGGCGCGCAGGCGTAGCGGCCTGTGCAGCGTAGCCGCCTGATACAACAAGCCTCATAAAACCTGGGACGTGCGTTCTCAAGCTACGAACGCGTTGTAGAGATGTTCTCTCCTCGATCCCTTCACACGTATAGAAGAATGCTGATGCGTGAATTTCGAAGAATCTAGGCCCTTCCTGAAAAGGGTGGGCCTTTCTGTAGACAGATCAAGGGCTCTTTGGTCTCCAGACCATCTGCGTCGGTGAAAGGATATACCCGGCGGTCGGCAGCATTGCTGTAAGATGATCCGATTGAAGATACGTTGTTCGATGGGAGCCCCGGTCCCCTGAGGTCATACAGACCGACAGGTTAGTTAAGAGAGAAAGACTAGTTTCTTTTTCTCTTTTCTTTTAGCTGCTATACTCGTCGCATGCTGACAGACGCACAAACTGAGAAGGCCGTTACCTACAACAAGAAGCAGGGCTACTGTGAGAATGAAATCAAGCTCGTGCAGAAGACTGTAGGCGCTGAGGAAGACGGCAAGTGGGGACCAAAGACGGTCAACCGTGTTGCTGTTTGGCAAGGCGCTGAAGGTCTTGTAGCCGACGGCATGGTGGGTCCTGCCACCTACGAGGCCATCAAGGCGTCGTGGGACCTCTGTCCCACGGAGCCACCGGATGGCCCCAAGGTGCAGGTGGGTTGTGGCCTCGCAGCCTACGACCAAGAGTGGCCTGGCCGTAAGCCTGAAGAAGCGATGCAGAAGGCGTGGGACCAAGCGCTCGCTGAGGGCTGCACCGAGCTCCGCTTCTGGTCGAGCGAGTGGCTGATCGATGAGTCCCTGCCCAACGGGGGCAACAAGGGCAACAAGTACAGTGGGCCGTGGCTCGCCAGTCAGGTAGTCCCTGAGGGGGTTGTTGTTGGCGCTTGGATTGATGACCCTAGGCGAACGGCCATGTCCGAGGGCTTTGCGGATCGTCTCGTGGAAATGCACATTACCCGTGCAGCCATCATGATCAACAAGAGCAACACTCGACCAAACAACGTGCCCTGGGCATTGCGTTGGCGGCGTGAAGACTTGGAAAAGGTCGCTGAGCTCTATGCATCCAAAGGTATTGAATGCATTGCGACTTGTTGGCCTCAGCCCAGTAAATCTCAGATTGACGCGATGTGTGAAGATATGGCGTGGATACTTCCGGTGCTGGGCAGCAAGACCTTCGAGGTCGACACTGAGGGCAACTGGACCAAGAAGTTCTTGTCCGGGTTCAGCTCTATGAAAGAAGCGTCGGAGTATTTGGCAGGACGTATGCGGGAGCTCGTGGGTCCAGACGGAGAACTTGAGCTAACAACGTATACGTATCACACCGAGAACTCAAAGAAGGCTGTACTGGCGCCGCTCATGACTCGGCTGTTGCCGCAGGCATACTCTGTGCGTCACAGAACCCATGACACGGTGGGTTGGAACGATAGCCTTGGGCCTGGAAAACATCAGACACTTGCTGTCAATAGAGCACGGCAGGCAGCACTAGCGGGATAAACAGAATACACATTCTGTCTTGGGGTCCCGGGTAACCGGGGCCCTTTTTCTATTTGTGCTGCTCGTTTTGGTAAAAGGTAATGACGTCGGGAATTAGCAACTTGCAATCTTGCATTCTGTCCCGATAGGAGGGTGAAATGGTAAATCCAGATCTGTTTAAGACATCGCGCGGCAAGGCACCGCGCACCGTGTCCACCACCTCCGAGGGTGAGCCGTTCCGCAATGAGGCGGGAGGGGTCGCTTTCGAGCACACGCCCAAGCATGCACTCGCGCAGTACGCGTGCACGGGTACTCTCAACAACACGTTCTACGCTTCGGACCGTGACCAGCTCGCCAAGACGCTGGAGCTCGTGAAGAAGGTGAACGACCCCGAGTTCATCGGGAAGCTCGCCATCTACGCGCGGAAGTCCGCCTTCATGAAGGACATGCCAGCTCTCTTGACGGCTGTCCTCTTCGCCCGTTCGTCGGCGAAGTACCTGGCCACGGATTCGTCCGTGCCCGGTATCAAGAAGCTGGGCCACGCCGTCGAGGCGCAGGCGTACGCCAACGTGTTCAAGACGGTCTTCCCGGTCGTCATCGACAACGCTCGGATGCTGCGCAACTTCGTGCAGATCATCCGTTCGGGTCAGCTCGGCCGGAAGTCCTTCGGGACCATGGGCAAGCGGGCGCTACGTGAGTGGTTCGATGTGCGTCCCGCAGACGCCATCTTCCGCTCGTCCATCGGCAAGAACCCGTCTCTGGCGGACATCGTGCGGATGGTTCGGCCCAAGCCCAAGGCGGGGGCTGAGGCGCTGTACCCCTACCTCATCGGGTACGACCCCGAGGAGAAGGCTACGGCCAAGCAGAAGGAGCTGCGGCAGTTCTACAAGCCGGAGCAGCTCCCGGCGCTCATCCAGAGCTACGAGGCGTTCAAGGCGGGCACTTCCAAGGAGGTGCCCAAGGTGGACTTCCGGCAGCTCACCGACCTGGAGCTCACCACAGAGATGTGGCGGGGCATCGCTCGGAACGGCCGCTGGCACCAGACCCGGATGAATCTCAACACGTACACCCGTCACGGGTGCTTTGAGGGTCAGAAGGGCACGGAGCTCGTCATGGAGCTCGCTGAGATGCTCCGTGACGAGGAGCAGATCCACCGGGCCATGGTGTTCCCGTACCAGCTCTACGCTGCGTACATGAACACCGAGGGCATCCCCCCGGTCCTCAAGGAGGCGCTCCAGGACGCGATGGAAGTCGCGACCAAGAACGTCCCCCAGCTGCCGGGACACACGTACGTCTTCCCGGATGTGTCGGGGTCGATGACGTGGGCAGCTGCCACAGGGGACCGAGGCTCGGCAACGAGCGCGGTGAAGTGTGTGGACATCGCAGCGCTGGTGGCTTCGGCCATCTTGCGCACGAGTCCGCTGGCCACGGTCATCCCCGTGGACACTCGGCTCCACACCAACCTCCACCTGAACCCGCGTGACTCAGTCATGACCAACGCGAAGAAGCTGGCGGCGTGTGGGGGCGGAGGCACCAACCTCGGCTTGGGGCTGGCGCACCTGGTTCAGTCCAAGGCCGAAGTCGACACGATCATCTTCGTGACCGACAACGAGTCCTGGGCCGGCGGGTACTACGGGAACACCACAGGGAGCGAGACCTACTGGCAACAGATCAAGTCTCGTAACCCGAACGCCAAGTTGGTCTCACTGCAGATCCAGGCGTACGGGAGCGGCCAGGTCGCTGACGAGAAGGACGGTGTCTTGAACATCGGCGGCTTCTCGGACCAGGTGTTCAACGTCATCGAGCGTTTCGTCACTGGCGACAACGCGAACTTCTGGGTCGAAGAGATCGAGAAGATCACCCTCGGGTGAGCTAGGGGGTCATCAGCTAACGCTGGTGGCCCTCTCCTTTAGTTGCGAAAACCAACGTGTTTTTTGGCATAAGAATGTGGAGGAAGATACGTAGCTTGCTACGTACCGGGACAAGTAGGCCATGGTGGTATCCCGGACCACCCTTGCACCTCGGTGTAAGAGGCCGACCACTGAGGTTCGTGCACCAGTGAATGCACGGCGGCAGTCTGAGCGTGACCAACTCGGGCGGGGACCAAGAGGTCGAAGGCTCAAGAGGTGTCAGAACTCTTGAACTATGAGTATCGTGGGAGATGCTAACTAGCCCACCTGACAAAGAAAAAAAGCGGACGGGTTCCTATACCTGGGTTTGGAGTGCGGCACGCACACCGAAATAGGAAGTGTACCAACCGAAAGGTTGGTGGGGGGAACGGCAGAAATGCCCCCCCCTTTAAGTT
>Ga0255047_10001175_pt1 | contig 19629 bp, 19 predicted proteins | sample JV7_2_1_MG_FD_183640 | JGI IMG/M metagenome (GOLD analysis project Ga0255047, IMG submission 183640) | Seawater microbial communities from Jervis Inlet, British Columbia, Canada - JV7_2_1 | ecosystem: Environmental > Aquatic > Marine > Inlet | place: Canada: British Columbia | collected 2016-10-06 | reverse complement strand
CGACACGCAGCTCGACGACATGCTCGACGTCCTAGAGAAGGCGAAGGGCCGACATGAGATCGTGATCGACAAGGACGACGACCTGGTGATCGAGGACGCTCCGACCGGCGGTCTCCAGTTCGCACAGGGCGTCTTCGAGAAGATCGAGAGCCTCAAGATTGCCGTCTGCATGGGTAGCGTCCGGCCATTCGGAGCGAACGTCGACACGGGCAGCTTCGCGCAGGCGAAGACCGAGGCGGACACCGCCGACGAGCGTACCGAGTTCGATCGCGCCGTGATCGACGAGGCGATCACCTCGGACCTGATCGGCTGCTTCATGCATCACAACCGGCGAGAGCTCGCGGCGGAGGGCCTCTCACGAGCACGGAGGCCGAAGTTCCAGACGACCTCGCAGAAGACGAACGACCCGAGAGCGAACGCCGAGCGAGCACAGATCTTCCTTCAATATGCGCCGATCAAGAAGGAGGAACTGTACGCCGCGGCGGACTTCGAGCAGCCGACCGAAGCGGACGACGTGATTCTGCCCGTGGGGCCGGGGCTGGTGGAACCGAGCTATGCCCCGTTCTCCTCAGTCGGGGTTCCCACTCCTTATCCTTCACCTAGTTCGGAGAATTCGCAGGTTCCTGGTCCCGCGGGCGCTTCAATTCCGGAGGCCTCCGACATTCTCAAGAATCCGGCCGGGCTCTCGGGCGTGATCGAGGTCTTCCAGGCACTGAAGGATGGCGCCGTCTCCAGACGCACCGCCGTCGAGCTCGTGGCCCTATCGCTCGGAGTGAGCGCCGAGCGGGCGAACGCTATCGTCGCCGATTCCGGTGCCAACGAGAATCCCCCGACTGATGACAACTCAGCAGCGATATCCGTCCGTCGCCGAGGTCCTGCGCCCGAGCCAGTGGCAGGATAAACCGGCTTTCGTGATCGGTGGCGGGTCCTCACTGCGAGGATTCGATTTCTCGCAGATCAAGGATCCCAGCTGGAGGACGATCGGAGCGAACGCGTCCTACCGGCAGCACCCCGACGTCGTCGTGGCAATGGATACGCGATTCCTCGAGCTCGTGAAGGACCGCAGAGAGTGGAGGGATTGTCCGTCGATCAAGATTGCACCGAAGTCGTGCGCTCGCAAGGGACAGGACCTCGGAAACGCTCTATACCTCATGGACGTCTCGACCGACGGGATCGACGGCTGGTCACATGAATTCGTCGGGGGGCTCAAAGGCACGAACAATACCGGGGCCTTCGCGCTCCAGGTCGCCGACGTCCTCGGGGCTGATCCGATCTTCCTCCTCGGATTCGATCTCTACGGTGACGGCCAGAAGACCGCGAATTACCACGAAGAGTATCCGCCGTCGTGGGGGACGAACGCTTGCGTATACGACCAATACAGCGAGGCGTTTCTTCCGGCATTGCAGTATGCCAGAGGGCGGGTCGTCAACTGCAACCCCGACAGCAACCTGTATTACTTCCCGCGGTGCGAGGTCGCCGAGGCGCTCGAGATCGCCCGGGGCGAGAAGTCCTACCGGGACGTCTTCCCATGCTCGCGGCAGATCGGCACGACGGCGGGGATCTTCACGATCGACGCGAAGACGGGGACGAATGCCTCGCAGCCGATCGAGGAGACGCGACCGCCTAACGTGATACTCGGCGAGCTCGCCGAGTCGCGATCGAATCTCAACGAGCACCTCATGACGCTGCGCGACCTCGGCAAGCAGGTCGACTCGGTTCTCGAGTTCGGCACCGGGAGTTCGGCTCGCTCGACGGTCGCCTGGCTTGCCGCTCGGGTCGGCTATCTCCAGACCTGGGATATCAAGTCGACGGGATCACGCACGCAGAGCGGCCTCGAGGCCATGGCACGCATGAGCCATTCCCGGCTGGAGATCCGCAAGGGCGACACGGCCGACGTCCACTCCGGGCAGGACTTCGATCTGCTTTTCGTCGACAGCCGCCACAGTGGACGGCATCTGTCAACGGAGCTGGCGAACAATCACGATCGGATCCGGCGATATATCGTCATACATAGCATCGTGACATTCGGCTGGAACGCCGAGGGTCAGGTCCCCGGAACCACCGACGCAAGGAACCGCAATCTCACGGCCGCTGAGGACGGACTTCTGCCGGCGATCTTCGGCTTCCTCTCCGAGCACCACGAGTGGAAGGTCAAGCAGTGCTACGCGAACAACAACGGCCTGATGGTCCTCGAGCGGGTGGTCCATGGAATTTGACGTCACCGCGCTGACCTGCACCGGCTTCCGGCCTGAGACCTTCGCGCTTTGTGTGCGGTGGATGCAGCGACAGGACCTGAAGAATCTCCGCGTCCAGTGGATAATCATCGACGACGAGAAGATCCAGAGCGGAGCGGAGATCGGTCGCCAGGTCCCTTTCTCTTCGGTCCTCACTGTCCCCGGCTACGATGGATCGTGTCAATGTACCATGCCGGTCAACGTCCACGACGCGATCGGCTATTGCGAGGGAGACGTCGTCGTTTTCGTCGAGGACGACGACTGGTATTCCCCGGAATACCTATGGACTATGCACCGGGCAGTGATCGATCGTGAGGCCGCGATCGCCGGGATCTCCGGCTGTCGCTATTACCACGTCGGCAATCCCTCGGCGGTGAATCCGCGATATCGTTCTCCGAGCTACTGGGGACGATATCTCACGGATCACTCTTCCCTCTGCCGTACAGCGATTAGTCGGCGCAAGAATGCGGGCCGTCTGAGCGAGATCGCGTGGGCCTGCCACAACGTGCCGGCCGGATCGCGAGTCGACGTCTCGGTCGACTTGCGGATCTGGGGATCGACACCGGCGGACGAGGGGCGCGTCTTGCTTGACGACCCGGGGCTCTGCATATCGATGAAGGGCCTGCCCGGTCGACGTCGCTCGAGGTCCCTGCACGATAAGCCGTTCAAGAATCCGGACCCGGACTGGGAGATCCTCCACGACTGGATCGGGGATGACGCGAAGTTATACAGGGAGATAATGAGAGCATGAGCGCACCTCGAATAGTTGTAGCCGCAAGTCCTCATGAGCGGATCGCAGCGGTCGTCTGTGAGTACACGATCAAAAAGCACTGCCCAGAGGCGGAGGTCACGCACACCTTCGACCGTGAGGACCGGCCGACCCGTGGCGTCTGGGAGGAGGGCGGAAAGGACGGCACTCGATTCACCTGGGTCCGTTTCTGGGTCCCCGAGCTCATGGGATACGAGGGACGGGCGATCTACCTCGACGCCGATATGATCCTTTTCTCGAACATTTGCGAGCTATACGACATGCCGATGGACGGGAAGTCGGTGTTGCGCACTCGTGATCCCTCGGTCCTGCTGATCGATTGCGAGAGATGCCGATGGGACGTGCGAGCCCTAATCGAGAAGGCCGACGCGATCGGCGGGTCCTGCTGGAATATGGACGCACGCTATCAGGTCGTCCAAGGTGATCACGTCGGCACGATCCCGGAGCATTGGAATCACCGCGACGTCTACGACGAGGGAGAGACGAAGCTCCTGCACTTCACGAACATGAGCACACAGCCGTGGCCGAATCACCGCCACGACACCATCCCCGATCACCCACTCGGAGATCTCTGGTTCCAGGCGCTCGCAGAGACGGTACAATCCGGGCTCTTGAGCGCGGAGGAGATCCCCGAATGCCTGCGGGAGAGGATAAATGCCCCGGCTCAAGACTCAGCCTGAAGAAATATCCCAGCTCGCCGACGACTCGACGATCGAGTTCCAGCGGATCGCCGACCGCATGGCCTCGGCTGTTTTCCTCGGTGACTCCGGCCGCATGGCCTCGGCCACTGCCGCGCTGACGACGCTGCTCGGCAATACCCTGACGCTCGCAGATCTCTACGGTCGGCGCCGGGTGATCGAGCAGTCGAAGTCCCTCGCCGAGGGCCGGGGCCTCGACCCGGACGATCCCTTCGGAGCTCCGATCATGTTTCGCGAACCGGACGCGACGATCTCGACGGTCACGAATCAGACTCGATTCGACGAGGCCGTCGATGACCTGGTCGCACGGACGCCAGAGCTCGCCGAGCCGGTGGACGGCGAGCCGCGCTACATGGCGATCCAGAGGATGTACAAGGAGAGACACGGATTCGGCCTCGCGAAGAGCTTCGAGATCCAGCTCACCGAGCGGGTCCAGAATATCCTCAAGCGATCACTCGACGTCGGCACTCCGGTCAAGACGGCCGTCGAGGCGATCCAGGCCGCCGGGCCTTTCACCGAGTCGTACGCCGACATGGTCTACCGGACGAACCTCTCGACGACCTACACCGCCGGCACCTTCGAGCAGCTCAAGGATCCCCGGGTCCAACTCGTCTTCGGGGCGCTCGAGTTTCACTCGATCATGGACAGCGACACGCGCCCGAATCACGCGAAGGCTCACGGCCTGATCGCGCCGATCACCTCGAAGGTCTGGGATTCTCTGTCGCCGCCGCTCTTCTACAACTGCCGATGCTCGGTCTTCCCGGTCGACCGCTGGACGCTCCAGGATCAAGGTCTGCTCCTGGCCAACGGGCAGATCCGCGTGAAGCTCCCGGGCGGGGCGAAGATCGATCGCGATATCAGCGGGGTCCCCGGGGCCGGTCCGGACCAGCGTGGATCGGGCTTCGGCCAGCGTCCGAACGTCAGAATGTACGGCTGACGCGGGGATCTTCGATCGATACGGCGCAGGACTGAGCCCGGGGAAACTTCAGATTCCCGGCCTCCAGAGCCTCGTCGCACTGCCGGCGCAGGATCGAGAGGTCGAAGATGTGCATCGGGGCCTCGCTCGCCTCGAGCGTCACACGGTCACCGACCAGCAGGGCTCCCTGGATTCGGGGCTGCTCACCGCGCAGGACCAGGAAGACCGACTCCGGCGGGAACGTCGTGCAGAGCCGTTGTACGGCTGTGTAGGCAACGCGGTCGGTACCGTCCAGCGGCATGCCATGTACCGCCTGGCAATGTGCCAGGACGATAAAGACGGCGAGTTCCTCGCTCATGAATCCGAGGTCTGCGCGGATCTCCCCGCGCTTCAGGTCGTGCGTAAATTTCTCGCGCTGGTACCGGCGCACGAGTTCATCGGGGACGCCGAGCTGGCGGGCGAACTCCTTTTCACCCAGACGCAGACGGCGAATCGGCAGGGGAGCGGGGTCGGGATCGAATAGGTGGGCGCTCATAAATGTCGACTGTCGTCGCATGTATTGTAATTTCCATACAGCCCACGACAGTCGAGGACATGCACGCGCTCGAGGAATATCCTCAGACGGCGAATATCCCCGGCGGGGACTTCACCGCGATCCAGGGCGACGACGGACGGTGGACGATCAAGGCCGTTCCGATCCTGGCTGAAATGGAGGCCGGAGAACGCCGCAATCGCCACCGGATTGACGCGGAGTGGATGCGCCAGGCAATCCACCGCCACCGTCTGCGAGAGGCTGACGGACACCTGCCGGCGGTTCACGAGGAGCATCACGAGAACGGCGAGAAGCGCCACCGGGTCGGCTTCTTCCGTCCGACGCACGTCGGGCAGGTCCGGGTCCTCGGGCGTCAACGGGACGCGCTCTTCGCCGACCTGGTCGGTGTCAGCGCCGAGGACCTCGAGGACATGAAGGACCTTCGGCTGCCGTATCGGTCAGTCGAGGTTCACCCGTCGTGGCAGCCCGAGATCCAATCTCTCGCGCTCATGGAGTCCGAGGCACCTCACCACAAGTTACCTATGCTCCGTCTCGGAGAGGTCCAGGAGAATCCCTACGTCGTCGCTCTGTGCAGCGGGGACGATTCGCTCTTTATCGTGCAACAGATAGGAGGAGGAGGCGACATGCCCTCGCGGAAGAAGAAGGTGGCTGCGAAGAAAGAGTCGCCTCCCGGTCCGGTGAATCTGGCCGACGACGACGATCCCGAGGAAGAGGAGAACGAGGATCTCGGCGGTGCCGATCTGGACACGGAGATCAAGGAATTGCAGGACTCGATCCCCGGCCTGATCGCCGACGCGATTGCCGCGAAGATCGAGGAGATCAAGTCGTCCCTCGGTGGTGACGCCAACGAGCCCGAGGCCGCGCCCGATTCCATGGAGCCGGCGGAACAGTTCAGCGAGGCAGAAGTGGATAAGCTGAAGGATCTCGAGGCGAAGAACGCCGAGGCAGCCGGTCGCCTCGCATCTCTCGAGAAGAAGAACCGGGACCGCGAGACTCAGGACACGATCACCTCGGTCGTCGATTCGCAGTGTGTCAAGCTCCGTGACGAGGGATGGGCGGTCGACGACACCGTCCGATCCGACATGGTGAAGCTCGCCGAGGGCGCCACCGACCCGGCATCGACTGTGGAGACCTTCGTCACCTCGTACCGCAAGAGCACGCCGCAGGACCCGCCGCAGGACCTCGAGCAGCTCGGGCAACGTGGCCTGCTCACCGGCAACGAGTCCTTCGAGAGCCTTCCCGAGGAGGTCGTCGCCTATCGCGAGAAGGGTCCGGACGCCTTCGCTCGCGCCGTTCAATTGCACACCGAGTACGAGGCTCTGGCCTCGAACATGCGCGGATTCGACCGCAGTCGCGAGACGCTCGCGGATCACCTCGAGATCAACTGGAAGGAGTAGGCCATGGCACTCACTGCAAGGGCTGACTGGAAGGAGTCGCCCGGACACCTCGTCGAAATGCAGATCGCCTCTGGTGAGGTGATCTACGACGGCGCACTCGTCGGCACGGCCACAACGGCCTCGGCGACCTCGCAGGGCTCCGTCGTCAACTGGCTCGGGACCAACGAGGACCTCAAGTTTCTCGGCGTCGCTCGCGTCACGCCGACGAGCTCCGGCGACACCGGCGACTCGATCACCGGGACCACGGTTTCGGCTATCGCATCGGTCAACCTCCTGAGCACGATCGGTGTCGACGTCTCCGGGGTCACGCTCCAGGGCGTCACGCTCTCGGCCGGGAACCTGACGACCATGACGCAGATCGGCTCTGTGGTCTTTGCGTCCGACGAGAACAGCTTTACCACCGTCGCGGACGTCGCCGGTGCGGTCGGCTGGATCACGAAGGTGCATTCCGCCTCCGTCGTCGACATCAAACTCTTCACGCCCGGCGAGCACATGGGCAAGCCGAACACGGCTGTCTGGGCCGGAACATAAGGAAAGGAGACAGGCATGCCAGCGCAAATCACCGCCGGCGGGTCTCAGAGAGCCGGTCTCCGCACCGCCGTTCTCGGGACCTACCGCCGACAATACGAAGCTCAGAGGGATATGCTCTCAAAGTGCATGGACCTCGACTTTCCGTCGGACTCTCGATCGGAGTATTACTTCTACTGGGAGTCGTCGCCGCACCTCGGCCGATGGGCCTACGGCGGGGACCTGCCTTTCGAGGGTTTCCGCGGCATCCAGTTCGAGGTGGTTAACCACCGCTGGGCCAAGGGAATCTCCTGGCAGGCGGACGACGAGGCCGACGACCAGACCCGCGACCTGATCAACCAGGCCCGCGGGCTCGGACAGTCTGCCGCGAACCTCGATGAGCGGGTCTTCTTCCAGATCTGCAATGGGAGCACGGATTCCGAACTCCTCCCGACGGTGCCGAATGCACCGGACGGAAGCGCGACATTCCTCGCCGGATCTCGATTTGGATTTACAACGGGCAACTCGAACAGCGTCACGGGAGGAGCTCCGACGACGGCAGCCCTCGCCCGCGTCGCCTATTTCGAGGCGCTCGAGGCCGTCGCGAGTTTCCAGGACACGAAGTCGCAGCCGCTCCATTCGGTCTCCGTGACCGGAGGGACAGTCGTCTGTATCGGGAATCCGGCAGATGCAGATGCAGTCATGGGCGGATTCAAACGATCCGAACTCGTGCAGGGCACGCAGGCCGGAGTCTCCGACGAGATCCGAGGTGATGGCCGAGTCGTCGAGACCTGGATCAACCAGCAGGCCACGGCCTCACAGCTTCTCTTCTTCTGGGCCGAAGCTCCGGTGAAGGCCGTATTCTCGCAGCTTCGCGAACCGCTCTCCGAGGCTGCGGCGACGGACGCCAACAGCGACCGGGCACGGGAGTCCGACGAGCATTACATCCGATTCAAGATGCGTAAGGGCTTCGGCGCCGCGCTTCCAACGGCTGCCATGGAAATGACGGCCTGATCACTATCCCGGGGCGGGCTTCGTCGGCTCGCCCCGCACCTCTTCCTCCACGAAGGATGCACAGAGTATGAGCGCTGCTGTGACCGACAAGAAAGAATCCCCCGAAGCAACCGAGGCACTCGAGCCGGCACCGAGAAAGAGGGGCCGACCCAAGGGTGCGAAGAACAAGCCGAAGGAACCGGCGGGCACCGCTTCCAGCTACTATTCGCAGCCCTTCCCGGGTCGCGTCAAGTTCCTCCTCGGGATCAAGACGCACGGACCATCGGGAATTCCCTTCGCCCATCATTGCCTCGTCGCCGGGCTGCGTTTCCAGCGACTATCACAGAAGCCGTATGCGCACGACGAGGATGGACAGCTCTGGAGCCGGCTATCGAAGCCGGGGAGTTTCGGACTTGTCAACCAGATCACCTTTTCGCAGGTCGAACGCTTCGCAGAGGGCCTGCGTCACTGGGTATTCCGTCCGCGTTACATCGGCGAGGTCGAGATCGACCCGAAGACCGGCAGGGCAACAAACCGAGCAGCGGCTTTCCGCGTCATCGATCTGCGGGCGTCATCACATCATTACGACCCGAAGCAGAAAGAAGATGTGCCGGGGACGCCGCTCTATCGGCCGACAGCCTATGACATTCCGGCTTCCGAGTGTCTGGTCCTGATGCGGGTCGCCGACGCTCGCCAGGCCGGGCGCTCTGATCGTAAATTACCCACGGTCGCCGAGCAGGACCCGAGCCTCGCCGGGATCCCTCCTGAGTACCAGATCGAGCCACCGATGATGGCGAGCGGCCAGGATGTCGATGATTTTGAGGACTGGTAAATGCCGACTCTCACCGAAGTCGAAGTCATCGTCGCGGACCTCTTCCGCCTCGTCGAGGAGTTCGACCAATATTGCAACACGAATACCGAGAAGTTTACCGACGGCAGCGGATCACACGAGGCGGAGTTCCTCTCCCACCTGAAACCGGCGGACGGAGTACCGTTCGACACTCAGGCGATCATGGTAGAGGCGGTCGAACGCTTCCGCTCAGGGCTCGACACTCAATACGACATCTCCCGCAATCTGATCACGACCGGCCTGCGCACATGGGCGGACTTCGCCTCGATCCCAGAGACCAGCCCGGAGAATATCCTCTCGCGGCTTTACACGTACTTTCAGGACAACTCGTACACCGTCAAGACTCGGGGAATGACGCTGGCAACTCCGGCAGCGGCTGGAAGCAATCCCGCGAACACGGGAATTCTCAACCGACTACAGGTCGACGAGAACAACCACAAGATCGAGAGCGGGCACACCGAGGCGAGAGTCTGTCGATGCATTCGTGATGAGGCGACCGGATCCTCGAAGCACGAGGAGATCTTCGAGATCCGTGGCGCCGAGAGACCGAGAGATCGTCTCGTCGCCGGCGGATCTGGTTTGGTCAAGAACATCAAATCGATCTCGGCTCGGGACTCACTCCAATACATCGATAACCCCTCTTTCGAACGATTCAGCGGATCCGCAGCCACGCCGACAGCGATCACCAGCTGGAATATCGGCAGCACTGCGCAGCTCGCTGCCATGAGCTTCAACTCCACGAAGACATACCGGGATTATCCCGGAGCTCCATCGACGGACTACTCTCTCCAGTTCACGGCAACGGGCAGCGATCAGGGCTTCGAGCTCAACCAGGATCTCAAAGCGCGGAATATTGCTGTTCGTCGCGACGTCCCGATCTACGCGCAACTCGCCTGTATGACGGACTCCTCGGTCTCCGGTGACTCGGGGATCGTGAGTATCCAGCTCGGCGGAGGCTCTTCGCAGACCGTCACGATCTCCACCATGACGATCAATGAGTGGAAGGTTCTTAGAATCGCGACCGGAACGACTGCTGGCGGAGGGCAAAATAACTGGTACGACTCGTTTAAGTCGATTACGACGCTCGACCTCGGGATCGACGTCGACAGTGTCGATGTCGGCCGCAACATTTACATCGACGACGTGGTCGTGGCTCCGTTTACGGAGTTCGATGGGTCCTGGTACGCGATGGTCGGCGGGTCCTCGAAGTTTGCTCTCGATGACGAGTTCACTTGGTCTGATACCGCGACCGAATCGATCATCCAGAAGTGGATCGCTCGATTGTTTCCCGGAAACTACCTCCCGCACACGGGCGGAACGGCAACGTGGCCGGATCCGACATAATCCATGGCAGCGCTATCGACCGAGATCGCCGATCGCTACCCGTCAGCCTATCTGATCAACCTGACGAACGCCGGGGCACCAGCGGCGACGGCGGTCAACGGGACTTTCCAGACGACGGCAATCGCCGACGCCGAGGCAGCCTTCGAGATATATGTCGGAGTCACATTCGACCAGGACGATGCCCGGCACGTCTCGCTCGGCTGCGACGGAGTGATCGCAAAGCTCACGCAGTACGGGGGAAAGAGTCGCGAGGAGGGCCGCGAACTCTGGGACAACTTCGTCATGGGACTGAAGGCTCTGCGCAAGAAGGGCAAGCCGGTCACCACCGCGAGGAACGTCCCGACGGTCGAGGACTCCGCGTCGAAGCCTTACTTCGACACGCAGAAGCTCGCGGACTACGGGCCGGCCGGGGAGCAATGACATGGCCGCGTCGGCAGGAGAGAAAGTCGGGCGCGTCGTCCTGCCTCCTTATCTGAGGGAGCTGCTCGAGAACCCCGATCCGGTGCTGACATCCGTCGGGCTCTTCCTCGACCGGGAAATGCGCCAGGCATTCCCGCGTCGGAGCTTCGGAGGTGTCGCATGGCCGGAGCAGTACGAGGGGCAGGACGAGCCGTGGATCCACTTCGCCGGGGCGCTGAACGACCTGCGACGGTCCTCGACGGTGAAGTCCAGGCGCTTCGCTCCGAAACAGCCGCTTCAGGATTCCGGCCTGATGTTCAACTCGATCAAGTCCCGACCGGTCTCGCGCTTCGAGGTCGAGGCCGGCGTCCTGGCACATATCGACTACGCCGGCAAACATAACGAGCCGGGCGGGGAGTCGAGCATTCCGATCACCCCGGGCATGCGCAAGAACCTCCAGAAGGCCACGCGCAAGGCGACCGGCAAGAAGAAGAAGGCATTGCGCAAGCTCGGCTTTATCTGGGCTACGGATGTTTTCTCGCAGTCTATCGCGTGGCGTCCCTTCGTCGGAATCACTGACCGGGCTCGTCGTTCGATCCCCAAGATCGTAGAGTCGATCTTCGAGGGCAAGCCGGCCGAGCAGACGGGGAGGATCTGATGGCTGTCGGTGCGGCGACTAACGTCTTCCACCTCGACGGGCGGATCTGCTCCGGTCCGACGAATATCGCCGACGGGCAGACCTTCCCTTTCGGAGGGACGAACCTCGGGGAAATTCGCGCCGGGGCCTTCTCGGTCAACCATTCGGCCGAGGAGATCACCGCGGAGGAATTTGGAGGGAGGCGAGTCGACTACGTGCGCACGGGTGATGCCGCCGCGCTCACGGCCATCTTGCGCGAGTTCGACGCCGCCTCCCTCACTTTGATTTTCCCGAATGTATCGACGTCGAGCAAGACCGGTAAACCGATTATCCAGGGCCGCAGCTTCGCGACGACGGCCTCCGGCGACTCTATCGAGCGATCCGGGGACCGGGCGAGCGACAAGGTGCAGAAGATCCTCTTCGCGCCGAACTCACCTGAGCACGTCCCGGCGATCCTGCTCTACGCCGCGCTGCCGCTGCCGGACGCTGCTGCCTCCCTGACGCTTTCGAACACCGCGGAGGCGGGATTTCCCGTCGTCTTCGAGGCCGTCCACGATGCCAACGGACACCTCTACCAGATCGGACTTCTCACGGACCTGAGCCTCGCGCCGTCATGAGCGACGTCACAGACGATCACGAGATCCTGGTGCGCAACGCCGTGCAGTTCTACGAGGCCGGCGGATCGATCACCTACGGGGAATGGCTCGATGTGCCGATCGAGCACCGCCTGGCGCTCGTGGAGGCCCGCGACATTCTCGAGTCACAGACGATCGAGGCGATCGAGGCACGCGCCGACGTTCGCGACTACACCCAGCACACCCATGGTGAGCAGGCCGCCTGCGAGGCCCTCGCGAAGGAGCTCGTCGGGTCATGACGCTGGCGCAGATATGCTTGCAGCTTCGCAGCCTCTTGAAGGCTCGCACCTGGGCGGACGCCGCGGGAGTGACTCTCGGAGCCGGGGAGAAGGTCTTCGGCGAGAACGTGATCGTCTCCGCCGGCAGCGAGACGAGCCAGATCCTCTCGAGCATGAACACGCCATGTTGCGTGATCGTTCCGGGTCCGAGCCAGAGGGACTCGGAGGCCGGCGAGGACCCGCGACTGCGCACCGCCACGGTTCGCGTCAAGGTGATCCAGTCGGTGATGGGCGACGCATACGGCGAGGCGCTCATGGTCGGCGCAAACATCGCCAACGAGGGCGGAAGCTCCGGGCACGGTCTGCTCGAGGTCGAGGAGCAGGTCGAGTATGCCGTCGGCGACCTGTCGCAGACTAACGGCTGCTGGATCTACGTCCTCGGCTCGAGCCAACCGATCCCCGTGCAGTACGAGGGGCAGGGCAGCGTCGCTTACATGGATGTCGACTTCGACGTGAAGGTGACGACGAGTCGCTACTATCCGCCGTGTCCGGTGCTGACGGCAACGGGCGGCAGTGGGCAGGTCGCTCTTACCTGGTCGCTCGCGCCCGACCGGTACGACCGATATCGGGTCGTTCTGCGCCGGGCCTCGGGAGCGACGGCGCCGACGTCGATCAGCAGCGGGGCCGGAGTGACGATCGGTGCCGAGGCCGTGACGGTCACCGACACCAGCCTCTCCGCCGGAGATTATAGCTACGCGCTGTTCCAGGCCTACGACGATCGATCGGCAACCCCAGATAGTGACGACCATGTATCAGAGTCGATCACGCAGACGAGCGTCACCGTGAGCAGCTGATGGCTATACGACTCGACGACGCACGGATCCGGGTCAAGCTCGACATCGACAAGCTCGAGAAGGACCTCGATCGCGTCGACCAGGACCGCGAGAAGAAGCGCAAGGGCAAGGACAAGGAGAAGTCCCGGCGCGGCATGCGGAGAGGCGGAGGCGGAGCCCAGACGAGAGGCCGCGGGCTCGTCTCGACACGATCGGCAATCGCCGGGATAGCCGCTGGCGCCGGAGGGGCGATAGCCATCGCGTCCTTTCTCGAACGGTTCGGCCCGATAATCGTCCGCGAGGTCTCGAAGCTCATCGCCGAGAACTTCGCAAAGGGCGGGATATTAGGAGGGATCGGAGAACTCGCCAAGGGTTTCGGGATCGACCTCGAGAAGCAGATCAAGGAGGACATTGATAAGAAGCTTCTACCTCTCATCGATGACGTCTCGAAGGTAACGGCTGCCGTCGACACCTTCTCTACAACGATTGAGGCGCTGAAGGAGACCGCCGACTTTACCCGCAACGCCGCATTGCTGGGCCGCGCTCCGGGGTTCGAGAAGCTCCTCGGGATCATGGACGAGACGCAGCAGATCCGGTACCAGCAGCGACGTTTTAACCGATTCCTCGGCCGTGAGCGGGTCGAGGCCACAGTCCTCCCGCTCATGAATGCCGGCAAGGAAACGATCTTGCGGGGCTTCTCGAGGCAGTAGACCATGGCCGCAGCGACCAGAGACTTCGCGATCACCTACGGCAGCCTAACGATCGGTCGGGGGTCCTCTCCCGACATGCCGATCACCGGTCAAATCGCGACGACCGAGAACCACGATATATTCTCGGCGACCTTCTCCTTCCTGGTCCTCGGCACCGGGCCGAGCGACTTTGAGGGCAACCTCGCGTCGGCTCGGTCGGCCTTCCGCAAGCCGAACCAGAACCTGACGATCACCGTCGGAGACACCCAGACTCGCGATACCTGGTACACCTTCAACCACGCCAGCGGCACCGGCTTTAATTCCACCAGCGAGATCACCAAGGACGAGGAAGAGGGAAACTCCGGGATCTGCCAGCGTCTCAGCGTATCGATCGAGGTGCAGCTACCGGCCGACCTTCTCGGTACCGCCAACGGTCAGCTCGGCCGGCGCTCGACGACCGTCGTCACCGACAAGGCACCGAGTGGCCGGCGGACGCTGACGATCGACGGCGTCTATACCGCGACGACGACGAACACTACCGGCCTCGCGCAGTACGAGGCGTCGATTGGAGCTTATGCGACGGCGGTGCAGACGGCGCTCGACTCGACCGCAGCATGGGAGCTCGTCGAGGAGTTCACCGACATCGCCGACACGGCTGAATCGTCGGTCAGCCCGGCCACGCACTTCGGCAAGGGTAAGGTTTGCACATTCCGCAGAGTCTTCGAGGAACTTCTCTTCCGCCAGGGCGACTCGGCGACCGCTTCGAGCCCGAACGACGCGGAGATTCTCAAGCAGCGATTCCGCGTGCAGTCGCAGAAGTACAACCGAGAGAACATAGGAGATCTGCGATCACCGGCCGGCACGGACCGAGCTGTGATCAATTATACCTGCGAGATCGACACCAGCCAGACGGGTACGAACCTCGCGACGACCTATGACACGAAGATCCGGCAGTTCATTCTCGACGAGACGATTAACATGACGAGCCTTGTGGCTCCTACGATCTTCCGCGAGGACGTCGAGTACAACGTCGACACGAACGAGATCAGCGCCACATGGGAGATCGGAGGGGCGATCGGCGGACCCGGAGTCGTGGCCGAGGTCGATATTCAGGACTCAGTCCCCGACACTGGTGAGGTCCTGGTCCCCGTGCATGCCGGGGACCAGTACGCATATTTTTCGTTCAAGGGCGCAGCTGTGCGCACTCGATCGATCCGGATCGTGGAACACGTCACGAGGATGGACACCGAGAACCCGCTGCCGCGTGGCTCATACACTCACCCTCCGAATGGTCGGATCAAGTCGACCGCGGTGCAGTGGCTGCCAATGCAGATCCGCCGGCATTTTCAAGACTACAACTCACAGATCCGATATTCGATCTCCACGAAGGTCACGACAGTGGAGATTCAATACTTCTCGGATCCCTCTCACATTGATGGCGAGATCGGCCAAGATGTAAACGCCCTCCCTGGGTTGCCGTGATATGACTGAGATCATTCAAGCGAGCCGGGCGACGTTAGGAGGAGTCCCACTCCTGGCGTCATCACCGATCGCATGGGAACTACGTGCAGGTGTCGCCCCTGTCATTCGCGAGTTCCCGATCCAGGAGTCTCAACGGAATATTTTTGGCTTCGGCAGGCAGAAGGTGGAGCTGCTGATCAAGTCTGCTGGTGAACAGATCTCCGTCAAGGAGCTCTATGTACTCGACGTGCAGCCGGGGCCGCAGCCGGAGATTGTCCACGTCCGCGTCGCCGATCGGCGCTACTGGTGGCCATACTCGCACCTGATCAGGCGCTACAACATGCGCCGCAAGGTCGGTTCCTTCCGGCCGGACTCACCGAATGCAAACCTGATCACACCGGTCCTCCCGCAGGTTGCTTATTGGCCGTGGAGTCTGCGAGACGGCGTCAACAATCCGCCGGGATCGAAGTGGACAGCAAGCGAGATTCTCTCGGATATCCTCGGAGATCTAACGGCCGCTGAGACGGAGGTTGCCGGGGCTCCAGCAAACGTCCTGAACCGTCTCCCGGACTTCACCGACGAGCTGCCGGTAGAGGACCTCGAGATCGACGAGGCCGCAGACCAGGGGCTGAACCGGATCCTGGACTATATCCCGGGGGCAAATGTCTACGTTGCGCTGGACGGAACAATCGTGTTCTTCGACACGACGAACGGCCGAGAGGTGCCTTTCGTCCTTCCCCGGCTCAAGATTCGCGACCGCGGCGAAATCCGATTCGTGGAAAAGCAGGCCGTTCGTCCTCGCGCTGTCAACGTCCTCTTCACCTACGAGAGCGAATTCCGCTTCGACTTTATCGAACGCAGCAAGTCAGGCGCCGGATCCTCGACGTTGCCGGACTTCACCGACGAGGACCGCGAGCGATCCAGGCTGCTCGAGAACGTCCTGGCGATGCCAGACTTCTCGCTCGAGGTTACGTCGAACGCCGGGGCAAATCAGGTCTCCGAGGAGATCCACCAGGGGACCTACATTGAGATCGAAGACGCTTTGGTTGCTTGGGGGGACGCCGATGGCGACAGCAGCTTCCCGCCTGCGGGCGGTCGGGCACTCAAGATCAACGACCTCCTCAAGGGCGCTCTGCCTTTCGTCGACCTGGCTGCCGGTCTGATCCCGCCGAACGTGCCGAACGCCGACCTGCACATGGCCCGAGTGAATGCGCTATTGGAGAACTATCGCCGGACTTTCAGGATCCCCGAGCGGTGGCTGTCGCGATTCTTGTCACTGCGAGCCTACCGCGTCGCGACGATCGACTTCGCCACCGGCACTCGAGCGCCGGCCGTCGCGTATTGCGACTACTGCTACCTGCGGAGCCAGCCGATCATCGTCGACGGGATCGGAGAGGCAGGAGCCTCCGCCGCGCACTACGGGCGCAACGTCGCCGGCTACCCGACCGAGGGCGAGATAGTCAACGAGTCCTTCGACTTTCGCGAGATCGACACCAAGTCGAACATCGTGCCGGCGAGGGTTTCGATCTCCGACCAGGATCAAGGAATACTCCAGATAAATTACCTCACAGGGCCGCTGAAGTACTTCGGTCTGGCGATCCCCGGGCAGATCCGGCTCGACAGCAATCCGAAAGTCGACATCCGTCGCCAGTCCATTGCGCAAGGCGGGGATCCTCTCTTCTTCAATGCGGCACCCTCCGGAGGCAAGCTCCCTGAGCTCGACGAGGAATGGAAGCTGGCTGTCGTCCTCACGGCGATCCCGTCATCTCCGAACAATCGCGGACAGCTTCACGAGATCAAGATCGAGGCTGACGATCCTGACCTTCAGGGAATGCTTCCACAAGCAGCGCAGGCGGGACGATTGCAGGCTGACGGCCCATCGATCGACGTGCGCGTCCCGGCGTCCCTCGAGACAGCCAGAGTGAGATGGAAAGACTCTCACTCCGGGCTGATCATGGAGAAGATCTTCGGCTTCGACGAGGGGATTGCACCGGTGGCGCCGGAGGGCGCATTCATCGAAGATCTGATCGTGAACTCGCAGATCCCCGCAGGCAATCTTCACGAGCTGCGCAACGACCTGCGGGCCATCGCACTCGCAGAGGCTGCGAGGATCTATACCGAGTATGCCGACCGTCTCGAGGGCAACGCCGAGATGGGGATCTCTGATTCGCCTTCGATACTCGACGGTCACATGGAATCTCTCGAGTTCTCGCTGGCTCCTAACGGGGAATTCACGGTCGCGGCTCGCATGCCCGGGGAGGCTCCTCGGCTGTCCATGTTTTCGTTCTTAGACGCAGGGACCCGAGGTCTCGTCATGCGTCTCGCTCAAGGAGCGCCAGCGGACTAATGTTCATCACGAACGCCAAGAGCTCAAGCCTCGGGTATCTGCCACTCCAGTCTCCGCACTTCGCGCAGGGATTCGGGCGCGACATGAGTCTATCGTTTCGGGAGCACGTCGGAGCAGTGCGAGTGGAGACTCGGAACAAGTGGCCGGATGGGTTTGGCGATTACCAGTACGACATAGACTCCGTCGGTGATATCCACGGCGGGCAGCTCTGGCGGCGCAACCCGAATCCGGCCGGAGGTGCGGCTGCTCGTGAGATCCCTATGTGGAGATTCGCCACTCCATCGATCATCAAGACGCCGGACCCGGAGGATAATATCGACGAGCCGGACTGTGCGAATCCTCTCCGGCAGGGGCTGACGTATCATCCGTGGAAGAATATCGACGACGCAGCGAATCCTTATCTTCTTCTCGACGAGAGGCTCGAGGGGTTCCAGTTCAAAAATCCGAGCTGTGATCCGGCACAAAATGTTTCCGTCTGGAACAACCAGCCGGCGGGCATCGTCGGGATCTCGCTCACCACTAACGCCGAAGACGACCAACAGAATCTTTTTCTGCCGACCGATCCTCGGCTGATCGCGAACACGTCGAGCGATCCGGAGTTTAATTCTCTCGTCTGCGATTGCGAAGGCTTCGAGATCTCGAACCCGATCAACGGTCAGCCCGGGGGCGCGCAGAGGGTCGCGAGGCTGCATACCGGATTCCGAGTCATCGCGTCACCACTGAGGGGAAATTGTGGACTGGACGGTCCGTTCCTCGCTCTGCAAGCAGACTCGGATCCGTGTCGAGAGGTCAACGCCGGCGCTATCGCGTTCCAGAACCAGCCAGGACGGAGTTACACCGCGGGCATGATCGGGTGGGGACAGGAACGGGGGAAGGACTGGCATCCGCCGTTTCATCCCGGGCACGATACCGACGACATGCACAAGCTCGCCACGGATGTCGACGGGAACAACATCAACGTCTTGCATATGTGGGTCGCTGCGAACTTCTTCGAGAGCAAGAAACGAGACGGTCCTCTCGACTTCGGCAAAGACGACTATCCCTACGCGCAGCGCGGATCCACTCCTTGGGAGGTGGATCTCCTCTGGGACAAGCGGCCGCGGCAGGAAGATCATTGCGGGAATCGTCTTTATGGGAAGTGGAGATGGGTCGCGTGGACGAACGAAGACCGGTCCGGTACCGGAGGTCGTCCTGGCTCTGGAGATGTCCTCGAGGTCCAGCAGTCAGTCGACGGTGGAGAGGGTGATGGATCTGGAGGAGATGGCGTCGATCGTATTCCCCGGATCGGTGACGACGACGCAGGCGCACGAGAGCACCTGATCAGCTACGTAGAGAAGGGCTTCCCCGCTTTGCTGGCGCGTCCTCAGTTCTTCGCAGCAGAGGCCGAAGATTACCGCACAAAAATTGACGGGAAGACCTCACAGCAGATCGACTCTCTGAGGTACTTCACCCCTCTGACGGGACGGATCGAGTCGATCGGACTCCAGGACGGTGCGGAGTGGTCGTACAAGACGACGCCCGGAGCCATGACAGGCCGATACCCGTCGGGAGTCGCTGACGGTGGCTTCGTGCTTCAGAGCCCGGACGTCGGCCTCGAGGACTTCGCCCTCGGTACCTACGACTCCACGGCGGACCACGCGACGACGTCTCTCCTGATCGCTCCGGACTTCTCTCGACTGGCTCTCGGCACACCCGATCCGACGAACGCCGAGATCATGTCGGAGGGCTTCGCTCTCGATTATGAGTCGACGACTCCGTCCATGCGTCTCAGGCACTGGAGCGGATCGGCGTGGACGTCACACCTCACGGCCTCGGCTGCCAGAGGGCTCGAGGCAGACGCGAATCTATCGGCGAAAAAGGCTCTCGTCCTGGCGGACGGTGGAGCTCTGACAATATCCGGCGGATCGGTTACGGTGACCGCCTCGTATCATTCCCTAAAGTAAGGACACGACAAATGGCAATCCGCGATCTTACGGACGCGGAGCTTGACGCAGCCATATTCGACGAGGTCTACGGATCAGTGGGCACCGCCGAGGCGTACACGTCGAGTCTCACGCTGGTCGAGGAGGCGATGGGCGGCGGTCTCGGCCTGTACTCATCGGGCGCGCAGCGGTATCGATGGCACACTCTACAGTCTGACGGCACGGCA
>Ga0255047_10001174_pt1 | contig 19631 bp, 30 predicted proteins | sample JV7_2_1_MG_FD_183640 | JGI IMG/M metagenome (GOLD analysis project Ga0255047, IMG submission 183640) | Seawater microbial communities from Jervis Inlet, British Columbia, Canada - JV7_2_1 | ecosystem: Environmental > Aquatic > Marine > Inlet | place: Canada: British Columbia | collected 2016-10-06 | reverse complement strand
GGAGACCGCGCCCCAAGCGTTGCCGAAAATATATCCTGCATATTGGGCGTTGTATTCTAACATTTTACTTTCCTTTTTTTCTCGTAAGGGACCACACGATTAAGCCACCAATTCCTAAGACAGCGATGCCTCCAACAATAAAAATGACGGGACTTGCTCCCGGCTTGTTTTTTTCGAGTTGGAGGTCGAGAGCCGTTGTAGCAGACTCGCTGGTAATTGCAGACTGAAGTGCTGAAATTTGAGAATTAATCAGAGACAATTCTTGAGAGTAGCGATCTCGATCCCATGAGGTTTTCGCTTTCGTCAGCTTCTTTTCGATTTTGGATTTTTGAGCCAGTAAACCACTTAAACTCTCTTTTCGTTTCGTTGCTAAATCGCTCACGATTCCCACAACTTGTGGAGCCAATGCAGAAAAGCCTGCACTGATTTGATCCCAGTTAGTTTCGCCAAGTGGTCCAACAGGCCATCCTCCTAGCGGTCCAACAGGCCATCCTCCGTAAGATCCGATCATCCTTTCACCTCTTTACGGATTGCTTTCGCTTTTTCCGGAGACAGTAGTCCCGAAAGGGCTAAATAAATACCACCCGCGCTAACAGGTAGGCCAACTACGGTGCTAATAGGTTCCGCTGCTTGGGGGCCAAACCATCCGATCATCCCCAAACCAGTGAGAGCGGCCCCGCCTCCAATTCGAACGATCCGCTCTCCAAATTTCATTTTTGCTTTTGGATTACGACGACGCATTTTTTTAGATTTAAGGGCAACAGCAGCTAGTGCGCCTACCCCAATTAACCCAGCCAAAATGAGCCATTTCGATTTTGAGATATCGTGAGCCAATCCTAGTGGGACAATTCCTAACGGACCGCTATACATACCTTTAGCTTCCATGCCTGTTGGCGACCAAGTTGGGCGGTATGGTACCGTAACTAAATTTCTTGTTTGCGCGTTAGCGATCGGAGCTTGAGGGATTTCACCATATGGCGGCGCACCACGCATGACTTGAATACCCGGCCCAACACCGGCTCCGGGCATTCCAACACCAGACCAATAGTCCGAGTTACGCCCCGGTCCTCTCTCCCATACAGTGCTACGATACATGGACTTCTCCTTGTTCTTCCGCTTCGGCATCTAGATAATTGAGCAGGAGTCCGGCCATCGCTTTGGCAAAATGCTCTCGTTCATCTGTTCCGACTACCTCTTTTCCATTCACTCCCGGAACTGAAATTTTTGACAGTTCGTAAAAAAGATAGGCAGAAACTGCGTCCTTGTCGGGAATCGCACCTTCTTGTCGCTTGGTGATAAGCCACGATTTGCCGATTTTAAACACCCCGGCTAGTTTGAGTCCCACGGCCAGCATTACAGTGCCCGTCCAAGTAAAAACAGACCTAAGCCCACGCCACCGGCAATTAAGAGGATAGTGCCGAAACCCATTTTCTCACCTTCGAGTTCGGTCATGCCTAATTCTTCACTAGCTAGAGCCTCTTCCTCCGCAGATAAAGAATGGACAGAACCCCCCTCTTCGACAGCGGTTTCAATGTCGATACCTTGAGGTGAGAAATATTGAACCAGAGCGTCCATCCCGCCAATTCGACGTAACGCCATCGCTTCGCGTCGGGTAAGAGGCATACCCCTCCGGCTTTTCATAAAGGCTCGCAAAGCCAACCCCATGAGTGCCGAGCGTTTTTTCGCTTGACGACGCATCAACGACATATCGAGTGCTGCACCTCCCCCAACTTGGTAAACAGACGAAACGTCAAACGTCGGATTGTTGTATTTGACCGCTTCCCCTGTTGCCAAAACAGTATTGGCCTGAGTCCCGCTGGTCGGAACCATTGTGTCACCAAATAGCGTGCCTCCCCGTACTAGAGCTTGATGTCTAACTAGGTCGCGCATGTAAATGGCCTTGTTCATTTGATGTCTACTGTTCATTTTTAACTCCTAAGAAAAAATGCCGACGTACTCACCGACTGCACCATAAATCCAACCGTAGTGGGTCAACGCATCTCCGCGATCCGCGTGTTCGTATGCTTTTTTGAAAATTTGAGCTTCGGTCGATTCTACCTGCTCACTACGAGAAACGGAAGACCCGCGACGGGTTTCGCCTCGTTGGTCCTCTGCGATTTGATCGATAATTTCGGCGCACTCTTCTAGTCCGCGCATCAAATATGGATCCCGTGCCCGTGCTGCGCGAACTCCTTTATTTACGAGGTGTGCTGCGCCCGACTCTGAACCCGTCATGGCGCGGCGATAGATTTGCTCCACGCTTCTACGGGTAATTGTTCGTACTCTTCCTAAGTCAATGGCCATTCTTTACTCCATTTGATACGACGATTGAAAATCGACGATAAAATTTAAGTCTTTTGCAGATAACAGACCTTCAGATCTTAAAAAGTCATAGTCATATTCGGACCAAGCACCCTCTAAATCTGAAATCCTTTCCGAAATTTCGTACCGCTCATTTTGGAGATTTTGAATTCGCGCATCTATTTTTTCGCCCAAAACACCAAGAAAATTACTTAACGAATCGTATAGAAGTCCAATCTCCCGATCTGTAAGTTCGGGACCGCGATGATTTGCGTATCGATCAAGTTTTTTTCTTAAAGCGTCACTCATTCTTTACTCCAAATAGTCTTGAACGTCTGACCCGCCATAAACGATGAGCATTTTTGAATCCGTCACGGCTTCATCAATTTGCAAATTTCCATACAGCCAGTCGTAAATTTGAGGATCGTCATTCAGTTGTTTCATGTCGAGCGGAACATCTCCGGTGAACTCGATACCCGGAATGACATAAACAGTGTCGCCATCCTCATCTTCGTATTCTTCAATTTCCAGTTCTTCTACGATGTTATTTTGACGACGAAAAGATTCGACAAATTCCTCCACTGTGCTGTCGGGAACAAAGCGGCCAAATTCTTCCAACAGGTAAGTGTCGTTATTCAATTGATCTTTCAGCTTATAGAAACTGTCTGTGCTCATTTTTTACCCCGTGCTCTCTTTTCACCAATGGTTATGGCCCATCTCACAATGAGAGTGGTTATAACGCCTTGAATAACCCCGGAGATGATACCCTCCCATGGTAAGTTTTTCATCCAATTAGGTGCTTTTGTTTTTTGAATTTCTGTGTCAATTTGCTCGGAAACCACTTCCACAACACCGCCTAGTGAACTAGGTCCAGAGCCACTCGGAAGGGCTGAAACGACTTCGTTAAAAGGCTTTAGACCGTGTGTGACAACATCGTATCCCAGCGGAGCACCTCTTATAGTTGTCTCCGCTGAAGCCCACTCTTGAGGTTTGAAGGGGGGCCACCCAAGAACGACATAAATGTGACTGTATTGAGCATAGGGCATCTTGCCCCCTTCAACAAACCGAATTCGCTGTCCTTTTCCGTCGTGCCCAGAAAGTGCAAATTTCCAAGGCATTCGGATGCTTTCGGCCATCGTCGCAAGAAGTAAGCTGCTGTCATCGCAATCCCCCGTGCGTACTGCGATGCTCCGCCACGGTGTCTGTACCTGTTCGTCAGGTTCATTCGTGTAATAAATGTTTTCTTGGACCCATTTTAGCATCGCAGCGGCTTGTTTCTTGAAGTCGCGCTGTTGGACACCTGCTGGCTTGAGCACCTCGTTCACCACGAACCAGCGCATGTGAGGGTCTCCACCATACCTCTCCGCCAATTCGCGTAACAATTTTATCTTTTTCTTGTCGCTTTTCCTGTGCCAACCACGGATGGGGATTACTTTACCTTGCGATCGGCTCTCTCCCATCATAAAATCGGGATGAGACTTTGGAACCCACGAAACTTGAGATAATAATTTGTCCCTTTTCGGCATGAAAATTCCTATGGCGAGGTAAACGTGAGAAAAAAATTTAGAAGTGAGCACCAAACGATAGCGAATTTACCCCCTTTGGAAGAAATTGCACAACCCTCGATTAAAAAAACACCGATTGAGGTCAAACCAAAACAGACAAAAGTAAAGAACGTCGTTAAGAAAACGGCGCAAGTTGCGCAAAAAGAAAATTACATGAGTGGTTGCGAGGGTAAAAAATACCTTGAAGAGATGTTGGGCTATAAGCTGGACGGTTATTCGTCGTGACTGGTAGGTTTACTCGTTTGTTGAGCGATGCACAGGAGAGAGTACCCCGACTTGATGTAGATCTACAAGTGGGAAACGCTGCTGAATTTCCAAACCCTCGCGATTTTGCTTACTGCGAGCATACGGAGGACAACAAAATTCGTATCGTTGTTGCTCCAGATTTCGATCAACTACCTCCCATCTCACAAGAGGCGATACTAAGGCATGAACTGGGTCACGCAATCGAATTTGCCCTTGGGATAAAAAGAACAAATTACGAGTTTGGTCCCCTTTTGGCACGAACTCCCGAACGTAGAGCAGATCAAATTGCAGAATTGGTGTGGGAAGAGACTATTTTGTACGACCCGTCAGACATGCAGACGCTCGGGCAGGGCGTTTACCCCCGCCCGGAGCATCTGGGACTATGATCTCTAAGAATCTTTTGCAGCTTTTCTCGCTTCACGTCGCGATTGTCGTGCTGCTTTTTTCTCTTCCCGTCGTTTTTTTCGTTCCTCTCGTCGTTCGGCTCGTTCTTCGGGCGTTAAAGTGCGGAATTTTAAACTAAAAACGCATTCAATAACGAGATCGATCAAAAGATCTTCAGCGGGTCGCTCTATCCAGTTGGGAATGCCTTCCACGTCGTGCGCTCGTGCCACGCTTTTAAGCGTATCTTTTACCCACTGTTTTCGGCTTTTTCCGTCTGCGTGTCCAAGATAGTCTTCGGCTTGGTCGATCAAAACGTCAGCCATTCCGGGTAACCACCCCGGAATAGCGATCCCTTCTAATTTTTCGAAATTACTCATTTTTTCTCCTTGGTACTCATGTACCGGCAGCAGGCTCGGCTGGCTTTGGAATAGGTACTTCCTCGGACAAGTCTGCTTTCCGGACTAGAGCACGAAAGGTAGGCAAGGAGTAAGGGAAAAAAGCCTGTTGTATTTTTTCAGGGCTAGTGATGGGTTGCCCTTGTGGATCAAACAAAGTCGGCCCAGCAGCCAACTTCAAAAATCGAGGCGGAATCAAAAACCATGCCTGCATCAGATGTTCACCTTTTTCAGATAGTCCCGCAGCGGTCATACGAGGACACTGCCATTCGACGCATATATACTCGTCAGGGTCTGCACCTTTTTGGCTTACATCGGCGATTTCAGCCTCGGACAAATTATAGATCTTTAGAGTCAACGGAGCGGGTGGGATAGGATTGGGGATCTGACTTGGATCAATATTCATTATGCCACCTCTGTTTTTGGTTCTGATTTAGGGAGTTCCCAGCCCATCTCTCCAAACGCTTCCTCATCCAATGCCGTGAGAGTGGTGGTATAGTCCGGACTGACGTGAAATTGAACCTCTTCAACGATAAATTTCGCCTCAACGCTCTGTTGTTCAATCGCAAACTGGAGTTCAGCATGAGGACGTACCGCAGCGCGTGGATCAACGCCCTCGGGCGGTTCGCCTTGGCTGGATTGAATTTCCTTAACCAACTCATCAACGTGCTCGTCCAGCGTTTTTGGCTCAACGAATTCGGGGTTTTTGATGACGCGCTTTGCTGTGACTTCAATCCATCCGGGCGGCATATCTGTATCTTGATCTGCATCATCAATGTCGTTTTCAACGGTGCCTGTCTGGAGGCCACAAACCCCACAGGTAAAATAAAGTGTCTGGTGTCTCATCTGCTCAAATCCTCCGGTATTCCTACGAATTGCCCTATTTGTAATACGCTGGTTGCCGCATCTCTAACCGTAGGCTGGGGCTGCGCCTCGGAAGTAAAATTTGCGGCCATAAAACCCGGCAACATCGTGTCGCCGAGAACTAAATAAAAAGACTTTTCGACTCCGCCGTATCGCTTCAATGCTTTGCAGTGGGGGTCACTAGAAAATATGTGCTTGAGGTAGTCAGATCGTTGATCGGCGGAAATTGAACAGTAAGTTCGAACGAACTGATCAATATACCCAAAGCCGGGCAGGTTAAATTTCAGGTCTGCGCTTCCTTTGTCCGCGATTTGGACCAAGACATTTTTCGCCACTTTAAGAAATACGGAGGGTATCAGGGACAATTTCCATCTCCTTTAATTTTTTTATGATAGTGGTGACCATTTTTGCATCGGCCCCACCTTCGGTCATAGCGTAAGCGACAGAAGATGCTTCAAAGTAGCTTAGTACGTCTGGGGTCTTGGCGATTTGTGCGGTAATTATCGCTTCCCATTTGTCCTCGTTCGCTTGGTTGAGGATCTCAATGGTGTCTCGGACTACTTTTCTAGAGGATTTTTGAATCTTCACGTCCAGCTTGGAGATAGCTTCCGAAAACGGGTTAAAGATCACTTCCTCTGGAGGTTTGACTGTTTCTTCAGCATCGCTAACTTGCGTAGTGGATTGTCCTTGCTGAATAGCCTGCTGTTGTTGTTGCTGATAGGCTGCAAGCTGTGCTTGATAGGCTTCCACTTCAGATTCTGTCATTACGGCTGTAGATCCGTCTGGCAGCGTCACTTGGTACTGTTGCTCTGCTTGCTGTTCGATTTGATTCGATGGTGGTACAGCAGGTGCGCCCGATGCGGCTTGAATTTTTGCGATCTCCAAATAGCCTTCGAGGGCTTTCCCGATCGTTTCCGTTGCAACCCCTAAAAATCCTGTAGCTCCGCCGCCACCGCCGCCGATTAATTTGTCTACGCCGAGAGCTTTCACTAAGTCTACAACCCCCGTTCCTTTTTCCAAAAGTTTTTCGATGGATTTAAAAGGATCGCTGGTTTCATTCTGCAAGCGCAGCATCTCGATTTGTTTTTCGTGATACTGCTGTTGGCGTTCTTGTTCGCGCCGTTGAGATTCCCATCGCTCCTGTTCGCGTCGATTCTGTTCCTCGCGTTCTTCGCCTCGTCGGGCTGACTCCCATCGCCGTTCCTCTTCTCTCGCTGTGCGAAGCCTCTCTCGGTCATCCTCCATGCGTTGGCGGTCACTCTGCGAGCTATTTTGCAGCATTTGCAGCATCATCTGTTGGTTTTGCTGCATCATCGCTTGCTGCGCCGCTTGATCCGTCTTCATTCGCTCCATAGCCATGTGATGGCGTTGCTCCGCAGAAGACGACATGTTTTCCCAATACTGGGCCTGCTGACCCTGTAGGCGGTCCTGACGCTCTTGATCGCGAGCAATCAACTGTTGCTGAACGTCCAGTGCAGCCGTTGTATTATTAACTGCGAGAGCCATGCGTTCTTTTGAGACCTGTTCGTCTTTTTGACGCATTTCGCTGCGAATTTGCTCGTTTTGTTGTTGCAGCATTTTCATCTGCTGTTCAGAATTTGTTTGCTGGACCCGTAAAAACTCCCAGACCTCGGGAGGCATTTGCGGAGCAGCGAAAGCGGGAACACCGTTTGCGGTCATTCCTGCCGCTCCTTTGACCGCTCGCAGGATATCGTGATCTTCAGATACCGTAAATTTGATCGGATCCATACTCATTGGGCGATTCATTTGATCGATAGGAGTAATTAAGAAGGTTCCGGATTTTGGCCATTTTTTTATCAGGGTATCCAAACTAGAATCGTGTGGCAAATGACCACATTCAGTCGCGTTCCCGTCAATTTCAACATACTGGACTCGCAACCGCGCTGTTTTAGGGGCGTTGTTGGCACGATTCCAGAGAGGAACCTCTACCGTCCGACCCGTTTCGTTGTGAAAACCGGGTCCTCGACCACCAAAACCTCTCTCTTGTAGCGTGGGAACATACTCATCCTGTTCGTCTTCGTACATTTCTTCTTCCTCATCGTCGATAAGAGGTATCATTTCCGTGTTGTCTGCGGCTTTTTGTTTTTTTGCTCTGGGCATGAAAAATCCTCTGGTTTACTTTATAACTTGTGCATACAATATAATAAGTTGACTCGGTACACAAGTACCTATATACACCTTTTTAGGAGCGGTCAATGAGTAGTGGGAATAGAAAAGTTGTTTCTCTCTGGGTGTCGCCTGAAAAAGCTGAATACTATCAACAGTTGGCACAACTACGCGAGCAAAGTCGCTCCGAATTCATATTGGAGATGGCTGATTCGCAAATTCGTTCACTACATCAGAAGGGAAAATTACTGAAGCGATCTTATGAGAGCGAGGAAAACGATGAATAAGAATAGCGCGAACGGTCTGACTACGAAGCAGATCGAAACCTACCGCAAGATCCGTCGACTTATTCTCGACTCTAAGGGGAACCCTAACGAGCGGCTCACTGCTCAAAAGCGTCTTCTGAAGATGGAGGCGAAATTTCCGCACATCGCGGAGTTGGCGAACCGGGCTGAAAAAAAGGAAGATATTGAGGACACCTTTGTACGTCCTCCGCAGCCTCCTGCGGACGCTTCATGGATCACCAAAAAAATGTCACAACTAGGAAACTGGGCTATTGACCAACTTCAGGAAGTGCAACTAGAGGTATTGATGAACGACGCATTCGAAAAGGGTGTCTTGAGCATAGAGCAACAACTAGACGATTCTATAGGACTAGAAGCCGAGGGTTTCGATGATGAGGACGGAGAAAAGTGCGTAGAGGTTGTTTTTCAAGTTCCCGTGGGTTTATGGCAAAAAATTATTACACACCAACCCACTCAAAAGGCGTTTGTAGCTCTTTTGGATAACATGGTGAGTGAGACTAGGGATTAACCAGCAGCGTCCCTCATACTAGCGATCTTGCTGTCGTACTGATCCGAAATGGCGACGTTCAGCACCCCTTCAACAGAAATCCCATAAGCCTCAGACAGTGCTTCGAGTTTTTCGTGGTTCTCTTCGCTCAAAAATTCTTCAAAATAAGAGATTTTCTTTTCTGGCGCAGCCAACGAGATTACAGATTCATCAGATTCCATCTTTTAAAGTCCTCGCTTGATATGGTGAACAGGGTCAAACTAACCGCTAAGGCCACATCGTCAAATCGCTCTAAGTAGGAATAGAATAGGTTGCCAACATCCCAGTATTCCTCGAAAAGTTCAGTGTCAATTGACTCCATAATCAATTGGCGAGAGAGATGGTGTTCTTTTTTACAATCCACTTTGCATCCTTGGTGAGCATGGCAGGGGTGATCCGCCACTCCAGCACTGTATCACCAAAGTCTACTTGCACAAAGCACATCAGGAGAGAGGTATCTCCCATTTTTTCCTCTCTAACGACTACACGAGCAGGTAGATCTTCTTGAGAAGAAGAAAAAAGGGGGCTATTGCGTTGGATTGGGTTGCCCCCATCACCCGTTTTGGCCACATTCGCTCCATCGGAGAGATAGAGGATAAACGGATGCTTCCAACTAAAGACACATTCGCACCTCTGTTTCAGGACTAACACAACAATTTTAAAAAGTCCAGACAAAAAAATCCCGCTCCAAAAGGGAGCGGGATAAGAATAAGCTATTTGGCTTCGATAAGCAGCATATCTTGCGATACCTCTTTTGCCTTGTTTACGGCAAATCGGTGAAGTGCTGCATGTCTACCGAGATGGTCGTGCGCTGCGGTCGTTTTCAAAGCCTCATTACACGCCTGATACCAACTCCAAAGGTTTCGCTCTGCAAATGGATGCTCAATGAGTTTGTGGATTGGTTCGCCTTTGTCATTTTCACCAATTACTTGGTTATCGTCACGGATTTGGCCCGTGTGTGATTTCCAAGCACGAACCGCACGGGTGACTTGGTTCGGGCTGAGAAAGCCTTTAGAACCCCTTTCTCCCCACTCCCCGAGGATTTCGCCTAAGAGGTGGAATCCTTGGCGGTGTGAAATATCGATGGTTTTGAGCATATCCCGCTCTTGTGTCATATCGGTGAACATTGGCAGTGATTGATCTGCGTGATCCCCAATCATATAAAGAAAATCATCTTTTACGTTCAAAGTGTGACGACGCGCAAAACGAAGATCTCCACTTACACAAGTGTTTTCGCACACGAAAACCTTGCCGCCCATCGCGCTGACGTTTGCGGTGCTTTTGTCGTAGCTCGACAACAGACCCCAAAAGAAGCCCATTTCTGGGTCGTTGATCTCTGGATGCGTGAACTCAAGCATCGCAACCATCCTTTTCCCTTTACATGAAAGCCCGTATTTTTCTCCTTTCAGCTCAAAACCACGATCTGCCAACACGTTTTTCGACGTGTTCACCAGCCACGGATAGCTGACGGGGATGTAAGTATCGGTTTTTTCAGGCAAAGGAACCTTGTGGAGTTCTTCAAAAGAAACTTCGTTAGATGTGTAAAGGGTCGCGCCTGCGTTTGAGATGCGAACAGCGTGTGTATCTGTATTTTCCATTTTTTTATCCTATGCCCCCCGGAGGGGGCTGTTCTGGGGTTTATGCTTCGCCGACAGCGCAAGCGGTTAAGAGTTCGAGAAGGCCCGGATCTATCTCGTCGTGAGATATTTCAATTGGAGCAGGTTCGGCTTTTTGAGCCTTTTTGATGAGTTTAGAAAGGGAAGATGAGCGGTAAATCTTTACCGCTGGACTCCCTTCAGGGGAGTACCTACGAATCAGCTTGTTCTCTGCCAGAAGGTTGTCATCGTATTGTTGCCATTTTTCGGGAAGATCTGTGACATAGATACGCTGACGTTTTAGCCACGCTGTTTGTAAAAACGTGAGGAAAGGAATAATTTCCTCACCATGCTTGGCTTCGAGTTGAACACGAGCTTGAGGGTCTGATAAATTGATGAACATATGTCTCTCCGATTTTTTTTTGGGTTAGTGAGTGAGAGGACCAACCCTCAACTCTTGAACCCAGTATATACAGACTTTTGTGGGTATGCAAACAAAAAGATTATTTATTTTTAATTTTAGGTGCAAAATGGAAAAAAGATTTAGGTACGACGAAGGCGGAAACCTTTTTGTAAAGGTTGTTTTCGCTGTAAAAAACGCAAAATACCCCCAAGGTATTCGCGAGATAATGTGGGTAAAGGTTCTCGGACAAGGGACGAAAACAGAGGGTACGGGAAAGCTAGACAACATACCCAAAGTCGTAAATGGTCACGTCGGACAGATGCTGCACTACAAGACGCACCCGGACCATGGACGGATCTTTGACGGATGGTGTAAGTCGCACTTGCATCTAGTGGAGAGCGTTAATCATCGTCGCCGCGATGAAAATCACACATCAAATCCATTAGACACACAAGAATAAGAGTGACAACAAAAAACTCTGGGTTGTCTATACAACCGTGAATTGCCTTATGCACGCCGTCTCTTGGTCGATAGCGCAACGATGAAAATAGCAAGAGCACCTAAGCCTAGCCCTATAGATATAGGGATAGCAGCGGCTGCAAAAACAAGGCTCTTAGCCGGTACGTCAGCAAGAGTCCCAAATAGAGACCGGGCCGTATTGTCCCTTCCAACACCTTTATTAGCCGGACGTTCTATGTCGCGACCGAAAATGAGGCTTAACTCTGCTACGCTGGCTCCATTTCGATAAGCCTCCATCAGAGGCCCGCCGTAGGTCTTGGTCTCTTGAATGATGCGCTGTGTATTGGCGCGGGGAGACATGCGTTCCTCGATGGTCATTCCTGCGCCAGCCCCTCTATCATATAGCTGAAACAAACCAACGCTTTGACCGCTATCCCCTATTGCATAGTTGCTAATGTCGCTTTCGTGTCGCGCATTTGCGACGGCTGCGAGTCCAATGCCAATAGGATAACCGGCAGATCGAAACATAGAGATGATGATACGACTGTTGTTGATTCGCTCCGCTACACTTTGGGCTGCTGTCAATCCCCTTTCCAGATCGTATCGACTCGACCGTTGGAATTCAGACCCTTTGAATATCGACGGGAGAGAAACCTGCATTATTCCTCATTCTTTTTATCATCAATTTTTTCCGACTTATCGACGACTGGGACATGGGTACCAATCGCAGGAGAAATTTGAGAATGAATAATGCTCTGGCTTACCATGGGAGCACCCAAGGCAGAGGCGAGAATAGCGAGAATAATCGCAATAGTTTGAGGTGTCATTACGTCACTAAAAATCTGCTTCGCCTTACTTTCTTGTGCCCTTTTCGACGGAGAGACACGACCATCTATTGCCAGCAAGCTAGCGTTGATAATCTTAAACTGACCTTCATTGTAGTCCTTGAGGGACTCAATTTGCGTCGAGATCCGCGCCGTACTAACCTTCAGGTCGGACACGTCTTCCTCTAGTCGGACAACCCGACCAGTCAAATCGTCTATACGCTCGCTCATTGTTGGCTCACCAGATTTTGAATTGTGAGTTTGATTTCTACCGAGTGATCTGCGGTAGCATCGTCAACGCTTACTTGGAGGAACAGGCTTCCGTGTACTCCAGAACCTCCAGCAGCATCCACTTGATACCAATAGTAGGGACTCTGATCCAGAGGCTGGGCTACCAGACTACCCGGAGAATAGACTGAGTTAGTCGCAGAAGTGGGGGTGGCGACCCTAAAAACATCAACGCGAACCTGATTTATGAGGGTTCCTGAAGTGACGTATGCTTGGATCCGCTCAACCCTGCCTGTGCTTGGAATAGGTGTAAGTTCTACCGCCGTTGGAGTGCTCGATACCCCATTAACGGTAATTATATGGTACGAGGTGAAGTCAGCCATCAAAAGCCCCTTGAGTTGCCCAAGCATATCACAATTATAAGATTTTTCCAGACACCCAAACACAAAAACTACTTTTCACGTTTCACGACAGAAAAATACCCGATTTGTGCAGCCTGTGCAGGGTCTGTGCAGGGCAAGGCGTTTACCCCTGCACAGCGAAAAGTAAGGATCTAACAAAACAATCAATTTTGCCTGTGCAGGGGTAGTTTTGACCCCTGCACACGATCCGACCAGTTTCAACCACCACAATCGGCCAGCGTATATACAAATCATTCAAATATACACCTAAAAAGATCAGTTCATGTATTTAGGGGGGGGTATGTGACATGCTGTAACGTCAATTGATCTTTTGAGGTCGATTTTTCGGTGTTTTGTATATACACCGAGCCAAAACCTTGTTGAAAACTAGGCCAAACCTGTGCAGGGGTCTTTTTTACCCCTGCACACAGTCGGTTGTTTTTCTTCCCGATACTTGGGTTAGCTCCTTTGTTTTACCTACTGTGCAGGGGTATACCCTTACCCCTGCACATCCCCTGCACACCGCCTGCACAATTTCAAAAGTTTTTTAGATCCTCTTTTGACAAGTGGGATTCCCTTATGCTAGACAGGAATTCCGGACATTTGGCCGTCCGCGATTTGGAGAGATAAATGACAACACACGCTGTTGTGCTCCCGACCCTTCATGTAAAGAGTTGGCCGAGACACAAGGATAAATCTTTATTTCCGATGCTCGACTTGATCGAGGCTTTGGATTGTGAGCATCCCAGCGATGCGCAATTACTGACCTACCGGGTGGTAGGTAAATCCCACATACCGAGGCTTTCCAAGGAAGCCGAAGATTTGGGCTTGCCGATTGAGGTTCACCTGCTTGCAGCCGACATCGACCGGGATCCCCACGAGCCGTGGGATACTCCCGATCAAGCGAAGCTCTTTTTGATGGATGCTCTCACGAAATGCCCTTTCGCAACTGGATACACGACCCGTAGAGGTATCCGGCTACTTTGGGTATTGGAAACCCCCATCCCTGTTTCCCGCGCCGATGAAACCATCCGTCGCTGGTATAGGATCCTCAACCAACGCGGGCTGGATCCCGATATGCAGTGTGCGCACTGGAGTAGGACATATCGGCTGCCTCGTGTGAAAGTAAAAGGGGAAAAGATACACGGTTTTATTGACAGCTACGCCTTAAAGTCAGGCGCAAAACTTGATTTTCATCCCAAAATTATAGACAAACAGAATCAGCCAATTCCGCCTAGCAACCCGACTGAGGTCCATCCGAATGCACGAGTACGGGCAATCGCGGAAAAGCTAGACACCTGCCCGACTTCAAGAAAACGGTTTGGTGACTGGCTAGTAGGAGAGGAAAAGACAAGCGGAAACCGCGTCTATCACATCCCATGCCCTAGCTGTGGCGAGGAATCTGTCTGGTACCTCATCGATCCGGACAAGGAGCGACACCGATATGCCCGGTGCAACCACGAAAACAACTGCGGTTGGTGGGGTAATTTATTTGAACTACGGGGGATGAAAAATGGATGAAGACATCGATGAATTGGCCGAGGTCGTCCAAGTGGTCGGGAACAACAACCTGCCCCTGCCTCCAGTTCAGTTCCCACAGCCGGAAAATGTTGTTGTGCAACAGATGCAACTGACAAGAAATGGAGGCATCAACGCCAGATCGTTTGCCAACGTAGCGCGAATTTTCGAGTCTGACACACGGTGGGTTGGGAAATTAGGATTCAATCTTATGACCTCAACGTTCGTTCAGCGCATGACCCAAGACGATTTCCAACCTTTAAACAATGGTTTTATAAGTTTTGCACTTCGCTGGTTAAGCGAGGTTTACGGCGCAAACTTTGGTAAGCAGACGGTTAAAGACGCGCTGGAATCCGGTTGTGAGGCGTTTAGCTTTCACCCTATACAGAATTACCTCCAAAGCCTTGCAGAGCCGGAAACAACCGAAAGCGGTGATCTCGTAGACCCTATATGTGAGACCTTTTTCATTGACATGTTTGGAGTCATCGACACCCCGCTTCACCGAGCGTATTCGCGTGGGTTCTTTATCGCAGCCGTAAAACGGGCGATGCAGCCCGGTAGCAAGGTGGACAATATGCTCGTATTAGTGGGAGATCAAGGCATCGGCAAAAGCTCCATGTTCGAGCGACTATGCCCAGACCCACAGTATTTCACGGATACAAAATTTAAGATCGGATCAAAAGATGCCATGTCGCAGATCCGAGGAAAATGGATTATCGAAATTGGCGAACTAGCATCCATCAGAAAGGCCGACAATGACGCTACAAAGCAATTTTTGACTAGCCGAATAGACAGCTATCGACCCGCGTATCAACCCTATGTGGTGGATTATCCGCGCACCTGTGTTTTCGTGGGAACCGTAAACGAGGAAGCGTATTTATCTGATTGGACGGGTAATCGTCGATTTTGGTCAATGAAGGTCAACAATAAAGTAAAATCCTTCGACGAAATCGGCAAACATCGCGATAAATTATGGTCTGAAGCCTATTATCGATGGAAACGAGGCGAGAAATACTATCTAGACGACTCCCTAGAGACAGAGCGTGCGTTGCTTTCTCGTAATTTCATGTTGGATGATGGGTGGGAGTTTATGATCGATGAATTCCTTGGCGAACGGGCCATATTACGGGAACGTGGGAAAAAATGCACGTTTAAGCTCCACGACATCTTGTCGCATCTTGGTTTTGAGCCTTATCAGATAAAAGGGGTTCACATTAGCCGAGCGACCACTATTTTGAAAAATTTAAACTGTACCAAAAAGCGCGAACGTAGAGCAGGTGAAGCCTCTGCCCAGATCACTGTTTGGTCTCCGCCAGAGGAATACACCCAATGATGAATAGCATCTTAACCGGAAAACTGGTTCGTTTTTCTCCGAGTTCCTTTGGTACTTTTGAGGACTGCCAATTAAAGTGGTGGCTCAACAAAGTGGCGGGTTTTTCTACGCCCACCTCATCAAATCAACAACTTGGTACCGACGTTCACGCGCTTATTGAGAATTACAGTCGAGATGGGATTATTCCAGACGATACCACTGAAGCGGGTTGCATCGCTGCTGCTGGTATGCAATATGTGCCTGATCAGGTGGATAATTACCACGTCGAGGATGAGCTAGACTTACTAATTGGGCCTCTTGCCTTTAAGGGCTTCATAGATGCTTGGAATCACGTCCAGACACCTGATTATACGACCCACGTCATTGACTACAAGACAACCAAGGATTTCAAGTGGGCACTGTCCAGCGAACAGCTAGGTTATGCCCATCAGCCATTGGCGTATATCGAAGCCCTAATTCGAACAGGTCGAATTGAGAGAAACGATTTTTATCTTAATGAGCACATCTACTTCCGCACCTCCGGCATTCCCATCGCAACGTCGGTGAAGAATCTTACGCCAGACGCTCACGTCCAAGAGAATTGGGCTGAAATGGAAGTCGCCGCCCACAAAATGGCGCACTATGCCTCTGTGAGAGATCCTCGCAACGTTAATTTTAATCTTGGAGCCTGCCGAAAGTACGGCGGCTGTCCTTTTTCTAAATTTTGCCCCAGAAACCCTAACAATCAACAACTAAGAATGGATGAACCCATGAATGAACAACAGAAGAGACTGCAAGCCTTTATGAAAGGCGAAGAACCAACGGTACGACCCCCCGATGCGACCCCCACCAAAACAGTAACAGACACTCAACGAAAGGAATGTGTGGAATTTGCCACAAAAGCAACGGAAAACGCAGATCTGGACGATGCTGCCCTGTTTGCCATCTTGAATCGCTTTCAAATTCCAGACCATCAGTTAGGTTGGCTGCAAAAAGAGATCGCTACAAAACCACGAAAAAAGACCCCAGTAAAAAGCAAAAAGGCCCCGGAAAATAAAAAATCTTCTACTGAGGATAAGCCTTTTTATGTATTCGTTGATTCAATCCCAGATACTGGCGTGGATATGACGCTAGACAGGTGGGCCTTTACTTACGAAACCGAAATAAGTCAGAACACTGGCAGATATACAGATGATGGTAAGGAGGTCGGACACTATCTCGCGATCCCTTTCGGGAAAGGAAAAACAGAGGTTTTAAATCTTCTTACATCCGATTTACTCAAAGGCCCGGAATGGAGTAGCATTTTCATTTCATCGCGCCATGCGTTAGCAGGTCCAATCATTTCTCTTTTGGCTAACATGCCAAAAGCCATGGTGATCCGTGGAGTCCGATAACTTCATTGAGCGGATGCGGAAAAAGTCCGCATCCGCCCGCCAATTTGCGGGAATCGTGCTAGACGAGGAACGAATTCTAAACCTCCCAATTGAAACATACCCTCCGGGAAGAACTTGTGTCACCAAGTGGTCGACCGCCCTCGCTTGCAACCCAAAAGCTCCACCCCTTTTTGAAGGGCAAGCACTCAGCTTCGAGTGCATAAGCCGCTCCAAAAACAACCGGGGCGCGGTATTAGCCCTACCCGTGGGCTACGGCAAAACCCTCGTTGCTCTTTTGGCTGGGACCGTTTTAAAGTCTCAAAGGGTATTGTTGCTTGTACCCGCGTCTTTAAAAAAGCAGATGTTTGAGGATATTCAAAAATGGAAGCACCTATATAGGGTCCACCCCAACATATCTGTGATGAGCTACCAGAAACTAAGCAGACCGGAATCGGCTTTTGAGCTAAAAAGACTTTCTCCGGACCTCATTGTAATGGATGAGGCCCATTGGCTGGCATCGCAAGTATCGGTAACAACAAAGCGCATATTCGCTTATTGCAAATCCGCACCGAAGACTAAATTTATTGCCATGTCCGGAACCCTAATCCAACAAAGCCTCAACAAGTACGCACATATAGTTGAGTTAGCATTACGCGGGGAAGCCCCCGTACCAACGTCGTACAGTATTCGACAACGATGGGAGGCCCTGCTTAACCCCCATGCGGAGCACACTCACAATGATTGGTGTCAGATTAAGTGGCTAGTCGGAAAAGAGGTCCCTCTCGAAAAACAAAAGGAGGCCGCTCAATTGGCTTTTCAGCGCAGGTTCAAAAACGCACCGGGCGTGATAGTAGCGAGCGACCAGTCAAAGGTGTCCGCCTCAATAATTTTTTCTGGCTGGCACCCGTGTACCAGCAGTAAAATAAATGACGCGCTTCACCATCTCCGAAAAACATGGCAGCTTCCGAACGGCGACTTTTTGGCCGATGCACTTGAGTATGCACGGGCACAAAAACAAATCGCCCTTGGCTTTTACTACAGGTGGGATTGGCCGAACGGACCAGACGCGGAATGGTTGGAGGCACGGAGAGCGTGGAATGCTACAGTAAGAAATGTTGTTGCGTTATCACGTCCGGGTCGAGATAGCCCCGCGCTTGTTTTTCGTGCTGCACAACGCCGAGAGTGTAGCCCCGGTGTATTGCGGGTATTTGACCGATGGAACGCTGTCAAGGATCGACCGACCCCCCCTACCGTCACCGAGGTAATCTGTGATAGCCTATTAACCTCTGCCGTAGCGGAGGCGAACAAGTCCAAATCTTGCTTACTGTGGTATGTGTCCGTGGAAGGCGTAGGAAGCCGGTTACAGGCTCTTGGAATGAAGGTATTACGACCGGGAGATCCTGTACCAAACGGCGAAACGGTTGCTTTACCTATCAGGAGCTTTGGACAAGGGGTGGACGGCCTGCAATACAATTACTCGGATAACCTTGTCCTCGAAACGCCTAGTAGCGCAAAAGTCTGGGAGCAGATGTGCGGAAGAACCCACCGTGTGGGTTCCACTGCTCACGAAGTGACTTTTAAATATTTAAACGCTCCACCATATTGGAGATCGTTCCAGAAAGCATTGGTGGAAGCCGAAGCCCTCCAAAACAAGACAGGGCAGAGACAGAAGTTACTTATCGGCAGTCACGCCGATCTCCACGATGGAGATCTGTACTTGTAAAGATTTTTTTATTGTGCTAACAAGAAACCGTGTAGATACACACATTGAACAAAAGGAAGAAAAATGAACACCGTTACAGATACTAAGAGCTTTTACTCTGACATAGATGATGCTCCCGCATTAAAATCAGACAACTGGATTCGGCCCGGAAAATACCGCGTGCGATTGACAGAGTTTCGTCCCGGTATTCGAGACTCGGATATGGCAAAATTTCAAGTCATAAAATACACAGTGGAAGAGGTTTTACGTCAAGAGTCCTCTTCGCAGATGGAGGGTGAAACAATCACCCACATGTTGAATATGAAGTGGCCGAAAAATAGAAGTCGCGTAAGACACGTTGTGTCGATCCTTAGTGATATGCCACAAGATCAAGTTACCGCTGCAAAAGTGGCGGCGTTGGCCGATCACAACGAATTAGTTCAAGGGATGACGCTAATAGCCGATGCTACGAATACCACCACAAAAGACGGTGGTACATTTACTGTTGTCGACTATTTTAAGGATCCCAGCAGTTCGTCGCCGACTGATGAAGCCATCCCCTTCTAATTAGTACAGCAGGTTACCCGCCACCTCTTTTCCGTTTGAGGTGGCGGGTTTTATTGCGGGCTTGGTCGCCCAAAAAGGAGAGAATCATGTCAAAGATCCGCGTGGGTTTTGATTGTGAGACGCATCGAATAGAGTCCGGGAATCTATTTCCCAGACTCGTGTGTGCAAGTTTTTGGTGGAGTGATGATGATATGGGCGTGGTGCTAGATCGAACAGATTCGATTGACATGTTCCGTCAGATCTTGGCAGATCCAAACGTCATTATTGTCGGGCAAAACGTAGCCTACGACGTTGGCATTATGGTGAACGAAGATCCAACACTGTTGCCTCTCGTGTTTGAAAACTATGGTGAAAATTTTCGATGTACCAAAGTACAGGAGCAACTGCTACGAATTGCGAGCAACCATCCGCATATTATGCGCGATACAAACCTCGCTTATCTCGTAAAATTTTATTTAGGAAAGGACATTTCCGACACTAAAACCGAAGATAGCTGGCGATTAAACTATCACAAACTTGATGGAATACCTCCAAAG
>Ga0255047_10001173_pt1 | contig 19640 bp, 31 predicted proteins | sample JV7_2_1_MG_FD_183640 | JGI IMG/M metagenome (GOLD analysis project Ga0255047, IMG submission 183640) | Seawater microbial communities from Jervis Inlet, British Columbia, Canada - JV7_2_1 | ecosystem: Environmental > Aquatic > Marine > Inlet | place: Canada: British Columbia | collected 2016-10-06 | reverse complement strand
CGAGAACTTCCAGCTGGCCCTGCGCGTCCTGCGGAACCAGGGGATCCTCGAGAAGAAGGGGAGCCGCCATTTCCGGGGCCCGAACTTCCCGGCCCGGTCGGCGACCGGATCGCGATCGACAGAGGGCGACGGGGAGACCAGGCGAGCGCCGACCGCGTCGCAGATCTCAGGCGAGGTCATCGGCTACTTCAAGCGGCGACCGAAGGATCACCAGGTCACCTGGCAGCGGCTCCTGCGCGCCGTCGCGCAGGCCTTCCAGGTCCGGGAAGACGAGATGGACGACTTCCGGGAGAACTACGCCGACGCGCTCGCATTCCTCGAGCGGGCCGGAGTCGTGATCGCCCCTTTCCGGGGAAAAATCCGCAGGGGGCCGAAGTTCCCTGGCGGCCGATCGGCGCTCGAGATGGACCGGCGCCAGCGAATCCTGGACATCGAGGGCCGCAAGATCTGCCCTTGACATCGTCTCGGGACCTCGGGTAGACCTACCCGGCAGTACAACCCAGTTCCCGCCGAGGCGGGGAAGGCCCTCGCAAACGACGGCCGACCCATCTCGGGCGCGTGCGACCGGCAAACCGGCCGCCTGGACGACGGACCTAGTTCCGTCCAGGCGGCCGTTTCGTTTTCCGTCTGGACCAGCAATCCATGCCAGTCCGAGGAGGACGACCCCGGTGAAGACTCTCAAGCAACTGCTCGAGGAGCGCGCGGCCAAGTTCGCCGAACTCAAGGCCCTCAACGAGCTAGGCAAGAATGAGAAGCGCGAACTCACCGACGAGGAGACGGCCCGCTTCGACGAGCTCGACGGCGAGATCGCCGACCTCGACGAGAAACTCGCCCGGGCCAAGAGGAGCGAGGACCTGGCCGCCCGCGAGGCAGCCGCAGCCGCGACCGCCCCTGGCGCCCCCGGCCGCGACGACGCCGGCGGACCCCCGGCCGAGCCGATCGACCACAAGGCCCTCGAGGCTCAGCGCGGCCTGGCCTTCCGCGGCTGGCTCCGCGGTCCGCGCTACGCCCGGAAGGAAGAGCGCCAGGCCTGCGAGCACATGGTGCTCGACTTCCGCTCTCCCGAGATCCGCGTGAACCTCGTCCCGGACGGCCTGCGCGAGGCCTACGCCAAGGAGCACGAGAGCCGGGTCCAGCATCCGGATTCTGGCGTGGCCGGAGGTTTCCTCGTCGCCCCCGTCTTCGTCAAGCGGTTCAACGAGGCGCTGCTCGCGGCCGGCGGCCTGAGGGCCTTCGCCGAGGTCGTGGTCACGGAGAACGGCGCCCCGATGAGCTGGCCGGGGGCAGACGATACTGGCAATACGGGTGAGCTCGTGGCCAAGGGCACGACCGCCGATTCCTCCTCGCAGGACATCGCATTCAGCGAGCAGAACTGGTACGCGTTCCAGTACGGCTCCAAGGCCGTGCCGGTCGCGAACTCCATGCTCCGCGACTCCGGCGTCGACCTCGAGGGCATCGTCGCGGCCCTCCTCGGGAAGCGGCTCGGCCGGATCACGGGCACGCATTACGCCACCGGCACCGGCGCGGGACAGCCCGAGGGAATCGAGAGCGGCTCGGTCCTCGGCGTGACCGCGGCCAGCGCCACGGCCTTCACGGCCGACGAGCTGGAGGACCTCATCGCCTCCGTCGACATCGAGTACAGGAGCGGCGCGCAGTTCCTCGTCCACGACGCGGTGCGCTCCATCATCGGGAAGATGAAGGATGGCGCCGGCCGCTACCTCTTCCGCGGCGAAAACGAGTCGACCGAGAATCTGATCGTCCACGGCTACCCGGTCCGCGTCGACCAGGGGCTCTCGGCGGCGCCGGCGTCCGGCGAGCAGTCGGTCTTCTTCGGCCAGCTCGCGGAGGTGAAAATCCGCGACGTCGGGCTCATGGACTTCAAGCGCGACGAGTCGCTCTATGTCCTCCGCAACCAGGTCGCCTTCATCGGATTCATGGAGACCGATGCCAAGGTCGCCAACAGCGGCGGCGACCCGATCAAGCACATCGTCCACTAGTCCTCAGCCCAGGAGAAAAGACGACATGGCAGAAGAACTCACGCTGACTCGACACCAGCAGCGGCAGGCCGACAAGGCCGATCGAGTGGCCGAGAACAAGCGGAAATTGAAGGCCAGCGAAGGCACGGTCAAGGTCAAGGTCCTGACCGCCCTCGCCGGTAAGCGATGCTACAACCCCGGCGCCACGATCGAGGTGCCCGACTTCGAGGCCGAGCGGCTCATCGAGGCGGGCGCGGTCGAGCGCATCGCGAAGGGAACCAAGAAGGCATGAGCGGACTCATGAACGGGCTCGAAGCCCTCCAGATCACCCAGAAGTATATCGACATCACGGCGGCCGGACAGACCGACGTGGAAGGCGCGACCCGGATCGACATGCAGGGCTTTCACGAGGCGGTTTTCGTGACTCAGCTCGGCACGATCACGGGCTCCGGCCAGGTCGACGTGACCGTCCGCCACAAGGCCACCGACGCGGCCGGCGACAAGACGACCCTCACGGGCCAGCTCATCGGATCGGCCAACAGCGACAAGGCGATCGTCCTGTCGATCGTCAACCCGGTCGAGCGGTATCTCGACCTGATCATCGAACGCAGCGTCGCCAATTCCGAGGTCGACAACGTCCTCGTCATCCTCAGGCGGGCCAACGACCATCCCGTCGCGCAGCCCTCCGCGATCGCCGACTCGGCGGCCGCCATCGCTCCGGCGACGGCGTAGGAAGGGGGGCACGTGGCAAGAGAAGCCGGACATCATCCCGACCGGGCCTTCATCGGTCAGGACGGGGTCCTCGATCTGTTCGGGACCCAGCTGCGAGACGTACGCCTCGAGGTCGATACGGTCGCCGCGACCGGGTCGGCCCAGGGCGATGCCGCCCAGCTGGCCTCAGGGTTCTCCCTGGTGACCGGGGCCGATGCGACGAAGGGCGCGGTCCTGCCGGCCGCCGAGGCCGGTATGGTCGCCATCGTCAAGAACGAGGACAGCGCGAACGCCGTGCTACCTCTCTACCCGGCATCGGGCGACGGCATCAACGCGCTCGCCGCAGATGCGTCGCTCGACATGGCGGCGAAGACCAGCGTCCTTCTGGTCGCGCTCGACGCCACCACCTGGTACACGCTACCGCTGCTCCCGAGCTAGCGGATGCGCCACGGTCTCGCACTCGTCACCCCTCCGGCCGTCGAACCTCTCTCGACGGCCGAGGGGAAGACACATCTCAGGATCGACCACGATCTAGAAGACTCGCACATCGATGAGCTCATCGAGGGCGCGCGTCAAGAGGTCGAGACCATGACGCGGCGGTCACTGATCACGACCGAATGGCGGCTCACCTTCGACTGGTTTCCGGCCGTGATCGAGCTGCCGCAGCCGCCGCTGCAGACTGTCGACTCGATCATCTACACCGATACGGATGGGGTCGAACAGACGCTGGCCACGTCGCTCTATCAGGTCGACGTCGATCGCGAGCCGGGTCGGATCATCCCAGCACCAAACACGACCTGGCCGACGACCCAGATCGACCGACTCAACGCGGTTAAGGTCGCCTTCACGGCTGGCTATGGAGCGGCGAGCACCGACGTACCGCAGGCGCTCCGGCACGCGATCCGGCTCTTCCTGTCGCAGATGTACGGCGTGCGCGAGCCGGTTCTCGTCGGGGCCGGCGCTCGTGAGGTCCCGCTCGGCGTGATGGACCTCGTGCGCCAGTACACGTGGGGGAGCTACCCCTCGTGACGTACACCCCGTTTGTCCAGGCCGGCGACCTTCGGCACCGGGCCGCGATCCACGATCCACCCCTCCCCGGCGACGAGGAGCGCGACGCGTACGGCGGCGTGATCCGGTCGGGCCAGGTCATCACGGAACGCTGGACCCGGATCGTGCCGCTACAGGGATCGGAGCGAGTCGAGGCGAACGGCGTGGCGGCCGGCGTCACACACAAGGTCCTACTCCGGCCGGTCACGCCGAAGCCGTCGCCGCGGGCCTGGCTCGTCTACGACGGCCGCAGGTTCGAGATCCGGAGCTGGCTCGACGTCGACGAGCGCGGGACCATGATCGAGTTGCTCGTAGAGGAGCAGGTCTAACCATGGCGCGAGCGGATATCAGGCGGCTGCGCCGCAAGGTCGCAGTCTTCACGAAACGAGTCGAGACCCGGGTCGCGCAGACCATGGTCCGAGACGGGGCCCGCCGCTTCGAGGGCGAGGTACGGCCGCGGGTACCGGTCGACGAGGGCCAACTCCTGCAATCGATCCGGGCCCGGGCCGGCTTCCTCGGTCGGCGGTCGGACGAGGTCGGACCGGCTCCACCGGGCGCGGCCGCGCAGGCCGTCGTAACTGGTGCGCCGCATGCCGGACACGTCGAATTCGGAACGTCGAAGATGTCCGCTAGGCCGTTCATGCGTCCGGCCTACGACGTCGCCGGCGACCCGATCCGCCAGGAGATGGAGCGGCGCGGCGTCCGGATGATCGAGCAGGCAGCGACATGAGCCACGTCGATACCGATGGCGGGCTCTATCTGCTCCTGATCGCAGACACCGACGTAAGCGACCTGGTCGCGGATCGCGTCTACCCAGGGCGGGCGTCGCAGAGCGCTGAGTATCCGCGGATCACGATCCAGCGGATCTCGACGCCGAGACTGATCGACATGCAGGGCCCGTCCGGTCTCGCATTCCCGAGGACCCAGGTCGACCTATGGTCTCGGTCGCCGGAGGAAATCAAGACCCTGGCGCACGCCGTGCGGGAACTCCTCCACGGCTACAGCGGTCCACTTGGCGACGAGGTCGCGCAGCTCGTGCACCTGGTCGACCAACACGAAAGCACCGAAGACGCGGACGACGCCAGCGGCGAGCCCGTGTTCCGCATCAGATACGACTTCAGAATCGCCGCCGAGGAGTCTCGGCCCAACCGTCTCTAGGAGAACCAACCCATGGCGACAGTTGCACGGATCGGGTACGGGTCCTCACTGGCGTTCTCGACCTTCGCCGGCGAGATCACGTCGATCGGGATCTCGTCCGAACGCGATCAGCTCGACGTGACCCACATGGACTCGCCGTCGGACTCCGGCGGCAACGGATTCCGCGAGTTCATCGGCGGGCTGCGGGACCCGGGAGAACTCACGACGGAGCTCAATTTCGACGCGACGGAGACCGACCCCCAGGAGCTGGGATCGGACAGCTTGACCATCACCTTCCCCGACGGGTCCACGTGGACTTGGGACTCGGCCGAATGTACCGGGTACGAGGTGGACGACCCCGTCGGAGAGGAGATGTCGGCGACTGCGACCTGGAAACTCTCTGGCGCGCTCGTCCAGGTCGCGGCATAGTCCGAAGCCAACCACCACCGATAGGAAGAAACGAAAATGGCAGATCTCACCATTGCCGAAGTCGTCCGCGCTGGCGTCCTCGAGACGTTGACGGCGGTGGCGGCCGCCGGCGACGCCGTCTCGAACACGGGCGCGTTCAAGGGGCGCGTCATGGTCACCTTCAGCAACGCGCACGCGACCAACCCGCGGACGATCACGATCGTCAGCCAGGAGACGCGCGATACGGAGCTGTCGCTGGCCGTGGCCGATCCGACCGTCGTCCTCGCGGCCGGCGAACGCTATGCCGTCGGGCCTTTCCCGACCGGCATCTACAACGATACCGCCGACGCTAAGGTGAAATTCACCTACAGCGACTCGGGCGCGGATCTCTACGCGCAGGCGAAGAAGCTCATCCCCGCGAAGGGCTAAGACACTCCTGGTCCGGATCGGTCGTCTGAGCGGGCGGCCGGTCCGGACCTCTTTGAATAGAGGGCAACATGACAGACGAAACGACGACCATCGAACAGCCAGCCGACGAGACCACCGAAGCGACAGCCGAAGCCACGAACGGATTCCTCTCCGCGGACGACATCCTCGGAGCCGACGACCAGGAGTTCGCCATCGTCGAGGCATGGGGCGGCCGCGTCCGCATCAAGACCCTCGAGGGCCACGAACTCGGCCGGATCCAGGTCCTCTACCAGGCTCGGAAGGGCAACGTCCCAGACTTCCGCGAACGGATCGTCGCCGCGACCGCATGCGACGCTGAGGGCAATCTCATCTTCAAGCCGGCTCAGCTGAAGCTACTCGGCAAAAAGAGCGCGGCCGAGATCGGGAAGGTCTACGACGCGGCATGCCGGCTCAACGGTCTCTCCGACGAAGACAAGGCAGAACTCGAGGGAAACTGAAGAACTCCCACGCGCGGCGGTTCTGGTTCAGGCTCGCCGTGCTGTGGGGGTGTACCGTGAAGGAAGCGCAGGCACGGATCAACGCGCGGGAGTACGCCGAGTGGGTCGCGTTCTACAGACTCGAGCCATGGGGCACCGAAGCGATGGACATCCTTTTCGCCGCTTTCACCCTTCGAGTCGTGTCTGCGCTGGCCAAGGGCAAGTCGACGATGGATGACTTCCTGGTATTCTTCGGCGACGAGGCCGGTAAGAGTGGCGGCAAGATTACGGATCCGGAGGCGCAAAAGCGCTATCTAGCGAAGCGGTTCGGAGGGATCTAAAGCGTGCCGACGATCGGGTCTATCGGGGTCAACATCATCGTGGCGACGAAGAAGTTCGCCCGTGATATGACCTTCGTCGCGAAGACGATCGGCAAGACGGGCCGGGAGATGGACCAGTTCAGCAAGAAGGCTCAGGGCTTGGGGGACAGTCTCGATCAGGCGTCCACTGCGCTCTTGGCCTTCCGGGGCGTGGGGGCGCTCGCGCCGGTCGGCGGGTTCGCGGCTGGTGCCCTCTTCGCCGGCGGCGCGGCTGCTGGGAAGGAGCAGGTCTCGAGTCTGCAGAAGGTCAGGCAGGCGGCCGTTATGACGGCGGCCGCGGTCCGCGCTGCGCCGCTAGAGATGCAGAAGGCCGACGGGGTCTTCGCGCGCGCATCCGCCAACATGATCCGGGGCATCAAGCTCATCCGGAGCGAAGGAGTCGGGGGCCTGCGGACCGTACGGGTCGCTGTGCAGGACGCGGCGCGCCATCTAGAGACGGCGTCGAACCGTGCCTCGACATTTGCCTCGCTGCTCGGGAACACAGTCGGGGCAGGCGCTGGTCTAGAGAGGCTGGTGCGCTTCCTCGGAAGTCTCTCCGCCGAGATGACATTCCTCTCCTCGACGGCCGGCTTCCTGCAGGCGACGTTTGCGAAGCTGGCCAGGGGTGGGCTCGACCTCGTCTTCGCTGCGGACAGAGTGTTCCGCGCCTTCCAGAACATAGGGATCAGTCTGGAAGCGTTCGGCCTGACCGCCGGAGGACTCGAGGGGATCATAGGGAAGGTCGCCCGCGGCTTCGATTCGCTCTTCGGCAAGTCGGGCACACTCACCATGGTCATGACCCAGCTCGACGAGGTCTTCGCTAAGCTCGGCGTTGACTTCAGAGGGGTCGAGACCGGCGCCGGCGGCCTGGCGGGAATCCTCGGCCGACTAGAGACGCGGATGTCGGCGCTGGCCGGCGTGGCCGAGGGGGCGGCGTTCGCACACACCGCGCTCTCCAAGGCGTTCGCCATCAAGTCGCCGATCGAGGCGACGACCAACCTGATTACGAACCTGAGCAACCGGTTCTCGAACTTCACGCTATCGCTGGAGAATGCGAAAGCCGAGTACACGGCGCAGATCGCAGTCCTGCAGAAGTTCAAGGAGAGCATCTTTGGTGTCGAGTCGGAAATGACCCGGTGGCAGAAGGTCGCTATCGGGTTCGTGACCAAGGCGATCGAGATAAAAGCCGCGATCAGAGCGGCGGCCCTCGGCCTGAAGACCTTCGAAAAGAGCCTGGTCGGCAAGGCCACTGTCGGCGTGACCCGGTTCGCGGGGCGGCTGGTCGGCGCGGACAAGGCACTAAAGCTGGTCCGGGCCGGCTTCATCGCCGTCAAGGACGCGGCCGTGGGTTCGGTCAAGGTCACCGCGGCCGTCGTCGGAGGCATGGCCAAGGCGGTGGCCGATGCGGGTCGGGCGGTCGGCTCCTTCGCCTCTCGCTGGCTGACCGTCTCGGGCGTCATGGATCGATCGGCGGCCGCCATCCGGTTCACCGCGACGACCCTCAAGGACATGAGGCGAGCAACCCTGGCAGCGGCCACGGCCGTCAAGACGAAGCTGGTCGGAGGAGTAAAACAGGCCGACCTCGCCATCCGCCGGCTATCCCTGACAGCGACGGCCGTGCTGAAGCCGCTAAGGCTCCTCACCAGGCTGGTCGTGCCGCTGCTCCTCTTCGGGGCCTTCGCGGAAGCCACCGTCGGGGTCGAACGGTTCAACCGCGAGATCCGGAACTCTGCCGCGATCATGAAGGGCGCGCAGAGTCGGATGGATGAGCTGAAAGAAGCGGCCAAGCGCGTGGCCACAGAGACCAGGTTCTCATCGGTTGAGACGGCGCAGGGACTCCGCTTCCTCGGCCAGGCTGGATTCGATGTCAGCGAGTCGATCGCCGCGCTACCCATCGCGGCCAAGTTCGCTCAGGCGGCCATGGATGACATGGGGGAATCAACCGACAAGCTGACCGACATCATGCTCGCCTTCCAGCTCCCGGCCGGGAACGCCGAGGAGAAGATGCGCAGCCTGTCGCGCGTCGGCGACGTCCTGACGGCGGTCCAGAGCGAGACGACGACCAGTTCGACGCAGCTGGCCGACGCGCTCGGAAATAAGGCGGCCGGCGCGGCCCGGATCATGGGCCTATCGTTCGAGGAGACGGCCGCTATCCTCGGCGTGTTCGCCGGCGTCACGGTGAAGGGTGAGAAGGGCGGCCAGCAGCTCACACAAATCCTGATCAACCTCGCCGACAACGCGACCAAGAACAAAGCGGCCTTCGAAAAGATGGGTATCGAGGTCGAAGACAACACCGGGCGAATGAGGCAGTTCTCTGGCATCGTCAGGGACATCGTCAAGTCGCTCGACGGCCTTAGCGTGACCCAGCAGTTCAACCAGCTGCAAATGCTCGGATTCACGAAGCGGAGCAAGGGCGCGTTGCTGCAGGTCGCCGGCCTGAGCGACGAGATGGACCGCCTGCAAAAGGTCGCCGAAGGGGCCGGCGGCAAGATGGACGACGTGACCAAGAACCAGATGACGCCGTTCGAGAAGGGGTGGGCGAAACTCCGGGTCGCGATCATGGATTTCGGCGAAGGTGCATTCGGCCCGACCATCGACGCGATCGGGCGCGGCATGGGGAAGATTGCAGAGAGCATGCTCCTCGTCTCGCGGACCTGGACGACGGCCTGGGAACTGATCGGGGTTCAGATCCTCATCGTCAAGGACGTGATCACCAAGGCATTCGAAGCCGTGCCCGTCTTCTTTGGGAGCGTTGGGATGCTGATGATCGATTCCATGTCGGCGACGTGGGCGGCGATCAAGAACATCGGGATCTCGACCGTGCTCGCTGTCCAGGCCGGCTGGAAGACCGGGCTAGATGAGATGATCTCGGTCCTGCCTGCGTTCATTGAAGCTGTCAAGAAGGCCTTCGAGTCTGTCGGGGTCGTCGCGGGTTCGGCGGCGATCAATCTGGCCTCGGCCTTCAAGGCGGCATTCAAGGGGCAGGACCCGCGCCAAGCCTTCCTGACAGCGCAGAAGCGGACAACGTTAGACATAATCAACGCGTCGCTGGCAGCTACGCGGTCCTTCGATGAGTTCAAGAAGAAGGGCGAGCAGACAGCCGTAGCTATCGAGGATTCAGCTACGAGGGCCTTCAAGAAGTCGATCGACGAGGGACTGGTCAACGAGCTCGCGGCCGTGCAAGCCAAGTTCGCCCTACTGTCCTTCGACCTTTTTAAGGGGATCGAGCCAGACAAGGCACTGCTCGATACCTTCGACGAACTCGCCAAGAAGCTAGCCACGCTGGTCGACGGCTTCGACGCGGCCGCGCAGCTGGCCGACGCGATCAAGGAGGACGAGGCGCCCGCGATCCCCAAGGGCATCGACATCTCGGGCGAGGAGCCGGGCGGGGTCGCGGCGCTCCTCAAGGGCTCGGCGGAAGCCTTCAGCGCGACGGCCAGGGCGAAGCGGCAACAGCCGATCGAGCAACTCAACGCGGAGGCGAAGCGGCAGACGGGCATCCTGCGCGCGCAGCTCGACGAGCAGCAACGGCTCCGCGACGGGCTCATCGAACGGCCGCGGATCACTCTCGAACTCGGCGTGATCGGCGGGGGCCGATAGATGGCCGTAACGAAGGTAACCCAGCTATGGCGCGGCCGATCGCACTCGAGCGATGCGCAGGGCGGCAGGACCTATCGCCGGAAGTTCGACGTCTACACCGACGACAAAGCGACCGAGCAGAGCGAGGTCCGGCAGGCGGTCGGGGTCCCGCGCATCGGCGACATCTACCCGGAGGACACGGGCGCGACGGTCATAGGTCTCCAGGTCGAGCAAGAGCCGAACCACGACAAGCTCTGGCACGTCACGGCGAACTACAGCACCGACACCGGCAACCAGAACACCGGCGCCGAGGAAGAGAACCCGCTGGACCGGCCGGCGGAGCTCGAATGGTCCTTCGTCCAGTTCACGAAGATCGCAGAGACGGACTTGAACGGCGAGGCGTTGCTCAACAGCTCCGGCGAGATCTTCGACCCGCCGCCGGAGATGGACGACTCCCGGCCGGTCCTGAGAATCGCGCGGAACGAGGCGGCGTTCTCGGCCGCGCTGGCCGTCGACTTCATGGATGCCGTGAACCTCGACGCGTTCTTCGGCGGCCAGCCGGGACAAGTCAAGGTGGCAAGCATCTCGGCCGTCCGACAGTTCGAGAACGATGTCGCATTCTGGCGCGTCGTCTACGAGTTCCACTATCGGCGCGAGCTGTGGGATCTCCGTGTTCTCGACCAGGGGTTCCACACCTTCGACGGCGTGACGCTTGACGTGATCCGAGAGCTCGTCAATAACGTCGATGATGGCCCCGGAACCTTCCAGCCGGTGCAGAAACCAGAGCGGCTAGACGGGATGGGAGGTAGACTCGCGCCACCCGAGGCGAGCGTTTACCTCCCGTATCAGGTCTACAAGAATCGAACCTTTGCAGATCTAGGACTGCCCTAATGACAACCGGATTCACGCGGCTCGAGGGCGACGTCCACATCGGCGGGACTCTTACAGCGTCACAGGTAGCCTTCGCGAAGATGCTCGAGGCGATCCTGCAGATACAGAACGTCAGCTCGTCAGTCACACTCGAGCAGCCTAATGTTGTCTACAACACCGACACGGCAAGCCAGGGCATAGAGGCAACGTTGCCCGATGCTGCGGACAACGACGGGTGGCTATTCGTCGTCAAAAACGCAGGCGTGAATATCATGGGCGTTGTTACGACGGGCGCGGACACGATCGACGGTCAGTCGAGCATCATTCTCACGCCGGACGGTTTCGCCGTCTCGTTCCTGAGCACGGATGGCGAATGGAAGAGGATCGCTCAGTTTGCAGAGAAGTCGATCGAGGGCCTTGGCCTGGGGTTCCGACCGCCGTTCAAGCACACGTCGGCGACCTTTACAGAGATCGGCGAGGTAACAAAGTCTTACGCGATCCGGGACTCTACGGATACCTTCACGATCAAATGGGTCGGCCGGTTCGTCTTAGATATCACCAAGAGCGGCGCCGGGGGACTCGACACCGGAGCCGAGGCGGCGGACACCTGGTATTCCGCCTGGGTGATCGCGGATACAACCGGAGTTGAGTCGGTCGCCGGCATCATGACGACGAGCCCGACTGCACCAACCCTCCCCTCCGGGTACGACGTCAAGGCGCTTGTCGGGTGGGTGCGGAACGACGCGGGATCCGATCTGCGACGATTCATCGAGTCGGCTTGTGGCGACAAGCGCGTCTATCGGTACGACACCGACCGCGCCGACCTCCTGGCGCTGTCGAGCGGGAGCGCTACCGCGTTCACTACGGTAGATCTAGCAGAGTGGATGCCGCCGTCGGGTTCGGATATCGCGCAGATCTTGATTGAGATCGACACGAACGCGGCCGACCAGTCGGTATCATTGCGGCCGCCAGCGTCGACGGAGCCGACTCCGCCGGTAAGGGTCAAGCCCGGATTCTCAACGTCTCCGGAGAAGGTCAGCACGATCCTAGAGGCGATCATCGAGGGTCGCGCAATCGACTACGCGGCAAGCAATGCAGGGGCGAACGTCGACCTCTACATCCTCGGGTTTGATCTCTGCCTGGAGTTCTAGCGAATGACACTCACGACATGGGACGGCGATTGGCACGTCGGCGGCCGGCTAACCGCCGATACGATGGTCTTACCGAACGATGCGGTGGCAGATGCTGCGGTATCGTCAGCCGCAGCGATCGCCACGCACAAGCTCCGGCACCGGCACCTGGCAGGGCTGACCCAGGCCAGCGCCACGACGGCGACCACCACGCGGATTCCGGTCCTTGTCGTCAGGGGATCGGCGGCCGAGGTCAAGGCGCTTGTCGCTGGCCTTGTGAGCAAGAACATCGGGGCCGCGACCGTCACGATCGACCTACTCAAGAACGGCGTTTCGGTCCTCTCGTCGCCGCTCGTACTCACGAGCACGCCGGTGGATTACGAGGTCAGCTCCGCGGCGATCAACCTGCCGGACCTGGTCCAGGATGACGTGCTCGAGGTCGACGTAGTTGCGGCCGCCGGCGGAGGAACGCTCGGGACCGGCCTCTTCGTCGAAGCCGTCGTCGATGAGGATGGCGCATAGATGCCCAAGGGGATCATCGTTGATCCCAGTGCCTGGCCGCGCATCGTCGATGCCGTCCGGCGGGTAGAAGGTCTCCCCCGGAATACGGCGAAGAGAACCCAGCGGCAGCTCCGGATTCCGCCGCAGACGATGCTCGTCGAGGGCGTCCTAAACGAGGACCTGGCGGCGCCGGTCGACGTCAACACGCCGGAGACTGCGACCCTCTCTATCTACCGGATCGACGCGGTCGGCGACTTCCTCGACATCGTCGCCGAGGATGTCACGGTCACGAACCGGGACCCCGACTTCTCGGCGTCTACTGACGACTATCTGCCGGTTGTTTTCATGCAGGGCGAATGGCGGCCATTGAAGGCTGGCGGAGCTGGTGTCGGCGGCGACCCGGACGGATCAACGGACCGTGTCGACACACCTGGCCAGACGACCTACACCGTAGCGTCCGGCGTCTGGTTCGTGTTCGTCAACACGATTCTCACCGGGGGTTCGGTCACGATCACGCTACCGGCCAGCAACGACGGGCGGCTCGTCAGGATCCTGAATACCGGCGTCTTGATGATGCGCACCGTCGCCGTTACTTTCCAGTTCACCGAGACATCGGCGGGCACGTTGCTACTCGGTCCGGGTCAGTCCGTCGCGGTTGTCTACGAGAGCGGCACGGCGAAATGGTGGGGAGCATCATAGATGGCGGGTAGCGCTGACGTACAACACGGGCGGCCGCCAGGCTGGACGACTGCTGGACTCGAGACGACCGGTACGGCGGCCTGGAATCTGATCTCGACTATCGCGATTCCCACGGATTCGATGTGGTATCTCGAGATCCTCATCCTCGGTTTCGAGAGCGGCGGAACTGGCCGCGCGTGCTTCCGTCGCAACGTCTTCGTGACGAGGGCCGCGGGCTCGATCTCGGTCGAGACGTTCGACGCGCCGCTATCGAGGCGCGGAGGGCTCGCGACGGATGCGCGGTTTGTGGCGACCGGGCCATCGCTCTCCGTCAATGTCAAGGGCATTACAGGCCAAACCTGGGAGTGGGTCTGTCAGTACCAGTCGTTCGGGACTGAGGTCGTCTAGTGGCGATCCTCACGACGACGAGCCTCGCCGGCGTCGCGCTTTACGCGGTCGTCGATCACGACCCGGCGACCGTCGCGACGGATGTCCCTAAAGGTTCACTGATCCTGGACGACGCCAGCGGCTTCCTCTATCTGAAGCTGGACGACGGATCGACTACGAACCTAGCCCGCGTCTCCCAGGCCCTCGACACGATCAGCACGAAGACCTCGATCACGATCCCGAAGCCCTCGCGCCGGGTCATCGTCGACGCCGACGCAAGCGAAGGCCCGCTCATCGTCACGCTTCCGACGCTGGCCGAGGCGATGCCCGTGACCGGCTCGGGGTTCGCGGTCACGGTCCGGCGGAGCAACTCGGGCCGCGACGTCAAAGTCATCGGCCAGGGCGGCGAGACGATCCACGGCGAAGTAGAGGCGATCATTGCGACGCAGTACAGTAGCCTTACATTCTTCCCCGGCGGCGATGATTGGATGATGCTCAACGTGATCTTTCCCGACCCGGCCGAGACCTTGCGGCAGATCGAGTTGCTGAAAACGCTCCTGATCGAGGCGCGGAAAATGAACACCCACTTGGCGCTCCTCACAGACGTAGAAATGCGAGCTGAGGACGCCTTGCCAACATGAGGAATGACCAATGCAGATAGAAGACGGGGTAGGGCGCGGATTCCTCGTATCGGTTTCCGAAAGTCATCGGCTCAACGTCTCGGCGAAGACGGCGCCGCGGCCGTTCTACATTGCCCGCGACGACGGCCGGGCGTTCGCGCTCGACTCGATCGTCGCGAGCGCGGCCGCAGGAAACATCGTGCTCTATTTGAAGAACACTTCCGACACGCGCAACATGTTCGTGGACGTGATCTGTGTTTCGGCCTTGAACGCCGCGCTCTGGAAGCTGAGCGACGCGACAGGAACGGCCGCCGGCGGTTCCGTCCTCGTGCCTGGCAACCTCAACCGAGGGAGCAGCCTCCTGGCCGAGGTCGATTCGCGCGGCGATGGATCAGTCACGGGAACGGCGAGCAGTGCCAGGCTAGGCGCGGTACGTAGCGCGGCGTCGAGCAGTGCAGAGTTCACGTTCGGCGGTTCGCTGATCCTCGTGCCCAATCAGGCGATCCAGGTCGAGTACGACGCCGGCACGACGGGTGCGGCTGAGGTCGCGGCAGTCTTCCATTACGAGGACGTTGGACGAGCCAACTAGATGTCCTGTCGATTCACGCTCAAAGATGGCCGAGGAAGGCCGAATCAGGCCGGTGTCTCTGAGGATCATGCTGTACTTGTGACGGTTGTCCCGCCGGCCAACGCGATCGACCTGACCGACGACCAGCTAACCCGACGGAAGCTCTATAACGCGGCCCTCGTTGACGCTGGCGAATCGTCTGACATGAACGTCGACGGGTCGGTCACGCCGGTTGAGTTCTCGACAACCCAGCTATCAGAGCAGGTTGTGCACGTCCAAGAGTTGCGCTTCATTTTCCACGACTCGCAGCTCAACATGGACTCTAACGAGGCGCGGCGGTTCGGATCGGCGGCGGGGCTCGGAGGACTAACAAACGGCCTGACCGGCTTCCTAGTTCAGGGCGGCCAACAATTCGATATCATCATTGACCCGATTGCGCACATGGGGCAGTTCTTCACGTACAACGAGGGCATCAGGAACGTAATCGACGGGATCGCCGTTGGCACTGATCTACTCGTCTGGATCTTCCAGTTTTCTGTCGACCTGACGCTACCCGATGGCACTTTGGACAAGCTAACGATCGTCGTGAATGACGACCTGACCAGCATGACGCTATTCAAGGCGGTTGTTGTTGGTTGGCGGGAAGCGCGATGAGCAAATACAGTGACGACCTGGTCGACCTCTTCAAGGTGCCGACGGCACAAGCGGCCGATACAGACTTCGCGACCTTCACGCCGAATGAGCCGCATAGCACGATCCAGCTTTTGGCCGTGTTCGATACCGCCGTCGTCCTGGCGATCAGAGTCAAGCGCGGCGCCGATGAGGTCGACATGATTCTCAACGACGGCCAGGCCATTCCCGCCGGGCACATGTTCGAGGAGGAGATTGTTGGGCATGCGGTACCGAATGAGGCGCTTTCGTTCCGGATCTCGGCGCAGGCGAAGGTACTAAAGCTCCATGTCCTGGAGTGCAAGTAGATGCCGAAAACGAACAACAGCCGCGCGGCCTTGCTCGCGCAGCTCACGGGCGACAGTCCCGACCGGCGCAGTCTCAAGGCCGAGCTCATGGGCGACGCGCTGGCGCATCCACGCACGCATAAGGCAGGACTGACAGAGCGCGGGATCCTTGATGAAGCGGAAAAGATGGCCGACGCGATCATCGCCAGGGTCTGGCGTTGACCCTCGACCAGGTCGCCGACTTCATCGAGGCCGAAGCCCTCGATCATTCGAAGATGGCCGAGCGGTCGCCGTTCACCGATGAGGCGGCCGCCGCATTCGGCCGGGCCTGGCGGCTCGGTCGGTTCGTGACCCGGGCCCGGAACCTCGAGGGCGAGCTCGACCTGACCGACGACGGCACCGACTTCGAGCGGGTCGCGACCGTCTTGATCGACCTCGGCGCCAGCCTTCTCGGGATGCGGTGCGCCGATCCGGAGGCCGAGCAGGAGACGGCGCCGCATGCGGATGTCTCGGCGATCCCGGACCGCTACCAGGACTTCGCCACCAAGCTCACCTTGCTACAGCAAGAGCGCCGCATAGCCCTAGTGGGCGAGATCCAGATCCGGGAGCTGTGCCCGGAGGCCGAGCGGAAGATCGCCGACCAGGTCCGGCGGGCCTTCGAGGACGCGGCCCGGGAAGCGATCGGCGAGGTCCGCGGCTCGATCACGCCCGCAGTCGACGAAGCGATTCTCTTTCAATCCATTCGGTTTAGACTGCTAGGCGCCGGCACCGGGGATCTATCCTTCGAGGAGACCCCGGCCGAACGCGGTGCGGCCGAATCGGTCGCGAACACCCTGAACCTGCTCCTACAAGGGATGTCATCATGAGCGCAGACCTGAACCAATTGACGCAGATGGCATACGGCCACGCTGCGAAGATGACCCGCGGGGCGGACTTCCCGTTGTGGGCAGACCTCGGCGAAGAGACCCGGTCGGCGTGGCGGCTGGCCGTCGGGATCACTCTCGGGCTCGAGGAAGATCCGATGCCACCGGCGCCGCCGCCCGTAGACGATCGCGAACCGGATGCAGATGAGGAGGGCTACTAGATGGCAAGGAAAGTACGGAACCTGGTAGACCTCTTCGACGATGCTGCGCCCGGCGCCAACGTCGAGATCCCCGGCGCTACCGTCGTCGTGAGCGGGAGCAGGCCGGCGAACATCCGGCATTCCTATCGCGTCCAGTTCGCGAACGCTACGGTGCTCAAAGCGATCGTGTCCCGTAGCGGGGCGGCGGACCAGACGATCCTCTTCAACGAGGGCACGGCGCTAGCGGCCGGCGCGGGCTACGAGTTCGAGGTCCCGGTCCTGCCCGGGGAAAGCTGGGAGCACCAGATCGGGACGGACGGCGCCATCGCGTTCTTCACGATCGACGAGGTAACCGAAGGCGGAGACGCATGAGCGCGCGCAACGGAAAGAAGAAGGCGATTGCGAAGAAGCGGGGCGCGAAGAAGGCGGCCGCCAAGAAAGCCGCTCCGCGCAACCGGCTCGACGATGCGCGCAAGGTTCTCGAGGACCAGCAGCGCGAGCAGGCCGAGCGGATCGAGGCGTGCCAGGATGCGGTACAGCGCGTCCTGGAAAGCCACGGTTGCGGGCTCTTCGCCGCGCTCGTGATCCAGGATGACCAGACGATTCGCGCGGTTCCGCGCGTCGGGATCGTTGAGGAGTCGATGACATGAGAGCACGGCCACCGATACAGGGCAGGGTCGACGCGAGCGGCGGCCCGGGTTCCGACACGACCGCTTGGCACCGGGGCGGCGACGCGATCGGTGCCGCGGCGAAGATGGGAAGCACCGACGCGTTCGACGTGCAACTCGTTCGCGGCGACGTTCGGATCGCGGACCTACTCGCCGGCGGCATGACGGTGAATCCGTCGAGCGGCAATCTGGATCTCGTCATCAACGACGACGCGGGCGAGTTCGGGCGGTTCGATGCGGACGCGTCCGAATTCGGCCTCGTCAACGATACGGCGAATAAGCCTGTCCTGAGCATGCACCAGTACAGCAGCGCGGGCGCTACCGACTGTCCACAACTTCGGCTCAGGCGGCATCGCGGAACAAAGGCTAGCCCCGCTGACGTTGCTGTCAGTGACTCGCTAGGGTGCGTCGTCTTCGAGGGCACGGACAACACCGCCACATCCGTACCGGTCGCAGAGGTCCGGGCGTCTCAAACGTTCGCTCCGGATGCCGCAGCTAGCTGGCAACCGGGCGCGATAAATTGGGGAGTCGGCAACCAGGCTAACGCCTTGGTTCCCATTTTCCGAATCGGTCACGAGGGCGGAACCGGAGGGGCGCTTACTCTCAATCCGGCTGCCCGATCTGACGTGATTATGTCGATGACCAAAAGCGGGGGGGGTCCCGCTCTCATCATCGACCCAAGGGCGGGATCAGTTCCCACGATCAAGCTAGATGGCGGAGTGGAAGCCAGCCCGGCCATCACTTCGATCGCTGACCTGAACACCGGGATCTGGTGGTCCGGGTCGAATGACGGGATTTTCTCCTTCTCGTCTGACGGCGACCGTAAGGTCCAGGTATTCGGTTCTGGGCTCATGGTCAATCCGGACTTCAACGCGGCTAGTGAGTTCAGAGTCAACGCGAACAGTAGCGGCGTAACTTTCAGGGTCGACAACGCGAGTATCGGATTCTTCCAGCTCGGCGTCGCGACTCAGCAGACGGTTACAGGTTCGCGTGGCGGAAACGCTGCGCTAGCTAGCCTACTGACAGGACTTGCCGCTTACGGGCTCGTAGTCGACAGTAGCACCGCGTGAGATTCGGCCGCATGACCCCCGAGCAGTCCCGGGCCTGGCTGATCTGGCTCGCGATCATGGGCCTTGCCTGGCTCGGGCTGCTCGTGATCAAACTCAACGGAGGGCTTTGAAGAATGGCGAAACTCACGCCGGTTCGCGTCAATCTAGAAGTGGAGGCGAAGCCGGGCTACAAAACCACCGAGTTCTGGCTGACCGCCGCCGTTACTCTGCTCGCTGCGATCGCCGGCATGCTTCCGGAGGGCACGCTAGCCTCGCAAATCGTCCTGGCCCTGATGGCGGCCGCGTCGGTTTTTGGCTATGGCGTCTCCCGAGGGATGGTCAAGGCGTCGGCGATCCGGTCGGCTTTCCATACCGACGATGGGCAGTCGGGGTCCTCGTCCTGATATGGGCCGTCAACTTCTTGCACTGGTTCTAGTCGCTGCCCTCGTCGGGTGCTCCTCGTACGGCCCGGCCGCCGAGCGCGTCGACAAGGAGAGCCTCGCATCGATCAAGGCCTATGCGGCGAACATGAAAACGGCCGTTGCGGGGCTCCTCGAGTGGGGAGTCGCGGCGGAGTTGCGCGGGCTCCGCGCCGAGACCGAACTCGCGATCGCCGAGGAAGTCGCCGAGGTCGAAGTGCTCGACCAGGTCGTCGAGGATGAGGAGGGCGTGATCGTAGAGGTCAAGACCCGGCTCATGTCCTACATCGCGCCGGCGGTCGCCAAGGCAGCGGCGGCCCTCGCGATGGAGCAGGCCAAGGGCATCTTCGATGCGGTCGCGGGGTTCCGCGAAGACGTGGCCGGGGCAGAGGGCGACCTGCACGACGCGCTCATGCTCCGGAGCGAACTGGCGCGGGTCCTTCGGGCCGGCGGCATGGATGATCCGGAGCAGATCGAAGCCCTATCGGAAGCGCTGGCCCGCGAGCTGGCGAGGAGGTGAACCGTGGCACGACGAGGACTTGATCGACTCCGGGACCGGAAGCCAACGGCCGTCGACCTGGCGGCCATCGGCGACCGGATCAAGCCGAAGCGGCTGACCGACGAGGAACG
>Ga0255047_10001172_pt1 | contig 19657 bp, 25 predicted proteins | sample JV7_2_1_MG_FD_183640 | JGI IMG/M metagenome (GOLD analysis project Ga0255047, IMG submission 183640) | Seawater microbial communities from Jervis Inlet, British Columbia, Canada - JV7_2_1 | ecosystem: Environmental > Aquatic > Marine > Inlet | place: Canada: British Columbia | collected 2016-10-06 | reverse complement strand
CAAGTACAGAAGTTTGCAAATGGTGGTATGGTAACCAGTATGAATAGCTTTCCTCAAGCAGGACCCTTGGCCCGTCAAGCGGTTCCACGTGGAACAATGGCTCCTGTCGGATATAACGAGGGTGGTTCAGTTTTTGGTCAGCCGGGTCAGCAGTCTTTACAGCCCTCGACTGGGCAAGATTTTCTAACTTCTCTTGCCTCGAACCCCCCAGACAAGTATGGAAGGCAGTATGCCGGTCAACGATACGGCGAAGATGTCTATCAAGATACGCAGGAATCTTTCAAATTAATGGCTGAAGAAGCAGGCTTTGGTGACATGCCGCCAGACTTTGGCGGGGGAATGATAGATTCGCAGGATATGCCGGGAGGCATAGACCCTGTTACTGGAAAGCAGTGGGGCGGAGGTTCCGTTGGGCTAAACAGAAGGCGTAAGTTAGCAAAGTATTTTGAACAAACCCCCGGAGCCAAAGAGTGGTGGCAAAGCAACTTTGGTGAAAAGCCTCCGCCCGAAGGGTGGGGGGGTCCAGATCAAGGTTTGTTTCAGGGCGGGTTAAATGAAGATCTTGGGATAACCCAAGAATTTGATTCAGATTTAAATCCGGTGGGAACTCCGATAGAAGCGGCCCCCGTAACTCCGGCTCCGATAGAACCATTTGACATAGCACCAGCTCCGATAGCACCGGTAGCTCCGATAGAACCCCCAGCTTCCGTAGCACCGGTAACTCCGCCTCCAGCGCCCCCGCCGCCTTTAGCTGTGGAAGCCGCTCAAGAACAAGAGCCCTCTTTGGCCCCCAAGGAAGTGACGGCAGCTTTATCCCCTAGTTCTTCTCAATACGGTGGACTTGGTGGTCTACAGGGCTTTGTTCAGTTTGTTCAAATGTTGCCCACAATGGCTCAGTTATACCAACAAATTAGAGGTGGTGGGCAAGGATTTTCAGGTGGGTTTAATACGCCTTATTCTGGGTTTAGCACAGGCGCGAACTATGGCGCGAACTATGGCGGTTCTAGCCCTTACCAACACGCTAGGTCCTATCAAACGGGCGGTGGTGTTGATGTTCCCATGCCAACTCTTCCCCCGGGATTGGAACAACCTCTTGATGAGCGGTTCACGCAACCCGGTCCATATGACATGGGACCTTTGCAACAAATCATTCCAGAAGAAGAATCTTGGAGAGACATAGCTGAAAGGAATCTTGCCGGGGCTTTAGGTGATGATCGCGAAGCTTTTCGACGAGCTGGAACACTGATGGACACAGCCGATGTTATTCCGGGGGTGGGTGATGTCGCCGCTGCAGCGGATGTTATGCAGGCAGTTAAAGATGTAGACCCTGTAGGCATTGGTATCGGTGCGGTAGGGTTTATCCCCGGTGGAAGAAAAGCTTTAGGAAAAGTACGAGAATTTTTAAAAGAAAATTTTTCGCAGGGTACGCCTCGATATCCAACGAGTACTTTTCCAAGGCATAGAATGCAACCGCCGATGCTAGAAGACCCTAATGTAAAGTATGATCCTTTTAGAGAAAGTTTTGACTTTGAAAGAAATGCGGGAAGACAAGCCGCTTCTTTTCCAGAACATGATAAAAAACTTTTACAAAGGGCAAAAGAACAGGGGTTCAACACGGATCAGGTTTTGTATCATTATACGACTCAGCTTGAAAAAGGTCCTGATGGAAAACTGGGAGAGCTTACTTCTATAAAACCTTCTAAAAGCGGCACTTATGGTCCGGGTGTTTATTTATCTCCTGATCCCTTTTATGCACAACGGTATGCGCTGGATGCAAAAGATGTGAGGAAATTTGGAGAAGGTGCCCGCGCTATTCCGGTAGTTGTTCGAGGCAAGTTAGCCAACACCACCGATTTTATGGAGGCTATGGACCAAGCTCAAAAAGAAGTCAGCAAAATAACTAAAACATTTAGTCCTGAAAAAATAAAACTTGCAGCGGATGATATTCTTCGTCAAAAAGGGTTTTCTGGCAAACAAGTTAATATGTATGGCGAAAACGAATTTGTTGTTTTCGATCCTAAAGACATACGTTCTATAAACGCTGGATTTGACCCTGATTTTAAAGATTCCGCCGAACTGTTAAAAGCACAGGGCGGAGAAGTCCAAAGTTTTCAAGTGGGCGGTAATGTTTTTGGTCTTCCTGACTTTACGGGTCGCGTTTATACAACAGGCACAGAGGACGATGCGTCAGCCGCTGAGACTTTAGCAGCAGCCACGTCCCCCGCAGCCACGACAATGCCTGCGGGCCTTAGCCCATTGCAACAAAAACTGGTAGCTTCCGGCGATCTTCAACTAGACGATCTGGGTTACCCAAAAGACACGGTTAAAGGCTCAGATCCCACGGTTACTTCTGTATTCCAGACTACGACTCCAGCAGAAGATTTAATTGAAACCACGACAGATACCACCACGGATACGACTACCGACACGACGGATACCACCACGGATACCACCACGGATACGACGACAACAGATCCAGTAGTTGTAGACCCGGTAGTTGTAGACCCGGTAGTTGTAGACCCGGTAGTTGTAGACCCGGTAGTTGTAGATCCAGATCCGGTAGTCACAGAGCCGCTTACCCCGTGGCCCACGACGACTGATACCACGGACACCACCACGGATACGACTACCACTACCACGGACCCTGTAATAGTCACTACAGATCCTACAACCGATACCACGGAAACTACCACGGACACAGCGCCCTTAGTAGTCACCGACCCGTTGGCCTCGGAGGAATTATCCTCCCTTACGGAGCAAGTAGATGAAAACCCAGTAGTGCTAGTGCCTTCGCCAACAGAAGAAGATGTGACGACGTTCACGGTTCAGGAACAGCCTGACGCGCCGGATGAGCAGCCTTTTGTACCGATAACCGGGGTTTCTCCAGATCTTTCTGTTAACCAGTATCTGGATACCACGTACGAGACTGGCTATCCCACGACTCAGGGTATGGAGATTAAAGAGTCACTGATCCCGGGTCAGGAGTATTCAGCGGAACGCCTTGCAGCGGGTCAGATGATGGACGTGATCAAGCCGGACTTAGGGTCAGGCGCAGATCTTCCAAGTGTGGACTTCTCAAACATAGGTTTTGATGTCGATGACGATACGGAAGAAGTAGAAACTGAGACGTATGTAAACCCTGCACTTATTTCGACAGACCCAACTACCGGCCAAGACCCTGACTTTGCTTCGGGTCCTACTCCTCAAGATTTTCTTGCGGACTCACGAACAGGTAATCCAATTAATTGGAAAACCGTTGGTGAAGGCACAATAGATTTTCTTACAAACCCTTTACGTGGTTTAGAAGGACTTGCTATGAATGTAGCGGATCGGATTTGGTCGAAAAGACCGGAATTCTTTTTAGCTTCGCACGTTACCGAAAACAGGAAATTAGTGCTAGACCAGAATGGCAAGCCCATAAGAAGAAATGGAATGGGCACGTTAATTAACCGGGTGCTGGATAAAATTTATGAAGAGCGTCCCAATAAGCTATTTAAAGAATACATAAACGAGGGCGAAGAACGGGAAGGTGAGGTCTACGGTACGTTACGAGATAAAGCTAAACCTAGCACAGAAATTTCTGATAAAACAGAAGCCGGGCAAAAAACTTGGTTAGAAAACCTTTGGTCAGGACTTGGCGCAGGTCTGAACATGCTTAATCCGTTCACGTATCTACAGAGTGGAGACCAGCAGCTTGTTGGAGACCAGCCCATGTTTACAACCACAACGCCTGTTACACTAACGGACGTAACCTTTGATGAAGAAGGTAACCCTGTTTTTACTAACAAAAGATTTCTTGGTGAAATACAGGGCACTAATTTATCGGCAGCAAAACGTCGTCAGTTTTATGACTTTTATACCAACCTACCGGAGTATGACCGCGCTGTCGCAGACCGAGGAAGATCGAAAGAATACGAAGCTTTGTATGACAGTATGAATTTTGATGCTCAAGGCAATGCTACAGCAGAAACCCCTTTAGACGCTCACGTTCAATTGCTTAACTTCGTAGACCCAGAAGGAACGTCCACGATCCCCTCTGTAGTAGCTGCTCGTAACGAAGAAAAACGAATAGCTCAAATGAAAATTAATATGCTTGAAAATGGCTATAGCGAGAAAGACGTTTATGAACTGGGTCAAAAAGCTTTGCAGGGCGATGTAGCTGCTATGCGTACTTTGTTAGCTTTGCAAGGGCATCCCCAAGCGTATATTGATAGGTATGTCAAATCTTATGAAAGAGCGCAGCAGGGTGGAAAAGCAAGAGAAGCTCACGAAATGGCAAGCGGCGGCGCAAATCGCTGGGGCATAGCTAGATTCGGCTCTATTCAAGAACGTGGCTCTGGCTTTTCTCCGGCTAGTTATCACGTAGGTAGTGGGGGACAAGGGGTTCAATATGGAATAGACGGATCAGGAGCATCAGGCCCCAGTGGTGGTAGCTTTGTCGGGGACCGGGGTGGTTGGCGAGGAACGCAAAGCATTGTAGCAGGAACAGGCCGACTACCAGCCGCTGGCGGAAGCTGGGGCGGACTTAATCCGTTTTTTGAAGTTCCGCAACCCGGCGATCCCATGTACGCGGATTATTTAATGGATACAATGGGACCCGGTGAAAACATTCAAAATGAAATACAAGCGATGGTAGAGCCTTCGCTTCCTTTCTTTGAAACCGTTGGTGAAGACGGCAAGTATTATTTGATGAGCAAAGAAACGGGTGAAGTATTATATGGCCCGTATGACAACCCTAATGCAGGCGGCGGTGGCACAAGCCCCGGAGGCGGCATGGCGCATGGCGGACCGGTTGTGCGTAATGTAGGGGAAACCGAGGGCATTGCAGGTTTGTTTGAAGATATGATGGGTCCCGGTAGAATAAATGAAACAGAAAGAGTATATGAATACCCCGGAGGTACGATGACCGAGCGCGTATCCCGTGGTTCCTTTAATATGAGGACAGGCTAATGGCAAATGGTGACAGACCCCCGGTTTCTTTGATAGACCGAGCCCCTATTGGGTTGAACGAGGATCAACTGGAAGCTGTTGAGGTTGAGTCAATTGTAAATAATCTGGAATCCGAAGAATTGCCGGAAGGCATTGAGATCATTACCGAAGACGATGGTGGCGTTACTTTAGACTTTGATCCGATGGTTAATCGGGAAAGGGAGGACGATTTTTACGCAAATTTGGCTGAATTCATGGATGATCGTGAATTAGGCAGCGTTGCTAACGATCTACTGGACCAGTACCAGTCTAATAAGGCGTCCAGACACGACTGGGAAGAAGCCTATTCCAAGGGTTTGGAGCTTTTGGGCTTTACTTATCAGGAAAGAACACAGCCTTTTCGTGGTGCAACGGGGGTAACGCACCCTCTTTTGGCTGAAGCAGCCGTTCAATTCCAAGCACAAGCCTTTAATGAGCTATTACCTTCGTCAGGACCGGTCAGAACCACGGTTATGGGCAGCCAGACGCACGACAAAGAAGAGCAAGCGTCTCGGGTCCGGGACTTTATGAACTATTACATTTCAAATGTGATGGAAGAATACACCCCTGAATTCGACCAAATGCTGTTTTATTTACCGTTGGCGGGTTCTACCTTCAAAAAAGTCTATTTTGATGACGCATTAGGGCGTCCAGTCAGCAAATTTGTACCCGCTGAGAACCTGATTGTGCCATATGAGGCTAATGATCTGGAAACTTGCCCAAATATTACCAATGTTGTGCGTATGTCGCTTAATGACTTACGAAAACAGCAGGTAGCAGGCTTTTATCGGGACATTCCGGTACATCCTTCGCAGTCTGAACCAGACAGTTTGACCAGCGAAGAGGACTATTTAAGTGGAATGCGGCCTTCAAATGTCGAATATGACTGTACTTTGCTGGAATGCCACGTCGATTTAGACCTTCCGGGGTACGAAGACAAGGACGAAGAGGACGAAGAAACGGGCATTAAAGTCCCTTATATCGTCACTATTAGCGAAGATAATGGTCAGGTGTTGGCTATTCGGCGTAATTACGGGGAAGATGACCCGTTAAAGGCGAAAACCCAGTATTTTGTCCACTATAAGTTCCTTCCCGGCTTTGGTTTCTACGGAATGGGCTTAATTCACACCATTGGTGGCCTTTCTAGGACAGCAACGGCGGCTTTACGACAGCTAATTGATGCTGGGACCCTTTCTAACCTCCCAGCGGGCTTTAAAGCCCGTGGTCTGCGTATTCGGGACGACGATGATCCGTTACAACCGGGTGAATTCCGGGATGTAGACGCCCCCGGGGGTGCAATTCGGGACAGTTTACTGCCGTTACCGTTTAAAGGGCCTGATCAGACGTTATTTCAGCTTTTGGGCTTTGTTGTGGACGCTGGCAGGCGTTTTGCCACGATAACGGACATAAAAGTAGGCGATGGCGACCAACAGGCGGCTGTGGGTACTACTTTAGCGATGCTGGAGCAGGGAACTCGCGTAATGAGTGCTGTTCATAAGCGTATGCACTACGCCATGAGGATGGAATTCAAGATTTTAGCGCGGGTAATGGCGGAAAGTCTGCCACCTGTATACCCCTATTCCGTTGCCGGGGCCGATCAGCAGGTTAAAGCGCAGGATTTTGATGACCGTGTAGACGTTTTACCGGTATCAAACCCTAACATTTTCTCCCAAAGTCAACGCATTACACTGGCTCAAACGGAGTTACAGCTTGCGATGCAGGCCCCGGAGCTGCATAACATGCCAGAAGTGTACCGTCGCGTGTACGATGCGATGGGGGTACGGGATATTGATAAAATCCTTGTCTCTGAAACGCCGGATGAAATCGTGCCAAAAGATCCTTCGATGGAAAATATGGACGTTTTGGAAAACGGTGCTCTTCGAGCTTTCAAAGGACAGGAGCATCAGGCGCACATGATGACTCATTTGTTGTTTATGACAGGTGGCGTAGCCGCGCAAAACCCGCAGATTCAAGTGAAACTGACCAAACATTTGACAGAACACGTTCGATTGCAGGCGGAGGAGCAGGCTGAGCAGATGTATGCGCAGCAAAACCCCAACGCTGCTCAACAGGATCTGTCACAGGATCTACAGTTCCAAGCAATCGTTGCCCAGATGGAAGCCCAAGGAACGCAACAACTGCGGGATCTGGGAATGCAGGTAGCTGGCGCACAACAGGGCGAACAGCAGCAACCTGATCCATTAATTGCCTTGAAGCAACAAGAGCTTCAAATCAAGCAATCACAGGTTCAAGGCGATCTTCAAAACGATCAAGCAGAGCTTGCTATGGATCAACAGCGTATGCAGAATAAAGCTTCTGAGTTTCAACAGCGGTTGTCCAGTCAGGAACGTATGACGGATGCCAAGATTGATGCGGCGCGGGAAAGAGAAATTTTACGACAACGAGGTAAACAATGAGCGCAGTTAAGATACACGGAGCCCCGATAAAGGAGCCACCAAAGCCTGTAGCCAAAGCGGTTATAAAAGGACAAGGCAGTATTCCTTATCCCAATCCAAAAGAACAGAAAACCCCCAATGTTAGCCAACCCAAGATTTTTCGTGGTAAAAAACGAGGAATGGGCGAAGCAGAACGGGGTGGCCGCTACATGAGCTGCTAACCATGCCGTTAAAGCGAGGTTCTAGTCCAAAGGCCGTTAGCAAAAATATTAAAACTTTGCGAAACGAAGGCCGTCCTAAAAACCAAGCTATCGCCATAGCTTTAAATAAAGCAGGGAAAAGCAGACGTAAAAAATCACGGTAATGCGTGAGGATTTTGGCGTTCATGTTGATTACGATCATCGATGGTAATGTTGTCGATGGGGCTGAATCTATGCTTTTTCGTGATATCCACCGTTGTCAGCAGTTTGCTTACTGGATCGAACATAACTGCCGAGACGCTCGCTGCCAAGGCGGCATCAAGCAACAAAAAATCACAGCCTATTGCCAGCCGGTTATGACCGGAGCTAATCAAAAATTTTGGGATTAAATATGAGTATTTATAAATGTCGTTTCTACCTTGCCGAAGAAAAACGCTTTGTTGAATGGAGCGAATATGTTGCGTTTTATAAACAACAAGATAAGGAGGCGGCATGAGCAAGAAGTTACAACACGATTCAGTCTGGGCTAAGTACGACATTGATAATGATGGGATTGTTACCGATGAAGAAATGGCCCGTGCAGAACGCATGATTGAGTTAGACCTGCGCGAAGAGAAACAAGATTCACAAAGACGTATAGCTTGGGTTGCAATGGCCTCTATGGTGGGATTTGCCATATTGCCGTTAATGCCTTTCGTTTCCGAGTCAAGGCTAGCTACTCTTTCGTCATTGTCAGATATGCTTTTCCTTAGCCAAGCCAGCATCATCGGCTTGTATTTTGGCGCGACAGCGTATATGTCGCGTAAACCGTAAGGTTTTACCATGATCTTTGAAACTGTCGCAGCGGTTACGGCGGCGTTATCGGCCTTGAACGGTCTCATCTCTCAAGTCAAAGAGACTGGCGGGAACGTCAACTCTGTTTTGGACAGGATGACTGGAATCCAAGACGGGATGAACAAGCTGGAAATCGAGAAGCGTGAAAGTATTAGCCAACCGCTTTCGCCGCAAGAGGCGATGAAACTTGCTTTCGCGAAACAAAGTATTGACAGGTACAACGAGGAATTGAGATTGCTCTGCCATATGTCTGTCGAGGGTGAAAAGTTCTGGCAGAATTATCAAAATGCTTTGAAGGAATCCAGAGACCGACACGCGGCAAATATTAAAGCGATCATTGCAAAAAAGAAGGCTAGGAAACAGTTTCTGCAGGACTTGTTCTTATATAGCACCGTAGGGATTATTGGGTTAATGATCGCGGCTATTGTGATTACGTTGATTATTTTTGCATTTAAACCATAGGAGGAACTATGGACATAGGAGCGACAAACCCCGTCAATCAAATCTCTTGGAGACAGGCGGCTGAAATACGCTACCAAAAGCTGATGGAGTCCACGCAACGGGAAGAAAGAAGGCAAGCGGTAGAGCAGTTAGACACTACGCTATACATTGCAAAGAATGGTAAAGTACAATTTCAGTCGGGGAAAGTTCCGAATAACATTAACTTTTTGGTGTAGATATGGGGTTTAAGTTAAGCGCAGGGTTGGGGCTGGCTTTATTGATCTTGGCGGGGGCTTTTAAGATGTATTACGACAAAACTGAGGCCGAGATTAAATCATTTCATTTACAATTAGAACGCTCAATTCAGAATCAAAAAACGCTTGAGAGCACTATCCAGCAGCAGAATGAGAACCTTCAACAGACCATTGAGAATCAAGAACTTATGGTTGCCCAGATAGAAAGACTTAATGATGAAAATACTCAGGCTCAGATCGAGGTTGAGAACATCAGAAAAAAGTTCGCAAAGCACGATCTCAATGTGCTGTCTTTGAGGAAGCCAAAGTTAATCGAGAAAATTATCAACAAAGGTACTAAGGAAGTATTGAGTGAGCTTGAAAACATTACTGACCCGGATCAATTTAATGAAACTAAGCCTGTTATTACTACTTCTGCTGGTTAGCGGTTGTTCAATGCTTGGGTCGAAGCGGGATATTCCTGAAGTTAAGCCTGTGGAAGTCGTGACCGTTGTTAAAAAAGCCCCCATGTATCATCCCCCTTTACCTAGTAATATTAGTGTAGTTCCGGTTGAATGGACGGTGTTGAACCCAGAGCTGATGCAAGAATATTTAGATGACTTAAACGACGGGAATGCTCCGACTAATGTCTGGTACGCCCTAACTACCAAGGGATATGAGAACCTTTCTACCAACATGGCCGAAGTAAAAAGATATTTGAGGCAATCCCTGAATATCTTAAAATACTATCGAGAATTGGACAAAGAGGAAGCTAAAGCTGATGAGTGAACAATTAAGAGAAATGTTAAGAAGGCACGAAGGTGTACGAAACTTCGTTTATATGTGTAGCGAAGGCTACGAAACAATTGGCGTGGGCAGAAATATCGCTGATTCTGGGTTAGGTCTTTCCGATGATGAAGTCGATTTCCTGTTGGACAACGATATTAAGCGTGTAAGAGAAGAACTAAACGACGAATATTACTGGTTTGGTGCGCTTAATGCTGCGCGTCAGGAGGCTATGATAGATATATCCTTTAATCTTGGTCAGACCAGATTGCGAGGATTTAAAAAAGCCCTAGATGCCATGTCTTCTGAAGACTTTGATCGAGCTGCTGATGAGTTCATGGACAGCAGGTGGAGCGAACAAGTAGGAAATCGTGCGGCAGAAGTCACTGAAATGATACGAACGGGGGAATACGCTTAATTAGATATAAGATGTGGTAAGATTTTATTCGATGATGTAAGATCTGCCCGTATGAGTGAAATCGATGTAGTTCAGTACACGCAAAAGGTCGTTCGTGAGAGACAATCTCAAATAAATGACGTTTTAATCGGAGGCTCTGTTAAAAATATGGAACAATACCGAGAGTGCATGGGTGAGCTACGCGCCTTAGAATATGTTCTGGGAGAAATCTCAAGAATGCTAGAAAATCAGGAATTAATAGATGGCTGAAGCTTCAGAAGAAAAATCCGGTATTTTGGACGACTGCTATGTTGCCCCAGAAGACCGCGTGTTAGACCCTTCCCTTATTGATTCATCTGCAATAGATAGACTTCCCCAACCTACCGGTTGGCGTCTTCTAATTTTACCTTTTAGGCCACCAAATAAAACGACTGGTGGAATTTATCTTCCCGATAAAGCTGTGGATGATTCGGCAATACAAACTAATGTAGGCTACGTTTTAAGACTGGGACCTCTTTCTTATAAAGATAAGGAGAAGTTTCCGGGAGAACCTTGGTGTGCTGAAAAAGAATGGATCATCTTTGCTCGTTATGCCGGTTCTCGTTTTCGTTTAAATGAAGAGACTAAAGCTTCTTTTGGCAGTGAGGTTCGGATTTTAAACGATGATGAAGTGTTAGCTGTTATTAAAGATCCAAACGATATTTTCCACAACTAAGGACGAGATCTATGGCAAAAACCGCGCATGAGGCCGATGACGGTCAAGTAAATTTAGATTTTGATGAAGAACCGCAAGAAGTTGTAGTCCCGGAGGAAGCTCCTGAAGAACAGGACGCATCCTCGGAAACTGTAGTAGAAACTGCAGTAGAAGAGGACGAGGTTTCTCAGCAAAGCAAAAAGGTTCAAAAACGAATTAATCAGCTCACTAAACGAGCTAAAGAAGCGGAAAGGGAAAAAGAAGAAGCCTTTCGCTATGCTCAAGCCGTTCAGCAGGAAAGTGAGAACCTGAAAAGCCGTATGAACAACCTCGATAAAAACTATATTGATGAATATGGTAATCGAGTTATGGCGGAACAGCATCAAGCCCAAGAAGAGCTTAAAAAAGCTATGGAACTGGGTGATACAGATGCTTCTGTCGCGGCTCAGACAAAAATATCTCAATTGGCGGTTGCAGCAGATCGTCATCAACAAGCGAAAGCTCAGCGGGAAAGACAGCAGGCTTCTGTCGCGGCTCAACCAGAAGCCCCTAATGTGGCTCAACCCCCTCCTCCGCAAATGGCTCAACCAGCCCCTTCGCAGGAGCCCGACCCTAAAGCGGAAGCTTGGGCGGAAAATAACGCTTGGTTTGGGGACGATTACACAATGACGTTCGCAGCTTTTGGCTTACATAAGAAAATGGTAGAAGAAGAAGGGTTTGACCCGAAGAGCGATGACTACTATGATGAACTAGATTCAAGAATGAGAGAGGAGTTTCCTCATAAATTTAATGAAGGGGAATCTACTACAACAGCACCGCGACGTAACGCCCAGACAGTCGCCAGTGTCTCTCGTTCTAGCTCATCTGGGCGCGGCAAGAAGGTTCGACTCTCCCCGAGCCAAGTTACGATTGCCAAACGACTGGGAGTGCCACTCGAAGAATACGCTAGATACGTGAAGGAGTAATATATGTCAGATGTTTCAAATGAAGAAATGGCGGCGATTAAAAAGACTTCTCGCGCAAAATCAAATAGGTCAGCTACGGAAAGGCGTAAGCCGTGGCAACCACCGTCTAAATTAGACGCCCCTGAAGCACCGGAAGGGTTTAAACATCGATGGATTCGAGCAGAAGTACGTGGTTGGGACGACAGGACCAATGTTTCTGGAAGACTTCGAGAGGGCTATGAACTAGTCCGAAAAGATGAATACCCTGATTTTGAAGCTCCAGTTATGGACTCCGGTAGATACGAGGGTGTGTTTGGAGTAGGCGGGCTGCTTCTTGCAAGAATACCGCTGGAAACGGTTGAAGAGCGGACGGATTATTTTAGAGATCGTCACGCTGATCAATTGGAATCCCTTGATTCGGATATGATGCGAGAAAACGCGCACACAACAATGGTGATTGACAAACCTGATCGTCAATCACGTGTAACTTTTGGTGGTCCACGTAAGTAAGGTAAGGTAACTTTATGGCAAATCAAGCAACCGCTTACGGTTTACGTCCGATAGGACTTGTGGGCAGCGCAGTTAATTCAACAGGGCTAACTCAATATGAGATAGCTGGTGATAACACTAATGCAATTTACAATTGTGAAATTGTTGTACCTCTAGCAGGTGGTGTTATTGATCAAGCGGCTGATACAGCGGGCGGAACTACCGCAGCATTAGGCGTTTTGATGGGAGTTGAATATGTTGACTCTGCCCTCGGAAGAACCGTATGGAAAAACTATTGGCCCGGATCTAACAACGCAAGTATTGACACGAATCATCCTGTCAAAGCTTTCGTAGCCGATAATCCTATGCAGCTTTTTCAAGTTGCGACAGACGCAACCATTACCAGTAGAGCTACTGCTCTAACGGCAATTTTTGCGAATGCTACATTAGGAACGTCAGCTCGATCTGGTTCAACAAACACGGGTCACTCAACTTCGGCGTTGAGCGTGTCTTCAATTGCAACTACGGCTACTCTTGGTCTTAAAATCGTAGGTATCGTTGATGACGATGCTAATAGCGATTATACGGCTGCGGGTATTCCTTTGATTGTTAGATTGAATGCACACTATAATTCGCCTAACGCGAGGTTTGACTCTCAAACAACAGCCACTACGACTGGCATTTAAGGTAAAGGAGAAGATTCATGCCTATTACTCGCGCCCAACTGGCGAAAGAGCTTGAACCCGGCCTTAATGCTTTGTTCGGGCTGGAATATGATCGTTATGACAACGAAAGCGGAGAAATCTTTGAAGAAGAATCTTCAGATCGTGCATTTGAAGAGGAAGTGATGTTGTCAGGCTTCGGAACTGCTCCTGTTAAATCAGAAGGCAGTGGTATCTCATTTGATGACGCGCAGGAAACTTATACTGCTCGTTATACCCATGAGACTGTAGCTCTGGCGTTTTCAATCACTGAAGAAGCTATCGAAGATAATCTCTATGACCGACTAGCTGCACGTTATACCCGTGCTTTGGCTAGATCGATGTCTCAAACTAAGCAGATCAAAGCTGCTACCATTCTGAACAATGCCTTTACGGCAGGTGCTTCAGCTATTGGTGATGGCGTTGCATTATGCTCTTCATCTCACCCATCTTTGTCCGGTAACCAGCGTAACTTGCTGTCTACTGCGGCGGATTTGAATGAGACGTCTTTAGAGCAAATGCTTATTGATGTTGCTGGGTTTACAGACGAGCGCGGCTTAAAAATTGCGGTTCGTGGAATGAAATTGCTTATTCCTAAAGAACTTCAGTTTATTGCTGAGCGAGTTCTAAACTCTAATCTGCGTCCCGGAACAGGGGATAATGATATAAACGCAGTGAAGTCTATGGGTATGCTGCCTGATGGAGCGGTTGTTAACCACTTCTTGACAGATACCGATGCGTACTTCATTAAAACGGATGCACCTAACGGCTTTAAGATGTTCCAAAGAACCCCCATTCGCACTGCGATGGAAGGTGACTTTGACACCGGTAACATGCGATTCAAGGCCCGTGAAAGATATTCTTTCGGGGTTTCGGATTGGCGTGGAGTCTTTGGTACGCCCGGAGCGTAACGAAAGTACGAAGGGGCAACATTGTTGCCCCTTTGTTTTTTCGGTATAGTTAGATTTTATTCTGGGAATAAATAGCTCTAGCGACTGTCCCAGCAGACACTTACGAAGACTCTAGAGCAAATCCTTTCGTAAGGAGGTACTAAAGTGGCACAGACAACCTTTGCTGGCCCAGTCCGATCCCTTGGTGGTTTTATCAGTGCTGGTTCAACCAGCGTAGTTAGCTTGACGGCTGATACTACTTTGACTGTTGCAGCTCATGCAGGAAAACTATTGCTATGTAACGACGCTGACGGCAAGTTTACATTGCCTTCAATTGTTACTACCACTCCGGGAGATTCTACCGACCCTAATCAATTAAATAATTTAGGCGCAACTTTTACCTTTTTGGTAATTACCGCAGCTACCGATATGGATATTTTAACCGACGGCACAGACAAGTTCGTTGGAGGTCTTTATCTGGGTAAAAGCGATGCAGCCGGTAAAACATTCATGTCTGCTTCATCTAACGATGTTATTACGATGAATGGCTCCACTAAAGGCGGCATTGTAGGAACAACCGTTACATGTTATGCAGCAGCTAGTGCTAAATATGTTGTTACAGGGATAGCCCTTGCTTCTGGCACAGTTGTTACTCCATTTGCTGACGCATAAAGGAGGTGATTCATGGCAGGATCAGATGTTAAAGCTGTTTTTATTACGGCTGATACGCAAGCCTTAGATGCCGATGGGATCTCAGCTGCCGCTGCTGTAGGTGAAGACGCCAGTTTAACGATTGGCGGTGCTTTATCTTCGGGCGGTAGTTGCACGTTTGATTCAGGACGAGTAGTTACTATTCTGTCCGCAGGTGATGATTCTGGAATTTCTTTTACAGTCACAGGAACTGATGTAAATGGGGATTCTCAAACGGAATCGATCACGGGTGCAAACGCGGGAACCGCTACGGGATCAAAATACTTTAAAACAGTCACGGCTATTGCAGCGGTGGGTGATCCAGCGGGTAATGTTTCGGCAGGAATTAATAACTCTGCGGCAGACGTTATATTTGCAGGAAGAGCAAGGCTAAAGGGAGCTTATATTGTTAACTCCGGTACTGCGGGAACTATTGATTTTTTAATCACGTCTCCTGCGGGAACCAGTACGATGAAAATCGGCACCGTAGCTAGTGCAACCGTCACTCGGGATGTAGTTATTCCAGAAGAGGGCGTGTTGTTTACGGCGGGTGCGTACATACAGTATACGCAATCGACCTTTACTACTATGACAGCATTTCATGCGTAATAAGGCCAAAAGCCGGGAAAAGTCTAAACGAAAAATTGCAAGAGGATGTGGGAAGGTTTTATCAAACCGACGTAAACGGACGTTACACACATGAATCTTTTGCGCTTTCGTACAGGCCAAGAAAAACTTATTTGTGATGAAATAAGGGCTTGGTCTGCCTATGCCTTGGAAAAAGACATAGGGGATCTCCCTGCTTGTCCTTATGCAAAAGCTTGCTGGGACTCAGAACGTATAGAAGTTGTTTTTAAAAATGCTAAAGATAAACTTCCTTTGTACATTGTGCTGTCTCAGTTTGATGATGCTTATGACGTTGTGGTGGTTGTAGACTTAGCTTATGAAGACGCCGACGAGTTCCATGAGAACGTGGACACTTTGAATGAAAACATAGCTGAAGGAATGTTTATTCAAAAAGATTTATGGCTTATGGGCTTTCATCCTGATGACGAGGCTGTTAGCTCTATTGATGATGGCACCTTTAAAAGTTTTAATGATGTCCCCTACGCCATGTACTTTGTTCAAAGGTTGAGCAAATTACAGGAAGCCTCAGATAAGCTGAAGCCGTTGGGCTATTATCAAAAGTATTTTGAAGATGACGCGGATCTTCAACAGGCGTTTAAGTTAAGAGAATCTTTTTATAGGAAATTGGAATATGGACGATAAACTTACAAATCTCCACAAGCTGGATGCAATGGGTAAATACCCCAGCCCCGGGAAAAGTCCTGTTAAACTAGGATCTGTTTCTAAGGGCAAAGCTAAAGGTATGCGCGGTGGAGGCATGGTTAAGAAGCGCGATAAGAAAGGCGGGTAGGGCTTAGCTTATGGCACTTTCTGGTTCAGTAAACTTTGAACTTGATGTCGCTGAGTATATAGAAGAGGCGTTTGAACGCTGTGGTTTAGAGCTTAGAACGGGTTATGATCTTAAAACCGCACGTCGCTCTTTAAATATTCTTTTAGCTGATTGGGCCAACAGAGGTCTTAATCAGTGGACTATAGAGCAAACTTCTATCACTTTGGCAGACGGTATAGGAAATTATCCCGGAGGTACGCTTACCATGACGGTGGGTGCTTCTGGAAGTTTTTCTGTGGCAGAAACCATTACAGGAGGTTCTAGTGGAGCGACCGCTAGTATTACAAGCAAACCCTCTAGTACCTCTTTTGCTATTACGCTACCTTCCGGCACGTTTACTAGTGGAGAAACTTTAACAGGTGGAACTAGTGGAGCTACTACTACGTTGTCTGCTGCGGTAGATCTCACCAACGTGCAAGCTACTATTGATATTTTGTCCGCAGTAGTGACTAGAGATAGTACGGACTACCAAATTACTCGCATAAGTCGAGGTGATTATTTGGCTATCCCAAACAAGTCACAAAGCAGCCGGGCTAATCAGTTCTTTTTAGATCGTCAAATTACCCCAGAGTTGAAGCTATGGCCGGTTCCAGACAGCAGCTCTGACATTGTAAAGTTTGATCGATTGGTCCGTATGGACGATGCTGACGATTACACGGATACGATGGAGGTGCCTTTTCGCTTTTATCCCTGTTTAACTGCGGGGTTGGCGTATTACCTTGCCATGAAGCGTAATCCAGCTATGATCCAAATTTTGAAGACCATATACGAAGAAGAAATGCAAAGAGCGATAGAAGAAGATCGTGATCGGGCCTCTTCTTTTATTTCGCCCACTTACGATTATCATAGGGTATAAGCATGGGAAAGTTTGCTTCTGCAAAAAACGCTTACGGCATATCTGATCGGTCTGGTTTCCGTTACAAACGGAATCGTATGAAGAAAGAATGGACCGGGGCCTTGGTTGGTTGGGATGAATGGGAGCCAAAACAGCCCCAGTTGTATCCTTTGCCTAAAGTAGGGGACCCCCAAGCAATCTTAAACCCTAGACCGGATCGTGTGGAGCCCTTGGTTGTTTCGGTTGGAGTTCCTATACCCGAAATTAATCCCTTCGTGCCCATTATAGCGGCAGCTCAAGTTGGGACTGTGACGGTGACCACCACATGAGTTTTACTTACGCAACACTTAAAACAGCTATTCAAGATTATTGTGAAACAACAGAAACCACGTTTGACAATAATTTATCGGTTTTTATCAAAGAAGCAGAGGAGCGGATATTAAAAAACGTCAATATGCCGCTATTCCGTAAAAATGTCACGGGAACAGCGACGGCAGATAGCGCGTATCTTTCTAGCCCTAGTGATTTTCTTGCACCTTATAGCTTGGCTGTCATATCTAGCAGCACTTACATCTATCTTTTATTAAAGCATGTTTCTTTTATTCGATCTTTTACCCCGGCTTCGGCTACCACAGGGGTCCCTAAGTATTATGCTTTGTTCGATGACTCAACCTTTTTGTTGGCTCCCACCCCGACCAGTGGCTACACCTTTGAACTTCACTATAAGTATCGTCCCGCCTCTTTGACGGCGGGAGCTACCAGCGGAACTACTTGGTTGTCTACAAATGCCCCGGACGCTCTTTTGTACGGTTGTTTGGTGGAAGCTGCAAATTTCTTAAAAATTCCAGAAGAATCAGCCGGTTATGAGCAAAGGTTCAAAGAAGCACTGGTTAATTTAAATCGAGTAGGGGACGGTTATGGCGTTGAAGACGAGTATCGACACGATGTGCCGAGGATGGCTTAACCATGTTTAAGCTAGCCGTAGAATCTAACATAGGAGATGTTGTCGTTAAAACGACTGAGCATAGAGGATTATCTCCCGAAGAATTGGCTGAACGCGCTGTTGAGCAAATAGTTAGTGTTTCTTCTTCAGTAGACCCGATTGTAAGACAACAGGCAGAAGCATTTAAAAATCGCATTTATCATGTGGTTTTAGGTATTATTAAACAAGCGATTAAAAGCGATAGAACAACGCTTGTTAACGAATTTATTCAGCAGGGTCATCCAGACATTGCTGATATTATAAGGAGACTATAAATTGGCTATCACGACAGCTATGGCGACAAGTTTTAAGTCCGAGCTACTTCAGGGAATTCATAATTTCCACAACGGTTCAGGTGGGGGCACGACTACCACGACAGGTACAGGCAATACCTTTAAGATTGCCTTGTATACCAGTAGTGCAACAATGTCAGCTTCTACTACGGCCTATGCAACGACTAACGAAGTGTCTGGTACGGGATATACAGCCGCTGGAAACACGCTGACCAATGTAGACCCGACTACTTCAGGTACAACAGCGTTAACCGATTTTGCAGATAGCACTTGGTCAAGTAGTACAATTACGGCGAGAGGGGCGTTAATTTATAATTCCTCTACGACAGCCGGTTCTGCTAACCGTGCAGTGTGTGCGTTAGATTTTGGAGCGGATAAGACATCCACAAGTGGTGACTTTACTATCCAGTTTCCAGCAGCAGACGCTAGTAACGCAATTATTCGTATAGCGTAGCGAGTAATATGTGGCAAATGTTGCTGGATGGGGCAGAGGTACTTGGGGCCAAGGTGCTTGGAATGAAGCAGTACCTGTTGAAGTTACAGGTGTTGCGGGAACAGGAACTCTTGGAACGATTTCTGTATCCTGCGATGCGAATGTCAGTGTATCTGGTGTATCGGGCACTGGTACTCTTGGTTCGGTTACCATTGTTCAGGGCACGGGTGTGGATGTTTCCGTCACCGGAGTCGCGGGTACATCGGGTCTGGGTACAATTACGGTCACGGGTGGAGCGACAGTCTCTGTCACAGGCGTGGCAGGAACGACAGGGCTTGGGGCAGTTTCAGTTTCCGGTGACGCAAATGTTTCACCCACGAGTGTTGCTGGCACAGGAGCTTTGGGAGCGGTTACGTTTGATGGTGATGCGAATGTATTCCCGACAGGGGTGGAAGCGGCTTGTACAACGAGCGGCGTTAATGTCTGGGGATTGGTCGATGACAGCCAGACACCGAACTGGGCAACTATCGACGACAGTCAAACACCGAATTGGACAACTATCGACGACAGTCAAACACCGAATTGGAAAGAGGTAGCGTAAAATGACGAGTACATATGTAAACGATCTTCGCCTAAATGAAATGGCGACAGGAGATGGTTCAGGAACTTGGGGCACGACCACAAATACTAATTTGGAGCTAATCGCTGAAAAGTTTGGGGCAGCAAGCGAAGCTCTTTCGGACGCTAGTACAGCAACGATTACGATGGCAGACGGGGCTAGTGATGCCTTTCGCTCGATGGCCCTTACCCTCACAGGATCTCTCTCACAGGCTTGTACGGTCACGTTAGCTCCAAATACTCTTTCTAACGTCTGGGTAGTTCAGAACTCCGCTGGCGATACAGTCACCCTCACACAAGGCACAGGCGCAAATGTGGTCATACCAAATGGCGGTATCCGCATGGTAGCTACCGATGGTGCTGGTTCTGGTGCAGCG
>Ga0255047_10001169_pt1 | contig 19661 bp, 23 predicted proteins | sample JV7_2_1_MG_FD_183640 | JGI IMG/M metagenome (GOLD analysis project Ga0255047, IMG submission 183640) | Seawater microbial communities from Jervis Inlet, British Columbia, Canada - JV7_2_1 | ecosystem: Environmental > Aquatic > Marine > Inlet | place: Canada: British Columbia | collected 2016-10-06 | reverse complement strand
AGCTGGCTCACGCTTCGTCCGAAGCCGATCACCGCAGAGGCCACGAGAAGCACGGCCAGGCTCCCGACACCGACAGATGTCGCGGCGAGTATCGCCCCAACCACGGCGATGGCGAACCCAAGGGAGAAGGTCTTCCGGCGTCCGATCCTGAAGCTCAGGGCTGAAAGCGCGGCGGCACCCGCTGCAGTACCAATCGTGCCAACAGCATTCGGCAGCCCGGAGAGGCTCGCGGATCCCGTCACCTGCTCAGCGATCAACGATGTGACAGTGACGACGCCGATATACGCGGTGGAACTGAGGCCGTTGCCAGCGAACAGCGTCCAGATGAGACGCGAACGGGTTTTGGCGTGTTGAGGCATGAGGTACGAGGCTATAACGCCCGGTGTTGTGTCGATCAGTTCACTGCCGATATGCAGGGTTGCTGTCGCATCTCGTATGGTTCTCCCATGAAGCACACCGCCAAAGCGTCTCGTGAAACGAGCCTGTTTGACTCCTTGCGATCCTTTGGACTTCCCGAAGGTGACTACGCCGTATTTGGGAGCGGACCGTTGATCGTTCGTGGGATTATCGACGCCACCAACGATCTCGACGTCGTCAGCCGAGGGGCCGCATGGGTAAAGGCTTGCGAACTCGGCGAGTTGGTGACCCTCACAGAGCACGGTGTAGATGTTGTCAGCCTTCTCGACGGAGCCATCACCATCGGTAAGAGCTGGGCGTACGGAAACGTCGACATCGATGAGCTGATCGACACGGCGGAGGTCATCGATGGACTCCCATTCGCACGACTGCAACACGTCGCGGCATACAAGAAGATTGCCGGGAGACCAAAGGATATTGACCACCTACGACTGCTGGAGACCTCAAGCCACTCACCGGACTGACCGCCCATATCCGAGACCTGGGCGGTCCCATGTGGCGCATATGTGCCGGTGTGGCGAGGTATTGTCAGCCTCTGGTGGGGACTTTCGGAACATTCCGACACAAACGCGGCGGAATCTGCCTGTCGACCGGTATGGTGATGTCAGCTGCTTCGGCGGCCTTCCCCTCTTTTCTCGGTCCTCCGACCTTGTGAACCCGGGCCGGTTCCGGACATCTCACCCTCGAGGACACACAGTGCCTCACATCCCCAAAGGGAACCACCCATGAACATATTCGTAGGCAATCTGCCTTTCTCCGCAACGGAAGCCGATCTCAGAGGTCTCTTCTCCGAATACGGCACGGTCAACTCGGCCGCGGTCATCGCTGACCGCGATACCGGACAGTCCCGCGGTTTCGGGTTCGTTGAACTTGCCGCAGAGGCGCGTGCACAGGACGCGATCAGCGATCTTGACGGCACCGATCTCCAGGGCCGCAACATCAAGGTCAACGAAGCCAAGCCACGCAACTAGTGGCATCAGACACAGCGGATCTCTCCGGTGACAGCGTGTTGAGCAACCCGACGCGGAACGCGCCGTCGAGGTCACCAAGGTGACCGATCAATCGGAATTCAGTGCTCACGGGGGCGTGGAGTCAATGCACAGCAACTGGTCCACGCTCGTCGATACGGATGGCGAAACCTTCCGTATTTCGGTCGACCCGATTATCGCTGCAGCATCCCTAGAGGTGTGAAGGAGAATCGCAACATGCATTCTGGAACTTCCGACACCGAAGCATACGAACGTGAACGTAAGAAGGCGAACGAGCGCTACGAGCGCCAACGCGCTGCGGACCACGAGACCTCCGAGCTACAACGTAAGGAAAGCCGGAAGGTACACGACGAGCAGCGCGCACGCGAGAGCGAGCTAAACGACGACACCTCCAAGGAGGACTCATAGTGACAGCCATGCCGATCATCGATGGTGGAAGACAGCGTTGCACAGACTGCGGCCATCCTCGCATCGAACACAGCCGCCATCACAAATGCACAGTGCCGAAATGCGCGTGCCCCGGATACCAGCTACCTGAGCAGGGTTGAATCGGCGAATTGGCGGCAGATCTCTGACCGTCCGCAGTTGAGGCGCGCCCCACGCGGATGGATACCCATGTCCGGCATTCTGGGCGGCACCACGTGAGCCCACTACGAACATTCGTCCGCAGTTGAACGGGAAGAGCATGCGGCCGTGCTGTGTCAGTCGTACTTCATCTTCCGCTTCGACGGCTGCACTCTCGGTGGCTCGCCGGGCATCTTCGGATAGTGGGGTGGCCACGGGGCATCCCCGACGCCGTTGGCTTCGTCAGCCATGACCCAACGGAGCCCCTCGTCGAGGTGTCCGGGCGTCTCGTCGATTCCGTCTGTCAGGTCGCCCACATCGACCCAGCGGTCCTTGAAGTCCATCATGTCGAAGCGGTCCGGCCGAATCTCATCGAGTTCGGACCACTCGAATGGAGTCGATACCCATCCTGTGTGTCTGATCGAATACGCTGATGCAACTGTCTTGTCGCGGGCATTCTGGTTGTAGTCGATGAACACGCCAGAACGCTCCTCCTTCCACCAAGCGGTGGTCGCGAGCGGATTGCGTCGCTCTGCCTGTCGAGCGATCGCGAGGCACACCCTACGAACGGCGTAGTACGTCCAGTTGGGCTCCAGCCTGATGTTGATGTGGATGCCGCGATTGCCTGACGTCTTCGGCCACCCGATCAGTCCGATCTCTGCGAGTAGTTCGCGCATCGTGTGGGCTACGTCGATGACGGCATCGAACCCGTACTCGTCGGTCGGATCAAGATCGATGCGGAGCTCGTCCGGGTGGTCGAGATCTGATGCCCGTGCATTCCACGGGTGCAGGTCGAGGCAGTTCATTTGTGCAAGCCACACGATGTCTTGCAGCTCAAGGGGAAGGAACATGCGGCCGGGTCGTGCGGAAGGGAATACCACGTCGACGGTTGATCGTGCTGACTGCGGCACTCGCTTCATGTAGAACGGGTCATCAGCCACGCCCTTTGTCCACCGCTTGAGCATCGTCGGCCGGTTCGAGACGCCACGCATCGCCCCTTCGCCGCACATCACGAAGTGCTGTGCAATGTCCAGCTTGGTCCACCCGCGGTCCGGGAACACGACCTTCTCTGGACTGGAGACCCGCACGGAAACACCGCCGGCATCGATGTGTGTTTCGGTTGAGGCCATCAGGTGATTATGCCTGACGGAACCCCGCCTCGCGACGGTACGAACCGTAGGATGCCTCGAACGCACGGATCCGAATACCGGAGAGGGAGAGACCATGTCTGAAGTAGAGGTTGACGTATATAGCTACGACGAGAACCTGAAGAAGAGCTGGTGGCTATTCCTCGTTTCCGGCATCATCGGCGTGGTCGTCGGCGGATTGCTGATCTTCTGGCCAAGTTCGACCATCACCGTGGTCACATCGATCGTCGGATTCTTCATGATTGTGACGGGAGCGATCAGATTCCTCGTTGCCCTGTTCGACTCGGCTGCAGACGATCGCTGGATCATGGCCATTGCGGGCATCTTTGGGATCGCGCTCGGCGTGATCGTGATGAAGAACCCAGAGGGAACGATCAAGGTCATCGCCCTCATCGTCGCCCTCTACTGGCTGATCTCTGGACTCGTCGACCTGTTCCGCGGCCTCACGAACTCGCAGCTGCCCGACCGAACGCTCCGGGTCGTCTTTGGACTCATGTCCGCGCTCTTTGGTGTGGTCGTCCTCGTGTGGCCAGCGATCACAGTTGGTGTGTTCGCAATCCTCGTCGGCATCTATGCAGTCTTCTTTGGAGTCTTGGAGATCCTCACTGCCTTCGAGATCAAGAAGTCATAGCGAGACGGTCGAAGGAATCGACGATTGCATCCGTGAGTTGATCCTTGCGGTACCAGATCGCCGTGGCGTGACCGCCGCTCACAACCCGTAGATCGCTGCCGGGCCAGTGGTGCGACAGCGCTTCGACGGCGCGTGCCGGAATGTACCCGTCCTGTGAGGCACGCACGACCACCGCATGTGCGGTGTGGGCCGCGGGTTCAACATTGAGCACAGAGATTGATCCCAGGGTCGACCTGAGCCTGCCCTCCTTGGATCGGCCGCCGAGCGCGTCCCATGCAATGCCTTGGCGTAGCACTCCGTCGAGGAACACGGGACCGGGGGAGTGCGAAGCAGCAAGGGGCGCTGCTGCGACGGGGTCATGCATTGTTGCCGCCACGATCGCTGCTGTGTTCCCACCCATGGAGTAGCCCGATACGCCGATGTCCCAGCCTTTAGCGAAGAACCAGGTGAGTATGCCGCGAGCCTCGTTGACCGCCGCAGCACCCATCACCATGAAGTCGGACACCGTGCGGATCGGTTGCCCATGCTCGGGGTTCGGATGCCGTGTGCCGTAGAACGGGTTCTCGGGGATGATCGAACGAATCCCCTTCCTGGCGAGGTGCCCAGACATGGCGATCCGCACCTTCGGATCATGTTCATTCCATGCCGGCATCAGCACAACGACGCGATTGGTCTCTTCCGGTGGCAATACGGAGATGACAGAACCGTGTTGGGAGCGCTGTGGAAGATCCTCCGATGGGCTCGAGAAGACACCATGCTCCACAGTGAGTCCGTATGGCTCGACCTCCTTCGACACCCACGTGATCGGAATCGACTGTGGTGTCGTCCCAACGATGGGGGCAGGCGTGAGCAAATCTCGATCGCCCCAGCCCTCTGAGAAGAACCGAAGCCGTGCCGGCCCGCGAGCAAGGACAACGCCTGCTGCACGGTCGATGGGGTGGATCACGCGTCGGCAGTCAGCACGCCGGAGGCTTCTGATGGGTCGAATCTTCTCGATTCAAGTCGTGCTGATGCATACGAAAATAGTAGCGTCGGCAGGCTGCCCTGCGACCGGCCTCGGGGGGTGTCGACCGTGCGCGTGGTGACGGTTGCGACCGGTCCAGCTACCCTGTCCAATATGAGAATGATTCTCAATACGCGAGCTCTGCTGGCGGTTGGTGCTGCAGTCATGCTCCTCACGACGTCATGTTCGTCTGACGGTGCTGACGACACGGCCACCGGCGTCAATGTCGTGGCTACGACGACGATGCTCGGCGATATTGCACGCACCATTGTCGGCGGCGATGGTTCGGTCGATGTCCTCTTGTCCGTGGGTGCCAGCCCCCACGACTTTCGTCCTTCATCTGCCCAGGTGACCGCCATCTACGAGGCCGATCTCGTACTGGCGAACGGCCTCGGCCTCGAGGAGGGGCTGTCGGATGTCCTACAAGCGGCGCGTGCCGACGGTGTCAATGTCATTGAGGTCGCAGAACTGCTCGATCCCTTGGCTTTCGAGGCTAGGGAGCCGTGCCCAACCAGAGGAGAAGATGAATCCCGCGATCATGCGTGCGATCCACATGTCTGGCTGGACCCTGATCGGAACGCCACGACCGCTGAGTTGGTCGCCGAGGCGCTGGCGCACGTCGATTCGTCCGTGGCGTGGGAAGATCGAGCCGCGACGTATGCCGATGACCTCGCCGAGGCCGACGCAACGATCGTAGATCTTCTCGATGGCATTGCTTCGGAGGATCGTCTGTTGGTCACCAACCATGACTCGCTTGGGTACTTCTCTGACCGTTATGGCTTCATGGTGGTTGGCACCGTCATACCGGGAGGATCAATGCTCTCAGAACCGAGTTCTGAGGACCTGGCGAATCTCGTTGCTCTCATCAACGAGACCGGTGTCTCTGCGATCTTTGCCGAGACGTCCGAGCCGCGCGCTCTCGCTGAGGCGATCGCGGACGAGGTCGATCACGACGTCGAGGTTGTCTCCTTGTACACGGGCTCGCTCGGCGAGGAGGGCTCGGGCGCCGAATCGCTCATCGGCATGCTGCTCGCGAATGCCGAGCGAGTCGCCAGCGGCCTGTCGTAGAGTGGCGAGATGATCCAGGAAGGCACCACAGCATCGAAAGCGCTTGTGGTCACAGCTGCCGATACCGCAGTGGCACTCGGCTCAGGCGACGTTGACGTTCTCGGGACCCCACGAGTCGTGGCACTGTGCGAGGAGACCGCAGTCGCTGCACTTGCCGGCCTGTTGCCTGAGGGATCGACGACGGTCGGTACGAGCATCACTGTCGATCATCTCGCCGCGACACCCGTCGGTGGCTCGGTCACGGCTACAGCGACCGTGACCGCGATCGATGGCACGACAATCTCGTTCTCGCTGTCAGTCGTCGACGGAGAGACCGTTGCCGCAAGAGGCGCTCATACGCGAGCCGTCGTCGATCGCGATCGCTTCGAGGCTTCGCTCTGAACGACTCAGGACGGACAGTCGGCTACGCGAGCCACTCAACTCTGCACCATGTGCGGTTCTGGCAGGCAGGACACGGGATGTGCCTGCTGTAGTCCCTTCCCGGAATCCAGAGCGAGAAAGCGAGGCTGCGTACGGCCATCTCTATGTGGGTCATGCGCGTTCGTACCGTGCACTCTGAGCACGTGACCACACCCGTGCCACGTTCGTGATGTCCCGCCGAGTAGAGAGCTTCATGGCCATCAGTCTCATGGCGATCGACCAGCGGATCGTCTCTGAGTGAGTCTTCGATCTCGATTGGGGGTGTCTCGAAGAGTGCGCGCTTCCCCTTGATGTCGTCGCGATCGCTCACAGCAAGTCCTCGATCGCGACAGCGAGCTCCCGGTACGCCCTTGCAGGCTTTGATCGACCAGCGTGGGAGAGCACAGACACTCCATCCTCTGGTGCCTCAGCGACGCGGACCGAGCGAGGGATCGGTGGATCGATCACGTTGAGTCCGTGTGTCTCTCGAACATCGTCCAGAACTCTCTTCGACAGATTTGTCCGTGCGTCGAACATCGTGGCAATGCCACCAAGTACCTCAAGGTCCTCGTTCGTGTAGTTGCGCACGTCGTCGATCGTCTCCAACAGCTGTCCCACACCGCGGTCAGAGAGCGTCTCGGCCTGGAAGGGGATGAGGACTGAATCGGCTGCAGTGAGTGCGTTCACCGTGAGGATTCCGAGGGACGGTCCACAGTCAATGAGAACCACGTCGTAGTCGTCCTTGACCTCCGCAAGAGCTCGCTTCAGCACGAATTCCCTTCCGGTCTTCGTGAGGAGGTGGATCTCGGAACCGGCGAGGTCGATCGATGAGGGAAGCAGGTCTGGTCCCTCCCTCGCGATGAGCACATCGGATGCATCATTGCGTCCAAGGAACACGTCATGGATCGTGATATCGAGGGAATCGGGGTGCGCATCAGTTGCGTACGTCAGGCAAGCCTGAGGGTCGAGGTCGATCATCAGCACGCTATGGCCGCGCTCAGTCAACGCCTCGGCAAGCGTGTGGACGGTTGTCGTCTTTGCGACGCCGCCCTTCTGATTCGCAACCGCGATGACCGTCGACATGGCCCAACAATACTCCCAGTACGTCGCTTCTAACTTGGCCCCTCCGGAAGGCAGTCTGGAGCGGCTGGGTCTTGGATGACGGGATGGCCTGTTCGTTCGATGACCACGGGCACCAGACATGCACCGATACGTCCATCGGGTTCGAAGACGAACTGGGCGATCGCCGTCTTCCTTGCCGCTGCCGGGTACGCCTGCCACACGAAGTTGCCGAGCCCCCACGCGATCGGTCTGTCGTTGTACCACTCGAGGGGTTGGAGCATGTGCTGGTGGTGTCCGAACACGCCGTCGGCGCCGGCGTCGATCCACGCCTCAGCCTGGCGTCGCTCAAACGTCCTCGGCCGTGTCGTGTTCTGTTCTCCCCAGTGCGCTGTCACGAAGACGAGATCGGCAGTCTCCTTGGCCGCGGCGATCGCTACTGCAATGGACTCAGTGTCGTCTCCGTGTGTCATTCCTGGGCGATCGTCCAATGCCAGCCAAGATCCGGTTTCCGGGTTGACGCCACCACTTCCGATGACAGCGATGGTCCATCCGTTGATCTCCATCACCACCGGCGTGTATGCCTCGTCGTAGTTGGCCCCGGTTCCGACGGGCGCGATCCCAACCTCCCTGAGGTTCTGCATTCCGTCGAGCATTGCGTCGAACCCGAAGTCGGTGCCGTGGTTGTTGGCGAGATTCGCGATGTCCACTCCCGCAGCGGCCATTGATGGCAGTGCTTCGGGATCGCATCTGAATGTCCATGGCTTGTTCCAGGGAGTGCCGAGGAGAGAGGGTGAGCACTCGAGATTGACGATCGTGAGGTCATCGACAAGGAAGGCACCGAACAGCCCCGTCCATGCGTCCTCGTAGCCGGTCGTCGGGAAACTCCTCACAAATGCGGGGTCGAGGTTCACGTCCCCTGTGCCGCTGACAACCAAGCGGGTGCGCGGTGTCTCGATCGGGACATGGATCGTGGTCGTGGTGGTTGTGGTCGGCTCTGGCACTGTTGTCGTGGTGATCGCTGCAAGTGCTGTCACCGGTGCGAGCGTTGTCGGCGGTAGGTCGTTGGCCGCGCCCGAGGCCGAACATGCCGAGATGGCCAGCATCATTACGGCGACTGTGGTGATTGCTCGCTTGTGCACATCACCAAGGTAATGCACGGACCCGATTCCACTCAGCAGACACCATTGCCCGATAATGGTTGGATGCTCTCGATCTCAGACGTTCATAAACGGTTCGGTGACATCGTCGCGCTCGATGGAGCTGGCTTCTCCGTGGAGCGTGGCCGGATTCTTGGATTCCTCGGGCCGAACGGTGCAGGGAAGACAACAATGATGCGCGTCATCTTCGACCTTGTGCACCCGGATCGAGGAGCGGTCACTTGGAACGGCGCACCAGTGGACGCGGAAGCACGCCTCGGCTTCGGATACATGCCGGAGGAACGTGGCCTGTATCCGAAGATGAAGGTTGGCGACCAGCTGGTCCACTTCGCCAGACTCTCTGGTCTCTCGCGCGCAGATGCCACTGAGGCTGTCCACCACTGGCTTGGCGTCCTTGGCTTGGGGGATCGGGTTGATGCAAGGCTCGAGGAGTTGTCCCATGGAAACCAGCAACGCGCTCAGCTTGCGGCAGCGCTCGCTCCGAATCCGACGTTGCTCGTTCTCGATGAACCCTTCGCAGGTCTTGATCCCATTGGAGTCGATTCTCTCTCAGACACGTTGAGAGATCTTGCATCTGCGGGTGTCACGATCGTGTTCTCCAGCCACCAATTGGATCTCGTGGAGGATGTGTGCGAGGACGTGGCCATCATCGTCGAGGGCCGAGTCGTGTTGGCCGGCCGGCTTGCAGAGATCAAGGCTTCCTCCACGAGTCGGAGGCTGTCGATCACCGTGGACGGCGCGCCGTGGGTTCCTGACCTCCCCGGAGTCGAGATCGTCGAGAGCCAGGCCGACGTGCACTGTGTTGTGCCCGATGATGCTCCGGTGGCAGAGATCCTCGCTTCAGCCCAGCATCAGGGCACGGTCACCTCCTTCGCGTTCGAGCCTCCCCATCTCACCGACCTCTTCAGAGAGGCAGTGCGACCGTGAATCCGTGGACGCAGGTGTGGTTGCTCGCGAAGAGAGAGTTCACAGAACGCGGGCGGAGCAAACCATTCCTCGTCACCATGGCGCTGATTGCGGTGGTGATCATCGCGGTGGGTCCGATCACCAATGCGCTTTCGGGCGGCGAGCCGGATGCGACCACCGTGGGGTTGGTTGGCGACCAGCCGGAAGAGATCGAGGACGAACTCGTGCTACAGGGCATGCTCCTTGGCATCGAGATAGAAGTCGAGACGATTGCTGAGACGGACGACTTCTCCCAGATGCTCGAGGACGATGATGTGGATGCGGTCTTGGTCGACGGCGAGGAGCTCGTCTTCTACGACAACGATTCAACGAGAGTGACGGCAATCGTTCAACGGTCCCTCGATGTGGTGAACACGCGCGCGGTTCTCGATGACCTTGGTCTCTCGGATGAGGAGATCGCTTCTGTTGAGGAGCCATCGACGGTGACGGTCACGACTATCGAAGAGTCAGACACCGAAGATGAGGCGCGAAAGGCTGCGGCGTTCTTTGGTGCGATCATCCTCTACGTCGCAATCATCATGTTTGGTCAGTTCGTCGCGATGGGAACCGTTGAGGAGAAACAGAACCGTGTGGTCGAGGTCGTGCTGTCGAGAGTCAGCTCGTGGCAGGTACTGGTCGGCAAGGTTGCCGGGATCGGTCTTCTCGGTCTTCTCCAACTGACCATCCTCGCTGGCGCCGCCTACATCTCGGCTCAGCTGGCCGGCCTTGCGGACATCGACGTGAGCGGGATCGGGCTGCCGATCATCGCAAGTGTCCTCTTCTGGTTCGTGCTTGGCTACACGTTCTATGCCTTCCTATACGCGGCCGTAGGTTCGACCGTGTCGCGTCAGGAAGACCTTCAGGGTGCGCTCATGCTCCCTGTCGCGCTCATTCTCCCTGGCTATCTCCTCGCGATCGCTGCAGTCGAGAACGCCGATGCGGTCGTGCCGAGAGTCGCATCACTCATGCCCATGTGGGCGCCATTCGTGATGCCGGTTCGTATCGCGTCAGGATCTGCGCAGCCGTGGGAAGTCGCAGTTGCGGTGGTCGGGTCGGCCGCCGGTGCTCTTGCATTGGTGTGGATCGGATCCCGTGTCTATCGCGGTGCGCTGCTGCGCACCGGTACGAAGGTGAAGCTCAAAGACGCTTGGAAGGCTGCGGCTGAATAGCATCCGGACGCCAACTCGCTGGCTGGTCAGACCAGTCGTGGTGCCAGAGTTGCTGATTCCCAGGTATCGAAAACCTCGAATAGTCTGTCGGGAACCTCAAGCATCGGTATGTGCCCCACATCCTCAAACAGCACGACAGTCCAGTCCGGGCGCTGCCTCCCGATCCAGCGTGCTGCAGATGCGCTGACGAGTTGGTCATCAGTGCCGTGGACTACAAGCGTGGGTTGCGTGACTCCGTGGATGAGCGCTCCGAATTGGCTCTTCCTGACCACATACGGTGCGATCGACTTCATGGCTTCCACGAGTGCGGCAGTCGCCCACGGTTGCGTTCTGCGGAGGGAGGCGACCTCTGTTGCGTGCTCCCAAACTTCGGACGGCAGGGACTCGGGATGCTTGGTCACGAAAGTGAGCGCCTCGACGACGCCCTCGTCAACCGTGATCTGTGCACGGAATGAGTCGATCAGCTTTGCGCCGATCCACGGGATGAGGGGAACGGAGAGCCGGGCTCCTGCGTGGAAGTTGATGCTGGTCCATGAGAAGACAGGTGCGGCGGGGTCGACGAGAACCAGCGCGTTGACACGGTCGGGATAGAGCTCGGAGACGAGTATCGAAATGAGCCCGCCCATTGAGTTGCCGATGAGCATGGCATCTCCGCCGAAGTGGTCGATCACATCCTTGACGAGGTCAGCGTTGCGCTCGACCGACGAGCCACCTTCGAGAGGAGGGGTGAACCCGAAGCCTGAGAGGTCCGGCGCGATCACCCTGTGGGTCTCCGCGAGCTTCGGAGCCAGCAGTGCCCAGTTGTAGGCGGATCCTTCCAGGCCGTGCACACACACGATGAGCGGTCCCTCGCCACCGTAGTCAAGGACGCTTACAGGGCCGTTCAGATCGATCGTGTACCGCTCCATCAGATACCGAGTCCGTCGAGCAGCTCCGCCGTTTCGGTTGTCGTGAAGACTCGCTGGAAGTAGAACCTGCTGACGCCCATCTCTCTGAAACTGGCTAGTTGCTCGTTGACCTGCTCGTAGGTTCCCCTTGGCGTCTGACGCTTCTCGTAGTGGCCCTCGAGCTCTTCCCTGCTGATACCCGCTTCAGCCGCCTGGGAGTCCATCAATTCCTCGAACTCGGCAGTTGTCTCAGTCGCGACCACCTGGCCACTTGACGACAGTCGAATCTCGTCGGGGTCCCGTCCCGCTTCGACGGCCGCGGTTCTGAATCGCTCGATGCGGTTAGGCATGTCTGCACCTGGGTAGATGTTGAACTCGTCCGCGTATTGTCCTGCGAGACGTGGCGTCTTGTACTTGCCGGTGCCGCCTACGAGTATTGGCAACGTGCCCGTCGGCTCCGGCGAGAGCGGGAAGGCCTCGAGTTGGTAGTGGTCGCCTTTGAATCCAGGGTGGTCGGGATCGAGTCCTGCGGTGATGTAGGCGAGTGCCTCCTCCAGACGTACAAAGCGCTCAGCCATATCGGGATAGTCGAATCCGAAGACCTCGTGCTCGCGATCCATCCACCCGGTGCCAACACCGAGCGTGAATCGGCCACCGGACATTCGATTGAGCGTTACCGCCATCTTCAGGATGACTGCAGGGTGCCTGAATGTGATCGGCGAGACCAACATGACGAGATCGATGTCTTGTGTCTCTCTGGCGAGGCCACCGAACTGGATGAAGGCATCGGGCGCAGGTGTCTCCTTGGCTTTCTCCTCGTCGAGGGCTAGCAGGTAATGGTCGGGGAGTGCGATGGCGGCGAGACCGCGATCGGCTGCAAACGATGCTGCCTCGAGCAAGTGGGTGTATGGCCCGGAGACCTGAAGTGCATATTCCATCTGCAGAGATTAGGACCTGCAGTGGTCACGGAGTAGCACAGGGTTCCGTCGCCACAACAGGCCCCAGCGCCCCTGCGGTCGCCACCTCAGCATGACACCGAGTCGTTATGGGCGGCTCTTGGACGGCGATCCGTCCCGTCTCGGCGGTCGAGGCGAGTTGATCTCGAGATTGATCATTCTCAAGAATGGTGTCGGTAGGCCGATGATTTGTGGGTATCACTCTCTATTCGATGGACGCTATGGACGCGACTGCAAGGCAAGCGATGGCTATGGACACCGCAGAGTTGAATCGGGATCTTCCCGCTCGCCTTCCAAAGAGGGAGGCGATAGCAGACCTGGGACAACGCGCTCTGCTCGGCGAGGATGTGGATGGTCTGGTGCACCTAGCGATGGGTCTTCTGAGCGAGGCTCTCGATGTTGAGTATGCCAAGGTACTTCACCAGCCTGCGGTCGGTGAACCGCTTGTGGTGATCGCGGGCAGCGGATGGCAAGCCCATGTCCAGGTGGGAGAGACCACCGTTCCGTGCGATCGCAACTCCCAAGCGGGATACACATTGCTGTCGAACGAACCCGTATTTGTTGAGGACCTCGAACGCGAAACCCGGTTCGCGGGTCCGTCGCTACTGCTTGATCACGGTGTGGTTTCAGGCATGAGTGTGGTTATCCAAGGACGGGATCGCCCTTATGGAGTCCTTGGCGTGCACAGCACTCGCCAGCGCCGTTTTACGGTCGACGATGGTGATTTCGTGAGGTCTGTCGCCAACATCCTCGGAAGCGCTATCGAAAACAGGGACGCCGTTGAAAGTGCCGAACGCAGCGCTCGATACGAAACCGCACTGGCTGAATGCGCCCAGCACCTCCTTGCGAGTTCGGGAGAGGACCGGATTCAACAGGCCTTGGAGGCGTTGTTTATGGCCACCGAAGCCACCTACGTCTTCCTAGAACGCAACGTCATCGATCCCTATCTTGGTCTCTGCTCGCAGGCCGTTGCTGAAGCCGACGGTCCCGGTACAACCGAGCGTGAATCGGAGAACGATTACTGGGACCTAGTGCCGTGGGAAAACATGCCCACCTCACGCTATGCGCTCGAAGACGGAAGGCCAATCGTGATCATCCCAGAGGACCTCAAAGGCCGCGAATACCACCAATACGCCGCAGCCCCGTACCCGGTCAAATCCGAACTGAGCCTTCCTATCGTCGTGGACGGCGAATGGGCTGGCGTCATCGGCTTTTCTGATTCCATCGTGGCGCGCCATTGGAACGACTCTGACGTGTCGTTGCTCACTACCACCGCCAAGATGTTTGGTGCATTCTGGGAACGTGAAGCGGATCAGGAACGGTTGGAACATCTGAATCGGGCCAAGGATACGTTCTTGGCCAGCGTCAGTCACGAATTGCGCACCCCCTTAACCGCGGTGGTGGGATTCGGCGAGATTCTCCAGGACGCGGCCGACACGATGTCAGTGGCGGAACGTGGCGAGCTACTCGAGTTATTGGTGGCGCAAGGAACGGACCTCACCAACATCATCAGCGACCTGTTGGTAGCCGCGAAAGCTGACATCGGAGCGCTCGAGGTCACGTCGGTTCCGGTCAACCTACGCGCCCAAACTGCCCAAGTGTTGGAGTCCTTTGAGCGGGACCAAGTCGTCCACATCGAGTTGGTCGGCCCCCCGGTGCGAGCTGTGGGCGACCCTGACCGGGTCCGTCAGATCATTCGCAATCTCGTCTCCAACGCTCTCCGCTATGGCGGCGACACCATTCGGATTGAGGTGCTCAGCGGCGACACCAGCGTCACATTGCTCGTCTGTGACAACGGAACCGCCATACCCGAGCGAGACCGCGAACGGATCTTCCAACCATACCAACGTGCCCACAACTCCCCCGGACTCGCCGATTCGATTGGGTTGGGACTAGCGATCTCGCGTCAACTAGCCCAACTCATGGGCGGCGACCTCACGTACCGGCACCAGAACGGAGAAAGCATCTTCGAGTTTGCCCTTCCACACGGCGCATAACCTCACCCACACATATCCGATGCGATGGGCGGTGGCTATGAGGACCATTTGAAGCAACGCCCCGAGAGTCAGTTGTCACGATCACCACGATCGCCGCGGTCGCTTGACGGCTCAGTTGTGGACGTCGGTGATGGGTCACGGGGACTGTCGGCGTGTGGCGGTTCGGTGGTCGTCGAGGAGAGATTCACAGCGGTGTCTGACGGTTCTCGATTGCGGTCCTGGCTCGATCGGTCCTGAACCCCGGAATCGATGTCTCTGGGATGGACCCCGTAGTGCCGCTCTATCTCGTCCCGTGCAATGTCGATACGATCGGTGAGCCGCCTCGGAGCATCCGATCGCTCGACGGACTGCTCCGCATCGATCAAACGATCTGTGACCTCTTCGATCGAAGACTTGCGCTGGATCACGATCTCCAGCTCGTCGACCCGATGCTCTGCGTTGATGGTCGAATCAACAATCGAGCGCACCCATTCTGTCGTCCGTTTCACTGGATACAGGAAGTCACCAGGTGTCGTGCTCTCGGCGGCAACTGCTGCTGCGGGTATGAGCAGCGCCGCGGCTACGACCACGGGAAGTATCCAACGACGACGGAGACGTCTTGGCGGAGTCACCGGACCTGGATGCATCAATTCGGCGTCGATTTCGGCGGCATGACGGTCAGCCACCTTGGCAGGCATGTCAACACGAAGATCAGCAAGTCGCTGGTGGAGCGTCGCCTTCATCCTGTGCCTCCGGTCGTGTCCTGATCCGCCACCTGTTGGGACGCCGCGTCGAACGGATATTCGACATTCGTCAACTCCTTGGCGAGGCGGCGTTCTGCCCGCACTGACGCGGCGTAGACAGCCGTGCGATTTGTGCCGAGAATCTCGGCGATCTCATCGACAGAGCATCCGATCACGTGGCGCAGCACCACTATCGCCCTGTGCCGATCGGACAAACGCATGAGCGCCTCCTGAACGGTCGGGTCGGGAAGGCTGGGATCTACGCGGCCCGTGTCAGGAAGCCGATCCGTGGGCTCCTCAGGGCGACGCTTTCGGCGACGTACCTCGTCGAGGCACGTGAAACGGACGCTTCTGTACATCCACGCCCGGAGCGAACGTCCGTCCCCCGTGATCGTGTGTGCGGCTCTAGCCAGCTCAAGGAACGCCTGCTGGACGGCATCCTCTGCTGCTCCTCTGTCTCGGAGCATGCCATTGGCGAAGGACAGGAGGTCGGACGCGAGAATGCGATAGAGCGCAGCAAAGGCCTCGTCGGAGCGGGCGCGGATCCCGTTGACCAAATCGTCGTCAACGATCGAGGGACGACTCACACGAGCCGCCCCTCGATCGGTTGAGCTGGGCTATTCGGGATGTGCGAGGTTCCATCGGACTCGGTGGCACACATGCCACCACCATCGCAAGTTCCTTCGCAGCTCGTGATCGGTATGGCTCTGGACGTAGTGGACGCAGCGCTTGAACCACGGTCTGAGTGAGTCGACCGCACGGTCCTTCGTTCGGTCTGTGGCGGTGTCTCTGGCCCTGTCCGTGACGGCATCGGTCGGGCGGTCAGTAGCCACATCGGTCCCGCGGTCTGCAGCAGGGTCTTGCGCCGTGGTTCGGGTCCTGTCCGTGACCCTGTTGGTTGCCTGGTCGCTGCGGTCATTGGCGCCATCCGTCGCGTACACGGCTGCTGCTGGCGCAAGGGTGAGCAGGGCTACCGTCAAGGTCAGGAGTGCCGATCGTCTCAGTCTGGTCATGGATTCTCCTTATGGGTGTCCATTGCTAGAGACGCCGCTGGTGGACGATATTCGACGGCCATCGATTGTGAGGAACGATCGCCGCGTTGTGCGGAAGTCTGGAATCTGTCGCTCGTTCCCAATATGGTGGAAACAGAAGGAAGGAATCCATGGCACAGTCATACTTCAGCCCGAAGGTGTTCACGTTCTTGAAGGAACTCGACGCGAACAACGACAGGACCTGGTGGGAGCAGCACAAGGACCGCTACATCGAGGTCATCCGCGAGCCCGCAAAGGAGTTCATCGAGGACTTCGGCCCGAGGCTCCAGGCGATCTCTGAACACTTCGTTGCTGACACCCGAACCAACGGCGGCAGTCTCATGCGCCCCTATCGAGATACTCGATTCTCGAAGGACAAGACGCCGTACAAGACGAATGTCGGTATCCAGTTCCGCCACGAACGGGGCAAGGATGTCCATGCGCCCGGGTTCTACATCCACATCGAACCGGGTGCCTGCTTCGCTGGAATCGGAATGTGGAAGCCGGAACCCAAGGTTGCTCGCCAGATCAGGCAGCACATGTACGAGCACCCGGCCGACTGGAAACAGGCCACTAGATACAAGCGGTTCACCGACGTCTGGGGGATCATGTCTGACGATGATGGCGATCATCTCAAGCGGCTCCCGAAGGAATTCGAACCCGGCTTCCCCTACGCAGACGATCTCCGCCTGAAGACGTTCATTGCAGGTTCGAAACTCTCGCAGAAGGTTGTCACGTCACCCGACTTCGATCTGGAGCTGGCGAAGCGCTTCAAGGCTGGCAGCGATCTCAATCGGTTCCTCTGTGAAGCAGAGGGCCTTCCGTACTGAGCAGTCCGGTCTACCTGAGGCGTTCCGCAGCGAGGAGTGCGTACTTGGGGAAATCGAAGTCCCTGTCGAGCGCCCAGCGGAACGCAAGCCCGTCGAGGAGGCCGAGCAGGAGTTCAGCCCGGGTGTTGGACTCCTCCGGAGTCAGCGCCGTGTCCCCGCGTTGCATCGCCTCGCCGAATCGCTCGACACGGCGCTGGTGGTGGCGGAGGAACCGCTTCCGTGCGCCGTTGCCGGTGGAACCGCCCGTTGCCGCAGCCATCACGTAGACCCCTGCCATCTCGGGCTCTTCAACGAAGAACCGGATGTACGCGTCGACGAGATCATCAACCGTGTCCGTGCCCTTGTGCTGCGGATCGGGATCCACGGCTCGGATGGACTCGCTGACGACCCGGATGATCGCCTCCTCTTTTGAGTCGAAGAGGTTATAGAAGCTCCCCGAACGCACCTCAGCGCGGTCACAGATCGCCTTGAGCGTCGCGGCCTCCATGCCACCCTCAGCGAGGAGATTGCGAGTAGCTTCGACGATTTTGGCTTCGGTCTGCACGCCTACCTGGTATCGCGCCACGAGTTCCTTTCGTTGTGGAGAGCGTAGTTCAAATCTTGAGCACTCACTCAAATATGGTCGGACACTCAAACTTGGAGTGTATACTCAAATTGTGTAGTCAGGCCGGTATGTGATGGCCCTACACCGTCAGAGTCACGTTGGTGGAGCGCGAGGGATACATATGAGTCATTACATCAGCAATCGCAGGGATATCGAGTTCAACCTCTTCGAGTATCTCAAGGTCGGCGACTACTACGGCAACGCGCCGTTTGCCTCGTTCGACGAGAGCACAGCACGCGACGCCCTTCGTGAAGTCGATCGCCTGACCAGGGACGAATTCGCAACGAGCTTTGTCGATGCCGATCGCGAAATACTTGAGATCGTCGATGGCGAAGTGAAGCTTCCGGACAGCGTGAAGACGAGCCTCGATGCGATGTACGACGGCGGGTGGAACCTACTCGGCCTCGATGAGAAGTTGGGTGGCTTCGGCGCTCCCGACTCGCTCCGATGGGCGACAAGTGAGATGTTCATCGGCGCAAACCCCGCGGTATTCCTCTTCGCGTCTGGCGGGCTCATGGCCAGCATCATCTCCAATCTCGGGACAGAGGAACAAGCCGAGAAGTGGGCGCTGCCCATGGTCGAGAACCGCTGGGGTGGGACGATGGTGCTCACCGAAGCTGATGCCGGCTCCGATGTTGGCGCAAGCACGTCAAAAGCAGTGCACATCGAGGGCAACACATATCACCTCGAAGGTGTCAAGCGGTTCATCACATCAGGTGAAAACGACTACTTCGAGAACATCATCCACCTCGTTCTTGCTCGATGCGAGGGTGCCGAGCCTGGCACGAAGGGCCTCTCGATGTTCATCGTGCCAAAGCTCCACGTCAACGACGACGGATCGCTCGGCGAACGCAACGGCATCTACGCGACCAACATTGAGCACAAGATGGGCATCAAAGGGTCTACGACCTGTGAACTCACGATGGGCATGGACGAGCCATGCGTCGGTTATCTGGTTGGTGGATCGCACCACGGCATCCGGCAGATGTTCAAGGTCATCGAGGACGCGCGAATGATGATCGGTGTCAAGTCTGCTGGTACGTTGTCGACGGGCTATCTCAACGCTCTCGAGTACGCCAAAGAACGTGTTCAGTCTGCTGATCTGTCACAGATGATGGACAAGACGGCTCCCCGCGTGGAGATCATCCGCCATCCGGACGTTCGTCGGATGCTGATGATTCAGAAAGCATACGCCGAAGGGCTGCGGGCCCTCTGGATGTACACGGCCTCGACACTCGACAACAAGGTGCTCCATTCAGAAGACGAGTACTGGGACAAGGTCAATGATCTGCTGCTTCCGATGGTGAAGGGCTACTCATCCGAGAAGGCATACGAGCTTCTCGCCCTGTCGCTCCAAGTGTTTGGTGGCTCAGGCTTCACGCAGGACTACCCGATTGAGCAGTACATCCGTGACGCAAAGATCGACACGTTGTACGAAGGAACCACAGCCATTCAGGCGCTCGATCTCTTCTTCCGCAAGATCGCTCGTGACCAGGGCCAGACGCTGATGAAGTTCGCCGAAGGAATGCTGGAGTATGTGAAGGGCGGATCCGATGAGTTCGCGACCGAACGCCAAGCGCTCGGCCAAGCACTCGAGCAGGTTCAGAACCACGTTGGCGTTCTCGTAGGCCATTCGATGAACTCGATGCAGAATCCGACCGAGATCTACAAGACCGGGCTGCACACGAACTCACTTCTTGAGAGCTTGTCCGAGGTCACCATCGCCTGGCTACTCCTCGAGCATGCCGAGGTCGCTCATTCCGCCCTTGGAGATGCGACGGGTGACGATGTCGGCTTCTACGAGGGCAAGATCGCTTCCGCCAGGTTCTTCGTCGGGGACGCGCTCCCCAAGGTCAGCCTGCGAACAGTGGCTGCGCAGGGCGAAGACGGCTGGATCATGGAGATGTCAGACGCAGCCTTCTGAGCTCAGCATTGACGTCGCGTTGAGAGCCGGAGTCGGTCGAGCTACGCTTGCCCGATGAGCGACACCTACAACTCGGTCCTTTCCCTGCGCGCTATTCGGAACTTCGCTGACCGACCTATCGATGAGGACGACCTCGAGAAGGTTCTTCAGGCGGCCAG
>Ga0255047_10001163_pt1 | contig 19730 bp, 14 predicted proteins | sample JV7_2_1_MG_FD_183640 | JGI IMG/M metagenome (GOLD analysis project Ga0255047, IMG submission 183640) | Seawater microbial communities from Jervis Inlet, British Columbia, Canada - JV7_2_1 | ecosystem: Environmental > Aquatic > Marine > Inlet | place: Canada: British Columbia | collected 2016-10-06 | reverse complement strand
GACGCCCCCGGTGCCGCAGGCTTGCTGACGCAACTGGGAACCCTTACCACCGCCAACGCGAATCTCACAGTTGAGAACACTCGCATGGCCGCTGAACTCGAAGTCGCAAACACTTCGCTAACCGGGTTGACTGCCGTGGCTATCGAAGCCACTCACAAAATGCAGATCGCCCTGAAGTCGGAGCCTCTGGACATGACAGGCCTCCCCCCTTCCACCATTTTGGCTCAGTACAACAGGGTCAAAGAAAGTTTCGAAAGCACGTTCAAGGTAGGGCAGCAGTCTGCTTCTGCCGCCGACGATCAGCCGGACTCTACGGTTACGCTGCCCTCGCTGGGTATCGTTCGAAAAGCCCAGCAGTAACCCAAGCACTTTAACCACAGGAGTTAAACGATGACTACAAAACGCCAAATGCTGATCGATCCGTATAGCCCGGATTTCACCGAGAACCTCGGTGACAACACTGGCCAATATGCAGATACCGACATCGGTAAAGCCGTAAAGTACAGCGGCGATACCATGATTCTGGTTACGGCCAATGACCAGATTGACGGCTTCGTAATGTCCGTTGAACCGGGCACCAAAGACGGCCACAGTGTCGGGTCTGTTCGCAAGCGCGGCAGAGTGTGGGCCGTCGATTCAGCAGGCACGCTGGCTGTCGGTAACCGGGTCCAGTCTGGTGCCGTTGGCACTCTGGGCACTCTGGCCAACCACAATGTCGTGGTTCTCAACACAGTCACGTATACAGAACCCCTGCATGCGTGGGTGGTTGTTCGTGTGGATTCGGGTGGCGCGGGTCGCGCCGTCATGCTCGAAAGACTTTAATCGGGAGTAAACAACAATGAAAGCAACATTCAAATATATCAACACTTCCGGCAATGTCTGTGACGGCGAGCTGTCTCTGGAAGACTACAAGCTGGCGGGGTCTTATGGCATGTCAGTCAGCCAGCTGACCAACGCCCGGTTTTCGGATGCTGATGTGGCGAAGTACGGCACGGCCTTTGAACAGGGCTGCCAGAACCTTGGCATCTACACGAAGCCTGATCCCACACACGGTATACGGGTTTCCAAGGTCGGCCACATCATGGACGGCACTGCCACCGCAATCCGGCAGGCTCGGATGGCTGGCGAAGGCCTGTCTTCTGGCGGCGGCATTATCGCGCCGTCTCAACAAGGCACGACTCCTTCCAGTCGCATCTTCTTCCCCGAGGTCGTACTGCAACTTCTGAACGAAGTCTTGCAAGATGACTACAGCGTGGAAGAGCGTGCGTGGGACGCCATGATCGGGTCCAAAGAAAGTATCGATCAGGAGCAGTACACCCAGCCGTTGATCAACGTCGAAGCGCCGAAGGCAGAACGTTCCGCACCGATTTCGCAGAACGCCTTGCCGAAAACCATGGTCAGCATCACGTCCAGCCAGTACAGCAAATCGATTGTCACCAACTCCATCGGTCTGCAAATCTCTGATCAGGCTATCCAACGCGCCTCTGTCGATCTGATTGGTATCATCTTCGCGCAACAAGCCAAGGCTGAACGTACGGCCCTGATGTGGGAAGACATCGCCAACATCAAGAACGGTAATCTCGATACTGGCGAGTCAGCACTGTCGGTGGCAGGTTTTAAAGCCACTTACGACTCGGCGGCTGCGGCCAACACTGTCACGCAAACTGGCTGGATCAAGTTCCTGTATGACGCGTCTCGCACCATCAGCGTGGATTCAATCATCTGCAACATTGATACGTATCTGGCTATCCAGAACCGCGCAGGTCGCCCGGTTATCTACGATCCGAATACAACCGGTACCAACACAGGTAACCTCGGTACGTACGGCTTGAACTCTGAGCCGAACCTGCTGAACGTTTCCCTCGGGGTCCCGAATGTTCTGGTTGTGCCGGTTGCCACCGTTGAAGCCAACATCATCATGGGCTTCGACAGCCGTTTCGCGATCCGCGAAGTCACCAACGTCTCAGCCAACTACTCTGCTACCGAGCAGATGGTCCTGCAACGTTCCAACTTCTTTCGTGTTGACTGGGGCCGCATGGCTCACAGGTTGTACGACACTGCATACCGGGTCACCGATATCACCAACCCTTAATCGGGTTGTTCAACTCTGAGCCAGACCGCCTTTTGGTGGTCTGGCTTTCTAAAAAGGAGAATCACCCATGGCCATCAAAAAACCCGCTGCTGCTGAAGTTGCTGCTGAAACCGACGAAACTGAGGCTGCTGAAGTTGCTGCTGAAACCGACGAAACTGAGGCTGCTGAAGTTGCTGCTGAAGTTGCTGCTGAAACCGACGCACCTCTCAGTAAAACCGCTGGCCAACCGGCAGCATCCCCGGCGCCCTCGTCTACCTTCGACCCTGCCAAGGGTGTGAAGAAGGGCAAGGTCGGTACCTTCGCGCTGCAAACCCCCTACACTCAGGTTAATCACCTGTCTGGTGTCCGATTTACCCAGCACGACGAAACACGGCACGTGAAGGACTACTGGATTGTTAACCAGATGAAGGCTAAACTGATCGCGGAAATCATTTCCTGACCCATGATCAATGACGCTGCCAGTAACCTCATACGCGACAACTGACGAAGTAAGGGCCTGCATAGGCGTTACCGATAACGAAATGCCTGACGACATGTTAATGGACATGTCGTTGGGATTGTCCATTATCTCTGATTTAGAATCTTGGCTTAGCGACCACGTCACTCACTGGACCGCGTACAAAGCAGCCACCCCCACCGCAGCCGAAACGCTCATAGGCAGGCATATACAGCTTTACTGTCAATGGGCTGGGGCTTATTTCGCCACCCTCGCGTATCTCGCCATACCTCACCAGATTACGGACGGGAAATCGGCAGTGTCTCGGTTCTCTAAGGACGACGCCACTAGAATCAAGAAGATAGCATCCGGCATGCGCGATAAGTCCCGCAGCGCTATTCAAGAAAGCCTAGGCACTGCCACGTCAGCTGCATCGGTAATGGGGACTGCGTCACCGTTGTTCGATCCTGTTACCGGCGTAACTTCGTGAAACTCAAACAGGCCATACAACACTTCGCACACACCTCGGTTGATGGCTGGAACCAAGCCACCGGGGAGTGGTCTCTCGATATCGCTAAAGGCAACATCCTCACCTTCGACCGGTTTATTACAGAACGCACGTTCGGGCAGAAAAAGCGCATATTCCAGATGGCTGGAGAGACTGGCCTGTCGGCTACCTACGAGGCTATCAGAGACCCTGCCGGGAACGTGTACTTGGTCACAGCCAAGAACGTGGACATCGCGCAGGACACGGTCTACAACAACATCTACCTAGTCCAACGCGCTGACTACACTGGCGAGATGCTGAGCATGGTGACAGGCACCGCCGCCTCCGGAACGCCTATGGGTAACACGCCCACGGTAGTGGCTACCTTCCCAATGGATTTCGATAAGCTCACGTCTGCTAACTCTGGCGAGTTCGACGGCGTCATTTATTCAGGCATGATAGGCGTGCTGCCTGCTTCGGTCCCTATCACCACTGACCATGAAATTAGAGTCGACGGCATTACTTATGACGTGCTGGAAGTATTTCTGACTATCAACTTGAAAGGAATCCGGATAAACAAACGGAGTGCGGCAGCGTGAGTGAGTCAACCTTCGTTCTGGAAACCAAATCCACACTGGACAAGATTGCCAAGGACTTATCGGTCACGATGGGCATCGATTATGTGGACGTAGACGATACCGTCAATGCGGCTGCTAAGCTTACAGGGGTTGGCTCGGTGTTGGTGTGGCGGTTTATGAGCATGGAAGAAGACCCCATGGACCCTATGTACTCGCTGCTGTTCGCGGTGGGAGTGAAGACCACTTCAGACCCGTCTAACTACGATTTACTGGGATTCGTATCCCAGATCAAGGCTACGTTTAAGAAAGGCACGTGGCTGGACGTGCTGGACTACAGCACAGCTTCCGTACCTGACCCGCTGACTCCTGAAGGGTCCATACTGTTTACTGACAGCGGGGTTGACCCGCAAGTTATGGATCGGGAGTCTGGCGTCCGTATGCTGACAGTGTCTGCCAAGTGTCAGAGGTTCGTTTGAGTGGCGCAGATTATCTTACGCTTAGACGCTGGAAAGGCTTTTTTCGTGCAGAAGGAGCTGTTCTCTAAGGGAGGGGTACTGCATAAGGACATCGTAGACCGCATGACCAGCCCCAAAAGCCAAGCCGCTGATCTGGTGTTTAACGCTATTAAGGGCACCCCTCAACTGACGCGTGAAACTAATCAAGTGTTATCGCAGTTTACGGCCATAGCCAACCGGGGTTTGAGCGGCCTGTTCGGCACTACGCAATTGTTGCTAAAAGACCCAAGCCGGTTACCAAAAGTTGGAGTCGGCGGGGCAGGGGGGCCTAAACGTATTACGGTAACAGGGCAAGGCCGATCCTTCGACACCTCGCCTTGGCCCGGTCTGTCAAAAAGTTATAGTCAGGCTATCAAGGCAATGCGCCGTAAAGGATCGCGTACAGACGCCCCTAAAAGGTTCTGGTATGAACGAGGGGACCGAACCACGGCTCACAAGCCACCCGGTAGACCGTTGCATGAGATGGTATCGGTGTTTACGGTAGGCATAGGAGGTAGCATATTCTCTACCCCGTTGAAGCACACGATCACCAAGACCGGATCGAGCACCGGGTTTAGCTTCGACGCCAGTACGACGAAGTGGACAAAACGTCGAGGACACACGGCCACTAGAGGCGGAAAAGTAATTCGTGTAGGCGGTTTCACAGGGCAGATGCTCTTCCCGAAAACTATACCTGTTCTCGCTGGAGACAGCCTAGAGCCGTACCTGACAACGCTGCTGTTTGACTCTGTAGCTATGGAGCAAGAGAGGCGGATAGAATTGCCTAGCTTGGGCATAGACAAAGAGGCAGGACCCGATCTGTTGCAGCTGTTGCTTATGAACGAGTCCACGAGACCCTTCATATCTAAACTGTTCTCTCGGGGAACACCCCTGCTTATCCAAAGGCTCCGGACACTAGCATTAACATTCAAATGAGGTACACTACCCCCTAAGCCAGCCAAGGGTGTAAGCCCGGTGCTGATTTTATTGATAAATTGAACAATCAGGAGTGACAGTTATGGCTAACCTTGGCTCTGCTCAAACGAACAAATTCAGTATCGGTACTGCCGAACTCAGAATCGGGCCATTGGCCTCAGCAGGTAATCTTGAACAGGCGCACAGTGTCGGCGTTATTGACAATGCCACTATCGAGGTATCGCAGAATTCGGTAGACCTTCTGGGCGGCTTCCCCCAGAAAATCATTGACACGTCAGTCGTGTCGCAGGAATCCAGTATGACCGCGACTCTGCGGGAGTATTCCAAACGTAATATCGATTTCATGCTGGGCAACCCGGTTGCCTCGTATATCACGGCGGTAGCCACTGATTCAGTCACCCTCGACGCCGCTGACGTGGCGGGTACCACGCTTCAGCTCCCCGTTGGCGAAGGCACCAACTGGGCGCTGGATGACTACTTTGTACTGCATTCGGTGACAGACCCAGCGCTGGTGAACTTCTGCCGGGTAGTTTCGGTCGTTACTGACGAACTCACGCTCGACGCAGGCACCCCAACCACGTTCGCTCCCGCCATCGGAGACAAGCTGTTCCGAGCAGAGCAATCGCCGGTAGGTAATATCAGCGCCACCAACTACTTCGCGGCCACCCTGATTCAAACTCAGCGTAACGCTCGTCCGGGCGTTTTCAGCTTCTGGAAAGCGGCCATCTCCGGCGGTATGTCCTACGGCACCAACGCCGAGGATTTTGCATCCACTGAGCTTAGCTTGAAACTGCTGGAACCCTCAGCGGCGGACTACGCGGCTGGCGGTGCTCTCAACCACCTCGCGAACGTCATTCCGACGCACCCGACCGGGCTGTTCGCTCAGGGCGCGGATAAGTAACGATACAGACAGCACCCACCTGTGTTATAAAAGGCCATCTTCCGATGGCCTTTTTTATTGCGTATGCACAGCATATTCAGACAGCACACCCTGCCCAAGCCGCAGATTAGCTTTTTATTTCTGGAAATTTTAGGTAGTCTTATATCTGAGACCCCGGATATAAGCATCGAAAAGGCTATTGAAGGCGCGTATGACACCGCATGGAAAAGAAAAATACCAAGAGATCAGATAGCTGAAATTGCAGAACAACTCAAGCAGAAAGACAGTGAGATTACCAAGAAAACTGAAGAAGCAAAGGACGCTCCCGTACCTAAGCACATGGGTACCGAGGAGCTTCAGTGGGTCTCCAAATTAAACCCGGTCGAACTGTGCCTATACATAGCAAACTTTGATTTTGAAAAAGCTCACTACCTCTACTGCAAATGTCACTTCAATGTTGTAACTGATATGCTTCGTTTAAAACAAGAGTACCGATGGAAACAAGTGGTCACTGGATTCGAACAATCCATGTACGGTTTCGGCGGCGGTTACGACAAGAGCAGCAGCGACAACCCGAATATGCCCAGCCTAGAGAGAAACGAGGATGGCAGCATATCCCAGTCGTCTGTGGATATACTGAGCAAGATGGGGTTTTAAGCCATGGCAGCAAAAAGAATCTTACCTATTACTATACCGGCTAGTCTGGACATCAGGCCAGAAAAAGTCAGGTTCGTTAAGACAGGCGCAGGGTTACAGAAGCAGGTCAACGCAGCAGCCAAGGCTGCGTTAAGTGGATTGAAGATTACGGATGCCGGGGCGATAGGCCTAGACCCTCAAGTCGCCAAGATGAGTCCTTCTGTATTCAGAAATTTTCAACGCCAGTACGACAAAGACACTCAGAAACTTCAAGATATAGCGCAAGGCATTCAAGCTAAACGGGTTAAAACGGAGGAGGCTGGAGGTAAGCTATCTAACCTAGATTTTATTCGACAGAAGGCTCTGGAAACCACGGCCAAAGTAAGAGAGGCCACAAAGGAAGTTGTGGCTGCCGAGAGAAACCTAGGTCGCGCTGTTAAAGAAAAGCTCCTCACAGGAGGTACTGAGTTTACGCCGGGGCAGCAGAAGCGGGTAAATGCCTACTTCGAGGCCCAGAAGCGCCTGTCTAAGTTCCTGCCAGAGCTGGATAAGTTCCAGAAAGGCGGCACGCTGTTCGACCCCCTAACTGGACGTGATGTTATTCTGGGCACGCAGGCTATCAAAGGTCTCACATCAGCTATGGAGGCCACCAGCAAGACTGCTTCCAATCTAAGCCGCCACGTGGATAACCTAGGCCAGTCCCAGAAAAAAGCAGCCAAGCAGCAAGCCGAACTGACCAAGGCTACCAACGCCACGGTCAAAGCTGATAAGGCGGCAGCTATCGCCAGAACCCGGAATGCGGCCTCCATGGCTCAGTTCCGCAGGCAGCTGCAAGGCCTGAAGCGCGAGACTCCGAAAACTGCTGCCGATGCCAAGCGGCAAGCTGCAAGCGCAGGAAGCCTGCGCACCCGTATCGAGGGCGCTAGAACAAGACTTACAGAATCCACTCGGAGGCACGCAGGACAGCTGTCACCTGAGTCGCTTCGCCAGATCGAGAACACTCAAAAGCGGCTTATCGCTTTAGACAAAGCGGCGGTCGCCCAACAGAAAAGACTCGGCAAAGAGTACGAGAGGCTCAACACCGTAGCCTCCCAAGTGGTACGTGCCAAGCAGGGCATCGCCAAGGCGTCCGGAAACATGAACCAGCAGCTGGGCCAGTCCTCCCTGCTGATCCGGCAGTTCTTTCGGTATGCCCTTGGGTACGGGGCGCTGTATCAAGCACTGGGTGCTTTCAACGCGCTGACTCGGTCTGTAATCGAGCTGGACAAAGCCTTGTTCAGTATCAAGGCTATTGCCGACGCCACTAACGATGAAATGATTTCAATATCCAGCGCTATCAAGCGCGTGGCTATCGAAACCAAATTCACTACCAGAGAAGTGGCCAAGGGTGCGCAGATTCTGGCGCAAGCAGGTGTCGGCGTATCCGAGCTGCCGAAGGCGCTTGAAGCTGTGTCCAAATTTGCAGCGGGTACTGAGACCCAGATAGCCACAGCGGCTGACCTTGTCTCCACCATGCGCAACGTGTTCACCGAGCTGGACGATCTCGACATCACGAACCAGCTGACCAAGGCAATTAACATATCGAAGCTGACCGGCCAAGACCTACGAGTAATCCTAGGCATCTCTGCGCAGGTGGCAAAGCAGTACAACCTCACATCCGAGCAATACCTGTCAGCTGTTACTGTGCTCAGGAACGCCGGTCTCAAGGCGTCCACTACGGCCACCGGCTTGCGCCAAGGTTTGATCGAGCTGTTCAGCCCTGACAGCAAAACCACCAAGGCTCTGGTAACTCGGTATAAAGACCTCGGTGAGAATCTCACGTCTAAGGAAGTCCGTGATAAGTTCTTTGGGTTTACCCGTGATCTGAACCCGCTGTTGTCAGCCGCTCGTGAGCTACGCCGTCTCGGTCTGTCAGGCTCGGGCCGTAAGACCCTTACTCGTGGTTTCGATGTGCGCGCTACCAACGCGCTAACTGCGCTGGTCAACAACCTTGAGCAACTGGAAAAATCTCAGAACCAGTTAGCCTCCGGTGACCAAGTGTTCGTGGCATCCGCCACGCAGATGGAGTCTCTGGCTAACTCTGCGGATAACCTTGGCGCAGCCATGACGGTGCTGGCTGCGGATATTACTGAAGGCCCTATCCGCGTATTGGAAGATTTGGTGGATGGAGCCACCGAGGCTATACAGTCTATTACCGATCTCAGCATAGAGGCTAAGTCACTGGGGCGGGAAGGGGCTTCGGGCATCCTGTCTTCAGCTGTTTCAGGTGCGCTGCTGGGTGCCGTGCTAGGTAAGACGCCTATTGCCAAGTTCGCTGCTGGCTTAGGCGGTGCAGCTGTAGGTGGAGCTGTAGGCGTTCAGCAATTGGAGCAGCGTGCGTCAGGGGAGAGCAATTTCGTCGACGCCAACTCTCTGAACACGGCTATAGGGGTTGTGGCGGTTCTGTCCATGTTTAGGGGGGGTTCAGCAGGCGGGGCTTTAAGCACCCTGTTCAGAGGTAAGCAACACCCTAGTGCGTTTGTAGGTCCTATCCGTACGGGGGTAACTGGATTTTTAGGCAGACTGGTTGAAGTAGGCATCACGTTTAAAAACTTTATAGTTCCTAGCATGGGCCGGTTGGCTTTAGCTGCCACAGGCGTAGGAGCAGCAGTTCTAGCCGCATTCACAGTACTGGAATTATTCACCTCTGACCAGGAAGACAGGAACAAAGCTCTTAAGGAACAACGAAAGGCTCTAAACTCACGAGCCGCTAGGATAGAAAAACAACGGCAAGAGCTTGAAACCGACATAAGCTCTGCTGACGCTTATCGGACTTCGCAAGAAAGCGCAGGTAAAACGCTCTTCAGCGCTAAGACCAGCGGGGTGGCAGAAGCTCTTGAACGTAATTTGGGTATAGCTAAAAACTACGACTTAGTACTGGCGCAGACATTTGGAGACATAGGCGAAGAGGCTCAAAAAGAAATAGAGACCCTACTGGAATCTTATCGCCGTTTGGGTTTCGAAAAAGGGTCTCCGGGATACACGGCTGCATTTAAAAGACTAGCTGAGTTGACTGGGTTTGACGAGGAGGGCATAAAGCTTCTGGAGGACCAAGTCAACTTTCTTGCAAACTCGCGTACGGAAAGTTTGCAGGCGGCTAAAGGATTTCAAGCAGATTTTAAAAAGCGGCTAAGGCAGGCGCAAGAAGCCGAGATAGTTGGGAACGCTAACGCGCAGCAGCAGGCCTTGCTGGCCACGTTTAGGGCAGACACAGAGGAAATCAGAGAAGCCAGTATCGCGTTTACATCGGAGAGCGTAGACGGGTCTACCGAAACTTTCGAATCATTTTTGGCTTTCATTTCTTTGTACGCTGAGAACATAGACCGCATTAACAAAATAACTCAGAGACAGGCGGAGTTGCAAGAAAACCGGCTGTCAGCAGCTGTCTTGGATTTGCAGCTACTGCTCAAGGAGGCTAGCGGCACCGACGACATAGCCATACGAGTGCAGACGCTAAAGTCTCAACTGGCTATCCTAGGAGGCCAGAGTGCCGAGTTTATTGACATACTGCTGGGAGAACTGAACGTACTAGAGGCGACTCTCGCGCAGGAAACAGCCCAATTAAATAGGAACAGGATTGCCGTAACCAAACCCATAGGCGGGGGGTACTCCAGCCTTAGAAGCGCGTACGCCGCAAGAACGAGTGCCGAACGCGACCGGTCGGATAACACTCAGGATTTGGCAGAACTGCAAATAGTTAGGCGGCACCTTCAGGAAGTCGCTAAGGTACGAACTGACGCCACCACCCAAAGCAATAAAGAGTTGGCTGAGACTCTGTTGAGTAATCTTGATAGGGTCTCAAAGTTCACTCCGGAGGACGTTGCGTTACTGAAGTCAAGGCCTGAGGACACTGCTAGGATTCAAGAAGTTAAGTTACAGTCTTTGGTGGACGATCCGGAGGCTAGGCGCGCTTTTCTAAAAGCCAACATACTGGGTGAAGGCGCTGTGGGCGGTCCGGTACCTAAGAGAGCGGAGCTACAATTCCTATCACAGTTGGGTAAGGCGCTGATTGATTTAGTGGCAGACTTGGATTCGTTACGAGCCTCGTCTCCTGATGACAAACGTGAGTTAGTCCAACCCACGTTTATAAGAGACCCGGCTACCTACCGTCAGATTTTCGAACTGGACGAGCAAATCAAGCAGGCCAAGAAAAAGAACCTGCAATTAATTGTAGACGCCAACCAGAACAACCCTCTGATCCTCAGGCGCAACCTGCTGCTCAAGGAAAAGGACAGAGAGATCGCGCTGCAAAGCGACTATGTCAATGATCTTCGAGATGAGTTCGGTATCGATATTGGAGACAGAAGGGACCGCCAAAAAGTCGAACGGGCTACAGCTAAACTGGCACAGCTGGGTATAGACCGATTGAAGATAACCTCTGACGCTGAGATTGAAAGGGAAACCGCAGGCCTGAAGCTGGAAGACCAGATACTCGCGGCTCGGCAGAAGCGACTGGAAATTCAGGAAAGCCTCCTAGCCACGGCCTTGGAAGAAGCAGCGGGGGCCGGAGGGGTGGACGACATCGCCCGTATTAACCACGAGCTGTTCAATATAAGAAACCAGCTGCTAGATGTGGAGATTGCCAAGCTGCAACTATCCGAGCAGGACAACGAACTTACCAACGCCACCGAAGCGCTTAAGCGCGATGAGCTGCAACTCCAAGAAGACATCAACCGACAAAAACAAGAGCTGGCAGCGCTGGCGAAAAAAGAAACTATAGCTGTGTCTCGTTTACAAGGAGATGCCGATACCCAAGGTGGTTTAGCTTTCGCTGACGCTGCGGGAGCGGGAGCCACAGTCACCGACCAACAACGAGACCTGCAAGAAGCGTTGCAGACCCAGCTCGACATTGCTATTGAGCGTAACAATCTGGCAAAGGAAACTCTGGAAAGGGAGAAACGTGAAGGGGCTACGCCTGACCGCTTGGCTGAGCTGGAGCTTAACCTGTTACAGACCAGCATTGCGGCAGGCAGAACGGCTGGTGAATTGTACCGGGTGACCGAGCAGCTTAACGGTTACTTCCTTACTTTCGAAGGGTTTCGGCAAGCGTGGATGGAATCTACCACCGACATGACCGACGCTATCAGAGATTCTCTCGCGGAGTGGTACCACAACGCTCCGAGGACGATAGAGACTTTTCTGGAGAACATAGGCTCAGGTATAAAGACGGGACTTGAGAGAGTCTTCACCCGGTTCACTGATAACGCCCTGTTCAACATCGTGCAAAGGGGCATGGATGCCACACTGGGTTTCCTATCGGATTCTTTCGGGTTTGATCGGGAGGCTATCAAAGATCAGGTTAATATCACCGCCAGCAACGTTGTCATATCCACCCCGAATGCTGGAGGGTCTTCCACTGTCGAAGCCATAAGCGGGGCTGGCGTGGTGGACGTGGACGGAGAGGTGGGCGAGGATGGTTTAGAGACGGAGAACCAAGCCGCTAACACACAGCAACTGCAAGCTTTAACTAGCGCCGTTGTAGGGGCCTCGGGCAGTACTGAAGCCCACATAGCCCAATTGGCTACTAACGCGGCCTTCGACCAAGTTGCAGCCGCTCAGCAAACAGCAGCTGGTGTCGGCATATCCGCAGCGCTGACAACTAACACGGTAGCGCTTGGGGTCAACACTTCCGCGTTGTACAGCCAAGCCGCCTCAGGCGCTATCAACCTGCAACGAGGCGGCGTCATCCGGATGCAGAAAGGAGGCATTGTCAAAGGCCCCAAAGGCATAGACAAAGTTCCCGGCGTTATAGTCGGAGCCAACGGTAGGAAGGAGCCAGCCGCGCTAACGCATGGCGAAGGGGTCTTAACCACTCGCGCTGTAGACTACTTAGGGGAGCCGTTTGTAAACGCCATCAACAGTATGAAGCTCCCTGCCGTGCGATTGGCGCAGGGCGGCGTAATAGGTAACAGCTCCACGGGCATGGGTAAGCTATCCAAGGCCTTGGCGTCGATGCCCGGTCCTAACGTAGACGCCAGAACCAAGGTAGTTGTACTCCACACTGAAGAGGAGCTGCTACAGGCTATGCGGGGTGAGGCTGGTGAGCGTATCATCGTAGGGGCTGCGCAGAAAAACGCGTCAGCTATCGTCCCTTACCAGTAGCTAAATTAAATGGCGCTTTTCGATCTAACAGAACCGGTATACACAAATCGATCCTTGAGCTGCGTTGCTCAGGACGCAGACCCTTCGGGATTCTGCTTAACTTCAGACGGTCTGACTTTGTTTATGGCAGGGAGGTTCTCCGATAAAATATATAAATACGCGCTGTCCACAGCATTCGACCCCGACTCTGGTGTGTACACTGGGCAGTCCTACGACGTTGCTCCTCTGTATGCTAACCCCGGCACGGATCAGCTGTGCGGTATTCGGTGCAACTCAGACGCCTCTTGGATTCTGGTGTCGATTCTGGATGTGGATGGCACCTCATTTCAGTACCCTACACTTAGGTCGCTCTCCATGCCCGTCAGTCCGGGCGACCTGACCACGGCCACCAGTCAGGGAACTTTGGATGTCAGCGATATTCAGAATACTCAGACCCCGGCTAATGAGATTACATTCGGATTTGACATGACTGCGGATGGCTTGCAGTTTGTTCAGGTTAGTCGTAACAACCTCATGTCTACTTTCAGTTCGGATACGGCGTTCATACCCAGAGACGCCATCAGCAACAAAGCTACCAGTCTGGAGATTCTGAGTTCGTACGACAGAAGCACACCTGCGCCGGTTATCACTATGACCGAGGTGCACAACATAAGGTGGGACCTCACTGGCAGTAATCTTTTCTATTGCGGAAATGACGGAGTGCACAAGGTGCATGCCAAGGTAGCCACCCGATTGTGGGCGGTTGACGTGCCGAACAATTACACGAAAAGCATACAGCTGGCTTCCGACAAGTGGTGGCTGGACGAGATAGACGAGATAACCACGGCTGTATATGATTTGTGGGTATCCGACTCCGGCTCTGCCATGATGCTGCTAGGGGATAACGGTGTCATTTACGATTACGCCTTAACCTTAGTAAGCCCACAGTTTTCGTTAAGCACGGCTACCTACAAGCGAGAAATCCCAAGCAACGTACTGGTCAATGAGTATAACGCTAAGAGTGGCAGAACTTTTGCCACCATGTTCGGGTGGGCCTTTGCTAACAACGGAAACATGATTGTGGTGTGCGCCGCTGAAGGAAGCAACTACTACCCTACCAGATTCGATCTAGCGCAACCGTACGACTTATCCATACTAACGTTCCACTCTATAGTTCCGTCTGTGTTGAACTACATAAACACACCTACCTTTAACGATACTGGCACAGCTTTGATAGGGGGCAGCAACGCCTCAGCTAATGGCAATAGAAGCTACGCGGTGCTTACTCCGTTTGACTTGAGCACATTGGACCCTGCGTACACAATACAAGATGACCCTGAGATAATCGGGGGAGGAGATAACCAAACGCACTTCTGGTCTAAGGACGGACTGATTTCGTCTAACATGACTGGGCCAGCTGGCCAAGGATTTCACGTATATAGAACCACCACGCCACACGATATCTCCACGGTTATCACAGGCTCTAGCAGAACTGTGGAGGCGCTCATAAACAACGAGGATGCTGTTAACGAGACACCGGATTGCGTGGTCATCGCACAGCATCTCTCTAAGGTGGATAAATGGAGAGAGGGAGGCAGGTTCCTATCCATACAATCCAACGCTCTATACCCGTTCATTCACCAGTACTTGTACGAGGGGGATGTGGATGACCACTGGAGATACGAAGAACACATTAACCACGAGGACTTAACTGGTAAGACTGGGTATGTCGTAAGAAACGCGCACTTCAACGCGTCGTACACTGTGCTGACCCTAGGGCTGCAAACGGGCGGCTTCGAGGAGATACTGTTCCCTGACCTAGGTATCAGTCAAGCTACCAAGGTTATAGTAACTTCGGAACAGCCTAGAGATGCAGGGTGGCTAGTCATGGACACTAAACTGCAAGTCACGCTGCTGAACCAAACCAGCGTTACCCAAGAAGTTACTATACTGGCTGGACCTACGGCTAGCGTGACGATCACAGGGTTTGCGGTAGGCACGCAAATTGTAGCCGGTGCGACACTAGATTTTTTCGTAACTATTCCCAAGACTATTTTACCGGGAATAGACTTAACGTTTACAGCTACTTTTGACAATTCCGTATTTCAAACCGTATTCAGCTTCCTGTATGAAAACGTGTCGGTGTGGGGTTATGGGCATCAATGGAACACGCCTATAGAACAGGTATGCGAGTGGGCGACAGCGTTAGTACGCTCCACAGATAAATCGGAGCAGCGCAGGAAACTGAGGTCTTACCCTAAAATCACACAGCGGCTGTCTCATGCTACCTTGAACGCCGAACGTCAACGCCTGTTCAACATGGCCACGTTTGCCGCTGAGTTTCCCACGGCCCTGCCTCTGTGGATGTTTGAGTACCGGCTAACGGCGGCTATGTCGGTTTCAGACACCAGAGTGTACCTAGATAACAGCGACGGTCGGTTTCAAACTGGAGGTTTAATAGCGTTCTACAACGGCACGATAATCGACGAAGTTTCTGAAATCAAAGACGCAACAAACCCTACGTATATCGATATAGAAGACGAGGGGGTGGCGGTGGCTCACCTGCTGGGTAAGCGAGTGTACCCGGCAGGCATCTACAGCATGGAGAAACAAGTTAGCTACGAGACGGTAACTGACAAGGTAGGGAGGTTGACTACTACTTTCGAATCTATGCGTAAAAACTGGGTTCACGAAGCGTCAGACCCGCTGTTAACAACGTACCAGCCCCCCTCCTTCTCGGCTCCGGCACCCGTGTTTGACATCTCTACGTACCGAGGTGACCTAGAGCCGGTGCTGGTGAGCACTGAGAAATTTGTTCACAGCTCAGTAGCTAACTTTCCGCTCATAGAAAGCAGGTACGCCACCTCAGAAGTAATCGAACAACACGCGTGGCAAATATATGGGCAAGCCGAAGTCAAACAATTTCTGGAGTGGATGACTCACATAGCCGGAAGATACCGCTCTTTTTGGTTTATACCGGAGAGACACGATCTCACGGTCACTGCCAGTATCCCTGCGGCTACTACGGCGAATGCGGTCACCATACAAGACTCGCTACTTTCAAGGACGTATGATGCTTCAAAAGGTAACTTGGATATTGCCATCGAAACCTACGAGCAGGACGGGTTGGATAAGTTTTACTACCGGTCAATAACGGGAATAACACTCACCGCTCCGGACGAATCAAAGCTGAGTATCGACACTATGATACACGCGTCGATAGAGCTTACGGTTGCAAACATCAAGAAGGTAACGATAATGAGGTATGCCCGTTTTGACTCAGACTCCATACCTATGAAGTGGATCACCCCTACCATAGTCGAAGTAGAAGTAGGGTTGCTGTTTAGGACATACTGATGGCCATTAGAAACGACTATGAAATTGCCGAGCAAATATCGACTCGTGAGCTATACCGCTTTTACATAGACGATGGGTCTTGGTTCGACTTCAGGTACACAAACCGAGACGAAGATTGGACTGATCCTGATTCTCCTGCGATTGTGTACAAGTCGGCTCCCATCAGCAGCTCCAAAATTCAACAGACCATGTCCACCGTATCCGCGACGGTAAAAATAGAAGTGCATCGAGATAATCCTGTTGCCGCTGCGTTTATAGGAGTGCCGCCTCACGGAGGAGTTACTGTGGATTTGGCAGTGGGCTACGACGACGATTTGGGAGCTATTACTGATCCGGAAAACATGGTGTTTTGGAGGGGCACAGTTACCTCAGTAAGTTTTAAAGGCAACGAGGCGGTGCTCAACTGCGAAAGTAAATTCAAGGTGTTAGACAGGTTAGCGCTGAGGCGTCGGGTAGCCTTGCACTGCCCGTACGCTCTGTACTCCGCTAAGGATTGCAGAGTCAGCCGGTTAGCCTCTACTCGACTGGGCACCGTAACTGACGTTGTCTCTCCTCTACAGCTGGAGTTGACAGAAGAGCCGTTAGCAGGCGGGGGGTGGGAGTCCGACAGCCTAGACGATATCTACGAACACCTCACGCACTATCACGGGGGCACGCTACATTACACTGATGTGGAGTCGGGATACCAGTATGTAGTGGGAATTAAGGATTACGTCTTTGACGCCGTTGGCGCAGGTTTGACTAGCACCATCACCGTGTATATAGACCACCCGCTACCAACTCTCGCGGATACGCATATCGTAACCTTATCTCCGGGGTGCTCTCGTCAAGTGGAAGCATGCCATCTCAAGTTTAATAACTATTCCAATTTCGGCGGGGTACCGTACCTGACTTCCGATGAACCGTTCTCCACCGTTTTTCGTACACCACTGAACTAACACAAGAGGCTAAATTAAAACCATGTGGGCATTCGCAGCACAAGTAGTAATCAGCTTGGTACTGACCGCGTTATTCTCGTCGTCTCCAGACGCTCCAGACGCGGCCACTCTAGAGGACTTCGACGCCCCTATGGTAGGGAAAGGCGACTCGTACGCGGTAATTTTTGGAACGTTTCTTTTAAAGAGCGCTAACGTCCTGTGGTACGGAGACCTGAGAACTACGGAGGTTAAAACCAGTGGCGGCAAGTGACCCTAACCAGCCTGTAGTAACTTCTGAGCACGCTCGAAAATTACACCTGTGCTCGAAAGGCATGAGGAGAGTGGTGGTCAGATTATACGGCAAGGAAGCGTGGAGGAGGTTTATTCTGCACGGCGGTATCCCGGTGTCTGAGTTAGAAGCGGCCACTCACCCAGATATTAAAGCAGCGGTAACATTAGCTAAAGAGGAGTTCAATTCGTAATGGGCGGCGGCAGTATTGTCATAGGGTACAAGTATTATCTGGGCATGCAGTTCAGCTTGTGCCAAGACTCTGTGAATGAGATTCACTTCATTTCAACCAATAACGTGGAGAAGTTCATACTGGCGAACGGTAACTACGCTGACGGCGCAGACCCTTTCGTAGACGAAGAAGACTTGTTCGGGGGTAAAAAATCAGGGGGTGGGGTAGTAGGGCAACTACGCTTCCAATACGGTGCCGTAGGACAGGTAGCCTCAACATACCTTAACAACAAAATTACTATTTCAGCTAGCTTACCAGCAGGCTTAGGGGTTGTACCCTGCGTGGGGCTGTCTACGGTGACCGCAGAGAGGCCGTACATCTGCGCTATGAACCCCACCATGCGCCCGTGGGAATTCAGGGCGTACAGACGCAGCGCTAGGAAATCCGCCATAACCCAAGCAGAGTCTGAGGTGGTTGCAAAAGACATGGTGACTGCTGAAGACGGGTTCGATCTTAATCCGGGCGCGATCATAGATGAGTGTCTGTTCAACCAGTCATGGGGCTTGGGCTTGTCCACGACTGACGTTAACCTCGACACTATCAGCGCGGCAGGAACCACGCTGAAGGCGGAAGGCGTAGGTCTGTCGTTTCTGTTGTCAACCTCAGTGACGATGAAAAATTTCGTTAGGGAAGTACTGACCCACATCAACGGAGTGCTCTACATAGAACCAGCTACCGGAAGACTGGCTCTAAATTTAATGAGGGCCTCCGACACATCTTCTATGGCGTTAGATGCCACCAATATAGACTCTTTCGATTCGTACGAGCGCACGGCGTGGAACTCTACGATTAATGAGATAATGGTTGAGTACACTGATAAGGAAAATTACGGTAAGGCCTCCCTGTCCATTCACAACTCGGCTAACCTAGACATACAGGGAGGCAGTGTAGCCAAGACAGTAGTTTACAAAGGCATACGCTCCCAAGGTCTTGCAGTCACTACGGGGGCTAGAGATTTAGACCTGCTGTCGTTCCCGCTAGCCAAGTGTGTTGTGGTGATCAACAAGAAAGGCTGGAATTTGAAAGTAGGGGCAATCGTAGAAGTTACGTGGGATGACTACGATCTGGCTTCTGTTAGGTTTAGAATTTTGGACATCGATTACGGGGACTTCGAGTCTACGAAAGTCAAGCTTACGCTGTTACAGGACACGGTGCAGGATCACGCGGGAGCCACGGAAGCGTTTGGGATGGGCACCTCGATACTGGTTACTGATTGGACTAGCATACAATCTCTCGCAGCGGAAGCCAGCACCCTATACAGAGCAGTGCCAGCTCCTTATTACTTTCTGGTCAACGCCCTGTCAGACTCTGATTTTCCTTACTACGATTTAGCTCTGGATACGTTTTACATCTTGTCGGAGACTCCCACAGGTGACACTGTTTCCTTCCGGCTGAATGATAATGCTGGTGAAATTAGCAGCGGCTTTCCGGTGGCTTTGGCGTTCAACCTAACTGCGGACACTTACCTCGGAGACTCGCCTACTGACGGAAGCGTGGTGGTTACTCTGAATAGCTATGACGGATTTGAACCGACACCGGAACAGATTACAGGCATAGTGGCCTCGACAGACGCTGTGTTGTTCATTGGTGACGAAATATTAATCGTTACCAACTTTATAGACAACGGTGATTTCACTTACACAGTTACTTGCGTTCGTGCTGGATTCGACACTGTCGCCCAGTACCACGTAGCGGCGGCAGGCGAGACAGCGTTCGTGTTGGACAGCGCTATAAACGTACAGCGGTCTTACGGTAATCTAGATGGTATCGCTATCGCCAATGGCGTTACCAGCAACTACGGATTACAGACCAGAACTTTCAGCGACCTGCTGACTTACGCTACCTCCCCTACCATAGGGTTGACTGGCAAAGCGCGTGCAGACCGGCCTCAACCGCCTAAATCGGTTGACATCATTTACGCATCCACGAGCTTGACTATCGCATGGGCGTACGACGACAAAACCGTAACCATAGGCACACCCCCTTCCGATCTTAACTACAGCGCCTCTCCGGAGTCTGCGGATATCCGTACGGTGGTACTGGTCAAAGCTCATGATGGCACGGTGCTCTACAGCGCCACGGAGCTGTCAACTGTAACTTCCGTGGCCATCTCCAAGGCTAACGAAAAGGCAGCGACAATAGATGGGAAGGTAAGTCCGAGCATGTTTGTAGAAATCTATTGCAAGTACAACAGCAGCGGTCTGGAGAGTTTACAGCGCGTTAAGATTCAGAGTTTCAGGAAAGACGTGTATATGGACACTTTCACTGATCACATA
>Ga0255047_10001162_pt1 | contig 19737 bp, 31 predicted proteins | sample JV7_2_1_MG_FD_183640 | JGI IMG/M metagenome (GOLD analysis project Ga0255047, IMG submission 183640) | Seawater microbial communities from Jervis Inlet, British Columbia, Canada - JV7_2_1 | ecosystem: Environmental > Aquatic > Marine > Inlet | place: Canada: British Columbia | collected 2016-10-06 | reverse complement strand
ATCGTAAAATCCGCCACCAATCCGCGTCAACGCCGGTCGGTGGATCCGCTTCGCCCACCATTCAAAATTGTGGTTCTCATCCTTCTGCTCAACTACCTGCGACGGCGTCCCCCACTCCGGTAACCCCTGGCTCATCGCATCTATAATATCGTCCCGCCGTGACCTTGGGAATTCCACCATCTGGTCCTTTAAATCATGTAACCCCTTCCTGAATCGGAATCCACCACTTTCATACCGGGGGATCAACCCACGGATCCGGGCTACCTTGTTCTCGTAGGTCGGCGGTTTGTATTCCTCGATCATGTAAAATTTGTTCCGCCGCCTCATCTCGTTCTTCAGCAACGTCGAAATTACCACCTGCGCAATCGTCGACTCAACCTTGGTCTTCACAATCTTTGGATAACGTTCCCATAATTTGAAAATCTCTTCAATCAAATGAGTCGGCTCCCGACGAAGACCAATCCCTTCCAAAATGTAAACGATGTTGTCCTCTGTAAATCTGGCAATAACAATTCCCGTCGCATCGTTACTCTGCTTCGCCGTAAACGCCGGATCCACAAACATCATGTCCACACCCTTCTCCGGAATTCGCTCGAACTCCTGGTAAAACTTTCTTTTGAATTCTATCGAATCCTCGTCTACCGGATCGTTCATCTGCTGAGAACTAAAATGAAAAGAGCCTTTACTCACCTTCAACGCCAATAAATCTTCCTTCTCTTTCTCTGGGCCAATAGAAAATTTCTCTGGAAAAATGACAGATCCTTTTTCTATGGCACTCCGAACATAAACATCAAATCGCCCCAACTTCTCCCGGGGCCGCTTTTTAAAAGATTCTAAATCGTAAGGACGAAACGCATAATTCCGCCAGTTCGCCCGGTCCTTCTCATTTTCAAAATAGTGGCCGTTCATACTCCCCGACTCCGTGTTTAAAATGTGAGAGTATAACTCCGATAAACCCCACCGCGTCCCAATAATAATCAACGTCCCGTTCGGCTCCAACAGATCCAAGGTGTCCTTGTAAAAATTGATTACCTTATCTTGTTGCTCAGCCGTCCCAATATTTTCTCGAACAACCAGGTCGTCCAGAACGATGTGATCATAGTGCTGAGACGTCTGCGTTTTTTCAACACCCGTGGTCGAAACCGTCGGCTCCGCGTGCGCCGCCCGCCGAAACGAAACCACAAATTCATCTTGATTCCATCTCTTAGATTGAAAAGTCCCATATAACCCCGGTAAATAACTCTTGTCAGTCAGATACTCCTGGATCTTCCACATGAACTTTCGCGCGTTGTCCCATACAGCATTCGCAATAAGTATCCGGATATTTGGATTGCGAAGTATCATCTGTATCGTGTGACCAATAGTCACAATAGAGCTTTTCAGGTGACCACGTGGAACTAAAATTAACTTCCTTCTTCCAGTCATCCGCAAACTTAAAAATAAATCGTCGTGTAACTTTCCCCATTCCTTCATCCCCAATTGCATCTGACATAAATATGCGAGATTCGTCTCACATAACTTTCGAATGTGCGCTATCTTGTCTTCATTATTCTTCACGGACACTATCTACAAAACATGGAATGCAAATAAATTTGCGAGATAAATTTGTCATATGAGTCGTAACTTTGTTGCAGTGAAAACAAAATCGCTCTGTGCATTTGCTCGGATTGCTGCGCGTTCCCTCTATGAGCCAAATCTGCTGGCGAGGCGTTTTTACCTTTTTGTTTTTGGAAATAAAATATTCGTAAGGTTTGCATTTTCTCTCGGGGTGGGCTCTCATAGGGGAATTTCCGTTTTGGGACTTGGTCTCCATAGGAGAATTGTTATTTTTCATAGGAGAAAACCTGTTTTAATTTTGAGCGGGTGATAGGAGTGTAATACGTAAATATCGAGGGGCCCTGGGGTTTTGATTTCCTGAAAGGTGACTCAGGAACGGAAGGGGGGGTGCCTGTTACCGTCGAGGATTGGTTCTGATAATAAACATTACGGTTTATTAAATCGCTTGACCTCATGGAGAATCCTCACCTGTGGTGGGTGCGATCGGATCCACATCAATAACTTTAAATTTATTTGTTGAACTATTCATTTGCTCAATCGTCGACGGAGAAATCGAATGCTCAACTTTTCTAGTCTCGTTATATTCTCCGGGCGCATGGCGCCTGAGCCATGCCATTCGGTCCATAAATCCGTTTGGTTCTTTTGCTCGGCAAAGCATTGTGTTTTCAATGTCGCCCTTATTTAAAGCAATTGACTCCCTTAAAGTGGAATCAACTTGCGACTTAAATTCAGCATCAATTTTATAATGATTCATAAAACAGTGATAACTGATACCAGTCTCTTTAGATGCATAACCAGGAGAAGGATTCTTCATCAAATGCTTTAGGAATTCTATCTTACGGGTAGGAGTGAAACCATTGACTTTCCAATTGCCAGTAGGAGCGAGAAAACTAGTCTCCTCATCTTTTACAAAGGTAGTACCAGTTACACTAGTCCCAGCCAACCGAGTAGTCACGACCCGAACTTACAATGTTAACTGTCTATAAACAACCCCGATGCAACAAAAATGCCCACAAATACCCCTTGACAAATCGCAGTAGTGACCCTACAATTAGTTGTAGAACAAGTTGTAGTCCAAAAGGAGGCCACAAAATGAATAGACAGCAAATGATTGATACTCTAATTAATTACGCGCTAGAAATGACCAATAATGAGACCGAAGAATTCCTCTATCACGCCATGGCCAGACTCCAAGACGCTGACCTCGCCGCACTGATGGTAGATATTCATAATGAGGAAATAAAATGAAACATCGAGCCAAATTCACTCACTGGAGCGGTGACAACTACGCGTTGACTGCCATGTTCAAATTACCAAATGGCACACGCACCACAATTGCCAGCCTCGAAAAGACTGATAATAATGTAGATCAACCACCCGAATACACCTATTGGTTGGACCAGACAAAAACCAAAAAGCGTTGTGGCTATTGCTGGATGATGACTAGAACTCTCTATGATCGCGCCAATCATTATTATTTAAAACACGGACTCAAAGATGATGAAAACTTTCACACCCCAAATAAAGGAGACTAAAATGAAATTAATCCCAACCCTCGCTATTTGTGTGACACTCAGTTTCACAATCGGCTGTAAAAAAAGTAGTAGCGACTCACCTGACTCACCACAAGTCCCCACCCAAAGTTTCCTAGATGTCGAAGGAAATTGGAGTGGCATTTATTCAACCAATCTGGTTGGTTCCACAGCTGCCGTGTTCACATTGGCCCAAACCAACGCGACAATCACAGGAACTTTGGTGGTAAATAGTGGAACAGGTGCTGTCACTGGAATCGCAGGAACCAATTCAATGGCCTGGGATTTGACCATGACCATCCCTGGCTGCCCAGGAACCTTCTCAGGTGTCATGACCCGAACTGGAGACACGGTCAATACCTCATTTAACGGCTCCGATTGCTTGGGAACCCACACAGGCTCAGGTGCCTTTCAGCTCCAATAAAAGGAGATCAAAATGAATCCAATCAAATTAAACCGTAATACTATCTTGTTTACCGCTTTAATTTCATTCCTTGCCCCCACCTTATCCGCTGAAACCGTCCTCAACCCAGTAACTGGAGAATGGGTAATCGCCCCTGTTGGCACCCAACCCAAATTGAACCCCATGAACGGAGACTGGGAAATGGCCCCAGATGACGCTGAGCTGGAAATGAACACCGTGACAGGTGAATGGTCCTATTATCCCACTTACGAGCCCCAGGGCTCAAATTTGGACGAACCGGAGGATGATAGCTACTGGTTGCCAGAAACAGAAATAAAGGAGTTTGATCTGGAATATTCAGATTCCTACTAAGCAACACTTTGGCCACGCGCCGATCTTGATTTAAAGCAAATTAACAAAGAATCTCAGTTAGACAAAACCCCCCTATACAAACAAAAATACATATATATAAATGAAATGAGGTGGTTTATTATATTTATATATATATCTATATATATATGTCTAATTATGTATACAACATACCTAAAACTCGCATCATTTGTTTTCGACAAAATGTGTCTAAGTTAGACGGAACCCAATTTTTAGCTGCGTCTAACTCTGTCTAACTCAGGGTTTTGTCCATTTAGGCCCACATATTTGTAAATAACCACCGGTTTTCCGGCCCCACTAATTACCTCTGAAACCTCTATTTGATCTGACTGAATGAGAGTTTTAGTTATATTTCCAAAGGTCCAGGCATCGAGGCCTCTGACCCCCCTGAGGACCTCTGATCGGGTGGCTGTGTAGGTGGGCATTTTGCGGATAAATAGGATTACTTTTTGGGCGAGGACATCGTGCTTATTGTCTCCGATGACGACTTTCGAGAAGCTGGCGATGGTGCTTTCTACAAATAGTTGAGCTTCAACGAGATCCTCAGTATTTATGAAGAGTTTTCCATTCAGGGGTGCTTGCTCAATTTCAGCGTAGCGCATAATTGCATTCAATACGGCCAATTTCTTAGCAATCACCGTTAATCTTTCGTAATTGGCATCCCATTTGCCTCCCTGGTAATTCCCCCTAAACCCGGAGTACCATTCCTGCCATTTTGTGCGTGTTTTCGGTTCAAACTCCGCCATCCCGACGAAATTGCTGATATGATTTAGTTGCTGAATTATTTTTTGTTTCTTTTCAGGGTCTTCGTTTCCCGGCTCATCTTTGGGGCTTCTTATTTTTTTATCTTCAATAATCCAGAGAAAGCGAGCGAGGAAACCACCTGATATGTCGTCTGTTTCAGCTGATTTGGTGAGCCAGTCCAGTGAACAGGCGGCGGTGAGGTTCAGGAATGGTTCCTGGATGGTGTGGATTTTCTTTGTTTCGTTGGTAGCTCCGACCCGGCGGATAATTTTCCGATTGTCGTAGGCGGAGGAAAGATCCTGCATAAATCCTTCGAAGTGACGTTTGTGTTTGATGCGATTTAAAAACCCACCGAGCTCATCTATTGCGACGATGCCTGTTTCTGAGGGGACTCTTTCTTCGTCGGCGAGTTCGGCGATAAATGCTTCCCGTGAGGATGTTTCGTGGATTTCGAGGCTGGGTTTAATAATTTCTATGAGGTGGACGGCCATGGATTGCGACCAAGATTTTCTGTGGAGGGAGGAGGGAGCTCCTATTAATATGTATAAATTGGGGTAAAGTTTTTTGTAACCGAACGGCATGAACACATTTTTTCCGATGACGGAGGAGACCATAAAATAGGAGAGAGCTTGGTGGAACTGTTCGGGGGCGTCTGTGATATCTTTGGCGTAGGAGACGTAGAGATCTTTCAGGTTCATATTTTCCTACATTCTTTTAGTTTATCGTTGAATGTGAGCGATCTTCCGACCCATGTTTGAGTTGTATCCTCAAAAGAATTTTGGAGTTGTTGGTTATTTCCGTGGAGGATTTCTTTTTTTAATTTAAAAGAATTGTTCACGAGTTCTTCTAATTTACTGGCCTCATCTTTCTGAAACTTCTGTGCTTTCTCCAGCCACCCGGTGTAATTGCCCATCCCTTCTTCTTGGAGAATTTTGGTATGAGAATCCCACCAGCGGTTAATTTGTTCAGGGGTCCAGAGCGGATAATCCATAATTCCTCCTAAAATTGGCCCCCCAGGCCAGTGGCAATCTATGGATAGAAAGTCGGCCTGGGAGGTTAAAATAAAGAAACCCGTCGACCTAAGGGGTGGCGGACGGGCTGAATTTGATGATGAGGTTTCTATCCATAGAAAATACAGGCTATCTCTCTGCTTCCGGCTTGTCAAGTTGTTCAGGTGGTTTCTTTTTTCGTCGATCGGGCGTTCTTATTTTGAAGGTATAATCGCGTTTACATGTGGGGCAGAATCCTTTTTTCAGCATGGTCCCGCACCAGATGCAGCATTCGGGGTAGGAGGCGTCGTAGATTTTACTCATTCGAAGGAAACCAATTTCACATTCAGAATTTTACACCATCCCATATAACTCAAGTAGAGTTCAGAGTGAACCCATTGTTCTTGTTCCCAATCTCCGGCGGATCTACAGTCTTCGAAGTCCATTATTTTTTCTCGTTAAGAATTTAAAAACCGGTTTACTTTTCTTACAGTGCGGGCACTTATAAATATATTCTCTCATCCACCTTCCGACGGAGGATTTGGGTTTTTTGCAAAGGCCGAGGAGACATTTCCAGTTACTCATTTTTTTCATGCGATATAATTTTTCTTTCTTCGCTATGTGCCATAAGCCAGCCTAAGCACAAGCAGATTTTTTCTCTTACCAGATCCAATCCACCTGATCCTTGGGGGTGAGAATAAGCTGTACATTCACCTAAAATAAGCAATGCGTCGGCCAATTTTTTAACAGCCCAATCCATATTTTCTGGTTTATTCATCGCTTTTCCTCTTCTCAAATTCTTTATCAATTTCATCTTCAACTATTCGCGAATGAATTGCTGTTTCTCCTAAGGTCCAAGTTTTAAGATTTTTAATTATCGCAATCTCCCGCATGATTTTAAAGTTTTCTTGGAGTTTATTTATTTCTTTTAGTGCCCAATCTATACTGGCCAATGGAATATATTGGTTGGCTCTTCCATCTTCTATTCGATCCCGTAGGATTTTAAGCTGCCAGGGCTTCTCTTTATTTTGGAGTTTCACATCCGCATCATCGAAGGTCATTCTTTCTCCTTTGTTAATTTTAAAATCTGTACGATTTTTTCATCAGATATAAATTTATCTGTAAAATGGCAACAGCTCCCGGGGCCGTGTTGCACACAGCAAGACATATCTGAAAATCCACGAACATAATTTTTTTTACATAATGGGCAATGAAATATTTCTATAGTTTTATTTTCTTGTTCTGGGAATATCATTCCTCTCTCTCTTTCAGTCCTTCTATATATTCCGGAATCCGGTAGGCTTGTCCTGACTCTTTGTACATTTCTATCGTCCGTTTTTCATGTTTGGTCGGTGGCCGGTTGGGGGTTGATAATAAGGATGCGCATCCGGTAAGATACAGGATTGCCAAAAATAGTGCCAGGAGCCGTACACTCACCCCTCTAAGATGAAACATACGGTCCTGGCGATGTTTCTGATTTACTCCCGTCGAGATATCCCTACCCGTGGGAGCAAACAAATTGTTATTTTTCATGGGTTTTTCTCCTTTCTATTGAAATCACCAAGATCTCAATTGCAGAAAATAATAAAAGAAAAGAAATTGCTGTAAATTTTCCTGTTTCAGTATATGTTCCGTAAACCAGTCCTGCTGTTACTGCCCATCGTAGGTATGTTATTTCAGACAATTTTCTTTCTCCTCTTCCGGAGCTCCGTGTTCCGGATCTAAATAACTTAAACAGAGATGGCACTGACATTCCCAGTCACTCATACAATCCGGGTGTTCTTCAAAAAATTGAGAAACAAAAAACCATGGAATATGGAATAATTTATAAATCATGCCTTCTCCTCCCATTCCACCAATTGCTTTAGAGTCATACCGCAAATCCGACATATTTCACGATCATCCCACGGCCACCACTCATGTAAAACCCATCCTGGCTTCTCATGCGGTCTTTTCAACTTTCCTCCTCGTACTTCGCCAGAGCTTTATTAATTTTCTTACGAATAATATGAAAGATACGAACTTTTTGTTCATCGAACTGAGCGTAACAAAGACTTTGTGACCATCTAAAACTATGATTCAACGCCTCCACCAACACCTCCGCCTTCTTATGGGCTTCGAGGTAGCCTTTAGCATGATGCTTTAATTTGACAACACCATCTTCAGAATAAGCATACCCATTAATTTCTGCTAAATCTCCTAACCGATCATCGTACTTCGCCAGAGCTTCTTTGGCTTCATCAATAAACATTTCTGATTCAGTTTGACAAACGCATAATTCAACACACTTTTTCAATGATTCCATCAACTCATCCGCGTATCGACGCTCGGATTCTAATTCCTCAATCAATTTTTCGTTAAAAGCTTCTTTCATTTTCGGGTCTTTAAGGGTTCTCAATTGTGTTTCTGAAACTATATAGGCATTTTTAAGTATTTTAATTTCTTCTTTTAAATCAAGAATCTTGGCAATAGCATCTCTATTCGGTTCTTTGGTCATGCCTCCTCCTCGTATTCCGCCAGGGCTTTTAACAATTTAGGCCGATAAAGTTTCGCGTGTGTTCCTTTATTCCAATCAACTCCGAATGATAACCCTTTTACAGCCTCCACCAACACCTGTGCCTTTTCATGGGCTTCGAGATAACCCTTGGCATTATAAAGTCGATTGTTTCTTTTTATACTTTCATCGATCAATTCTAATAATGTATATGGCTTATTATTTTCTAGTCTAAAAGATGAACCATCAATAACTATTTTGCTTGCCTCTTTCGCGTTCATACCTTTTTCTCCAATTCATTTATCAGATCTGTAATCCGCCACTGTATTTCGTCTACGTAAGTGGTGGGCCAATCGTTGAGCGCTTTGGCAGCTTCTTTCAGGACACTTATTGTTCTGCACGTGAGACAATCCCAGTTGATGGGTTTGTTGTGGTCGCACACTTCTCTGTCGGGCGGTTCTTTGTTCACTCGAAATTCCCTCCCGGCCCAAACCAGGTCAGCCAATATATTTTCTGAGCATCTCTTTTGTACCCCGCTGACCAGGTGATCATTTGATCTATGCCAAAATCAGACTGGTATGTGGGGTATCTTGCAACATTCTTGGCTTTGTAGATCCACCAACAGTTGAAGAAGAAGGGCCACTGGAGTGTAATTCCCCAGCGGGCCCAGGGCTGAATACGACTCAGGTAGAAGTCTTTTCGCGGATGCGCCAATTTTATAGACCCATCTGTATTTTCGTACCTAAAATGCCCGGCCCCTTTGGCTGCAAATATTGTCTTGGGGATATCCCGCCACCTCCAGAACCCGGAGGGGACCCGGGGGCTGGCGGCCAGCCAGATCTGGACCTTCTTTTTCAGCCGCATGAAAGGGGAGCGGTTGTCAGGTCCCAGTTCAAAGTCGGGGGGAAGCGCTGACTGGGGGCTCATTTTTTATAGTTCTCCTTGTTATATTTATTCCTGCATAATCGGCAGATGCGGTGCCCTTTTCTGAGTGGATACCGGGCCAGATTCTCAGGTGTTAGCTTGTGTCCGTTCCGGCAGTGGGAGCGGGTGGTGATATCGATTCCATATTTTTGGATAGAACTCCACAGCGCCCGATCTCGGTGGTCTCCGACCCATATCTTTTTGCTTTTGTTTGAATATCCGCAGGCCGCACGTCTCCCAAGCTCCGCCAGGACATCCTGTTTGCTTTTGTATCTTGGCGAAGGTCCTCGTTTCTTGTTCTGCTTTGGGACGCGTTTTTTATAGTCCAGCTCATACAATAAATTGTAAAGGAACTGGACGAACTGAATGTATGTCTTACGGAGAACTGCCGGCTGTTTCACATTCAATAGGGACCAAGTTTCCGTTTATTTCTTTTAAACACCAACCCGCCCATCCGTTGGGCGCTGCTGTACTGGGATACACCAAGAACTGTTCCACCACATTATCTAGCACAGCATTCAGATATTCCAACAAGGTCACGAATACGACATGGTCCGCATATTCGTCGAGTGTCCATGTATCTGAGCGGTACACCCAGGTTGATAAGCCCACCTCATATTTGGCATACCATACATGAACATCAGTCCTACTGGAAATATACACAAACTCTGTTGAGGTCGATTTTGTGATATCCCAATTCCTATTGACATTAATGTGATTGAGCGGTGTTGAGACCAGCACCCGGAACGTTTCCATAAACGCATCCATCCGGACTGTGGTGACCGGTGAAGTCGGGTAGGTCCGACTCAGTTCAGCTGAGCAGACAGACGCAAATGCCAGCAGTAAAAAACTACTGACCTTCAAGCTTCGCTTCAGCGATAGCACTATCCAATTCTCCTGTTTTATCGCTGAATGATTGGCCGATAGGGGCCAATCCTGCGATAGCGGGGGCGACATCACACCCTTCTTCGACTTTTTGGTTGAGCCGGTTGAACGCGCTGGTTGACTCGAGTTTAAACTCGTCAATTTTCGTATTCAGCGTATCTTGCTGACCTTTTATTGAAGCTATTATTTCTAGAAGCTGTTCTAACGTTGCCATAATTTCCTCCAGTTGATTTTTTTCATTGTCTTTACAAAGTGATGCTGATAGATTCCACATATAGATTCCTTTTAAATTCGCCGTGGGCCGGAATTAAGCATCTCTTTGTGCTGGCCAGCCAAAAAGAGAGTCTGCACCGACTACTCTACCCAATGAGTTTTCATTTGAGATACTAAGGTCTTGAACAGCACTGTCAGGATTTTCAGTCCAAGCCAAGTTGCCTTTTCTCTTGTGTGTCATGTCCACACCGCCACGGCTTTAAATTGTTTATTTCTTTTTCCCAAACCGCCTTTTAAATTCGGCTGACACTTTCCGCCGTGTTCGTTTGGTCCGGGCAGATCCGGGTTGAACTTTCAGGAGTGGCTTGGGTTTACGCCGGGGCCCCTCCACTCTTAGTTTTGTTATTGGTCTTAACTTTCCTCTCGGTACTTTTCTGGCCATGTTGTTTCTCCTTTTTCAATCCAATTTTTTCAAATTGTTCAGCCTGATCTGCCCAGAAGTCGGCTAGTTTTTGCCGACCCAGCTTGGTGTCAACATTTTCTATAAGGCCTTTGTAAGCCATATACTGGATCACATTCATAAGCGCTTCTCGGTGATAGTTCTTGTCGCTCACCTTCTTTCTTCTTCCTTATTATTATCCTCATCACACGGCGGGCAGAGCTTGGAGTCTGGGTACGCCGGCGGATTCCCACATTTCTCACACATGATCTTAAAGCTGGGTGCGTTTGCTTTATCATCCAATATAGCTCGTGTCCGAAAACATTTCTGGCATTGAAAATAATAAGGATACACCTTCATTGGGATATTACAGTTCGGGCAATTCATTTTGTTCGTGAAATTCCTCGTCGTTAAACTTATGTAACTTCTGTCCGCAGTCCGGGCAAACCTCCAAGATCCGATTGGAGAACTCATAGAACTCACATTTCTTATTGGAGCAAATATACTCCATGGTACTCATTTTATAAATTCCCAAGTGAACATGAGCGCGATGGTGCCCACGGCCGATGTTCTGTGTCGCCTGAAATGCGGGTAAATAAAATGTTTAAACCGATCCCCTCGTCTGGAACTGACCTCGTTACATATCTGGCATCGGACCAGGGTATGAGACTCCGTTCGGATAAGCGGGCTTTTTGTTTTAACCTTCCTTGTCATTGATAATGTCCTGAATTTTTACATCGTCATCCCATTGGTCGATAAAGAATTTATCGGTGCATCCTTCAATACATCCAAAAAGGATGGGATCTTTCACTGTTTTTATAAACGCAATCTCAAATGAATCAAAAACATTCATTTCTTTTGCTTTCTCCAGAGAATCTAAGACATGAGACGGTGGTATTTTTGTATAGACAGAAATATCTTCAAAGGCTAATGTTTGGAAATTCCATCCGTTTTTGTCTCTTGTTTCTTCTTCGAGCTTTCTGTTGAACTCCCTAATTTTCTCCATACGTACATAGCGATAGTGCTCATACGCCATAGCCAGTTTACGGGCTTTTCCCACCATTTTTGTGGCGGCTTTGAAGCCGAGCTTTTCGAGTCTTTCTTTTGTGGGGGGCCGTTTTCTGTTATTCTGAATGCTCTTCTGGGGCTGTCTATTAGTAACTGTGTTTCGTTTATCCATCTTAGTTGTTCTCCTTTTGTTTGTCTTATTAATCCGCCGGCCAAACCGCTTAAACCTAAAGATTGTTGTGCTACTTCTTGTCGCTGCAATTGCTGTTCTCTTAGCGAAGATTGTTGTTGTGCTACTATTTGTTGCTGCAATTGTTGTTCTCTATCGATAAATTGAATGGATGATACCTGGCTGAATCTGGGAGTTTCCCCGGGAACAAAAGAATCCAAATGTTCTTCTACCCGATCCCCTTTTTCCAAATGGACCAACAAATCTTTAGGTTTCATTTCACACTCCAAAAAAGAACCAGATAACCGCACTCACGATTAATATGAATATTGCCAAATACTTTTTCATCTTTTATTTTTCATCCTTATAATCCGAATGTCCTTTTGCAAATTGATACCACCATTTCTCTATACCAAAAGCTCTTTTTATTAATGAAGTCTTTGCTTTATTTTCTTTATACTTTTTATCTGCTTCTTCAAAACATCTCCGGCATTGAACAAAATCACTCCACTTGTGGGTAACCCAATTATCACCTGTTTCAAATCCAATAAGGGGCATATATTTATAAGAGCCAATTGATTTTAAACCACAGGAATCACACGTTAATTCGCATTCAACAACAAGGCTCATCCCCTTTTTCTTTTCCCGGCCGCCCGAGCGCCGAAAAACCCTTTTTGCTTTTTGGTTAGCGACCTACCGCGTATCTGCCCATCCCGAAGGATTTTCCGGGCTTTTGTTTTCGTTATCTTCTTTGCCATATTCTCCTCCCAGATCTCCCCACCTCAGCCCCTCTCCAGGCCAAGGCGGGGATGAACCTGCTACTTTTTATATTCGGACTTCCGAATATAATAGTTGGTACTTTTCTGAAGACCTTCTCGCCTTATTGTTATAACGTCACCCTCTTTAAATTGGGTCATCTTGTCCAGTAAATCACTGCGCTTATTCGACCATGTCACTTTCTTTGGGTAATCAAAATACTCCAACGTGTAGTGCGGGATCATCTCTTTTGATTTTGGATCATCTGGTTTATGGAATTGATTCTTATCAATTTTTACGCCATGATATATCATTGTTTTCTCTTCTCCGTCTTCCAAAGAAAAGAAATCTCTCGATTCTATTTTGTATTTTTCGATTTCCGATAATTCCTTTTTTTCTGTCATTTTTTTCTCCTTAATATTAATTGCGCCCTTACAGGAAGCCAAGAAAGTTCAGGATGATAATTAAGAAAACTTAACTTGTCCTCGGGTTTAAGAGACTCATGTGTTCTCCTTTAACCTTCTGCCATCATTCTTTACCCTTAACGGTCTTGATCCTTGGATCTTGAACCTTAAACCTTTATGTTTGTTTGGGCCGGGTAACCCCGGCAAGCCGGATTTTCAAGTCCGTTCCTCTTGGATTTGAACCAAGTACATTTGCTTTATTAAGCAATGCTCTAACCAATGAGCTAAGGATATCCACTTATCGTCGTGGCACGTCTTAATTTGCCTGTTTTATCTCTATAAGTCGCAAATCTGTTAATCAACCAAATCAGTTGTAGCATTTACTACTTCTAGGGTTCGATCTATGATTCCCGGTTCATTGTTGTAAATATCAACTTTCCGGTCTCGTTCCAACGGATCATAGTAACGCCTGATATTGACTTCAAGAATCTCACCCGAAGATTTCTTAAATTTACCTTCTTTTAGTCCTCGATCGCTCAAACTATTCCAAGCTTTTCTCTCAGAATTGGCATACAGTCGACGTCGGATAATCCATTCGGCGATAGTATGAGAAACCTGAACACCCCCCAGCATGATACCTACAGGCACCTCCATATTGGTTTGCTGGATCTGGATCCGAAGACGCATTGCTTCTTTCAATGTGTCATGAATTGACTGAAGCCATCCCGCGACAATTCCTTTTTGATCTGGATACATAGGTATTTCGTGACTTTGATCTGCGCAATGAACTATTATTTTTTCAGTGAGTTCATTTACTTTAATTTCTAATCGCTTTATCTCTTTTAACCCTTCAATTATTTTCATTTCCTTCTCCTTATTTTTTTAATCTTTTCATTTGCAACTGCGTCGTGGTTGCTACGAATTAATTCAAAGTGACCTATTTTCATTTGGTTGTAGAGCTGAAGACAAAGCCTGAACCCTTCGAACGCTTTCTCCGTGTTGATAACTTTCCTTTCTTCCCAATGCGGTTTGGCTTTATCGAATCTAATAATTCTTGTATCAGGTAAGTAGTCCAACCCAAATGTTTCTTGAGCCGCCACCGCGTAGGATGCAACTTGATACGCATAATCTTGACCTGTATAATTTGATGTTTTGTAATCAATGACATCAAGTCGGCCGTCTCTATTTTCTGCCAAGCCATCCAGTGATCCACCAAATCCATGCTTGAGAGATGCAATCTTTGTATCTCCCTGTACAATTCGGATGCCAGATTCTTCGCGCCACTCGTAGAAGTTGTTGACGGGTACTTGTATACATGGGTCGATTGGGTCCCGTCTGACTGGGTCTGAATATACTCCATCGATAAATGCATGAGCCTGGGTACCGAGTGCGGCGGCTTTTTCTTTTTCATATTTATATTGCCTCTTGGCCCGACGAATCAGGCGCGCTATTTGTTTTTCACTAAGTGTCCGGTGGTACAGCTTATCCAACTCAAATGGGTCAGTCGCTTGCCATACTTTATTTAAATAATTTTCAATGTAAAGACCTGTGATCTTAGCCGCCCAAGGGATCAGGATGATCTTCTGGTAGACCCGGCCCAACACAGTGGTGGACCCAGGCAAATAAAGATTGGTTCCACTAACCGTGTAAAAGTGGGCGCCTTTTTGGTCAATGAGCTTAACATCATATTTGGGAACAAGTTTCATCTGTTCAGTTTTTCTGATAACTCATGTGTCATATCCCATGTCTTGGCGGCCATGTTCGTCTGGGTCAACCGGCTAAAAATACTCTTAGCTCTTTTCTCGTGTCCTTTCACGTTGGCATGGTGAAGCCATTCTATAAATGTGGGTAAAACCTGAGGTGCAAATGGGTTATTGTCTCCCGTCCAGTTTATTTTTGGTCTTGGCATTTTACTTTCTCTGACTTGCTGTGGTCTGGGACCAGCTCCTTATATATCTCAACAGCGACACTCCGGGCCATGATAAATTCTCTATTCCAATCTTCGTTCTTGGCGACCCTCTTCTCAAAAGCGTTAAGTATGTGGCCTATGAGTTCAAGTACCTGCTGTTCTTTCACTCTTCTAACCTGACTGTTTTTCGTGGACAAAACTTACATTTAAAGACTGTCCCGAACATAAACAAAGGCGGGTGATTCTTTTTCCCATCATACGACAATCTTCCATGATGAATCTTTTTCATATCACACAGCCGCACAAGGCACATGATTTTACGAACTCTTGTTTTTTCCAAATCTGTGAGGTTTTGTAACTGTCGTATCACTTTTTTCATTTCTCCTCGCCACATCGTACGGGTTGGGTTTCCATGTCCCTGCATCTGGATGTGCTGAAAAGTGTATAAGATCATAGGTTTCCAACTGGCCACGGTTAACCAGTGTTAAGCAAACGGTTCGGGTATCAACGATGTTTTTTCGGGTGGGTTTTTCTCCAAGAGCGACGAGTATCGCTTTTGAACTATAAAAGACGGGGTATTCTGCCAGCAGTTCCATAATTTTCTTCTCTCTTTCGCTCATTAGGCCTTGATTTTCCGACGATTATGGGGTATATATATAGTTGTATGACTTTTAATATAATATGATCTATAGTAGAAGTCAAGGAAAAAATGGTTAAAAAGACCTACACGAAGAAAAGAGCCCAAAGGAAGCCGGTCAATGTGTTGCTTACAGAACAAGAGAAAGACATCATTGTTCAGTATGCGACCATGAACGGGGTCAGTATCTCTGAATATATAAGGATGCGCGCCTTGGGCATTCACAAAGATGGAGGGGCACCGACCAAGTACCCCCCCACCCTTGCTGCCTAATTTAGCTGTTCTTTGCTTTTCCCAGGTTCCCACCCAAGAAATTCACCCCATCCAAGATAAGCTGAACGATTTTGTCGTCCGTCTTATTGGGTGTCATCGTTGCTACTACAGCAAAGGCACCAATTACCTGCAACAATCCTGCCAAATTGCCTGTGACCCATCCGAGTATATTAGTAATGAAGTCCATTCATCCTCCCTTAACGTCTTCTAACGTTAAATCTTGGACCCGGCAATCCCATTTCTTTCGTTTGCCCCGGGGTCCTAGCTTTCGCCAGCCGTGAAGCTGGATCTTATTGCCTGAATTTAGCCAGGCCAAAGCGTTGCTACGGATATCTGGTGTATCACAAATCTTGTGAACATGGCTTGAAAAATTAGATCCACTGGTCGTTTGAACACCAACAGTTTCTTTCTTATCCACATTCACAGCAATTAAATCGATAAACCCCAGATAATCTCTCCTAAACCCAAACCCGCTACCACCAATAAAGCGTTCCACCACGTCTACCAGGTACCCCTCTTTCCTCATCTTGGCTAGTGTTCGTTGAGTTGGGCTTGACATTACTAGCTGACCCCATTCCAATAGGCAGGAGCGGGCTTGTGTTTGTCAATATCCAGATGAGCATGTCGATCATAGAAACCAACCCGGTCAAACCCACCTCGGCCAATGGCCCAGGTTAACCGTTCCCGAAGCTGTTGGTTGACAGGAACCTTTATATCCACAGCCAATCCCGTCAGATGAGCCGAGTTCTTAACTCCTTTGACCAATGCATTGTTTTCTGATGTCCGGAGTCCGCTTGTAATAATAATAGGATGACCATAATATTCCCGGGTCCGGTCTAATTTCCAGACCAGGTCTTCAGCTAGCCCGATGATTTCTCCAGGCTTAAAATATTTAAAATTCTTCTTCATTTTGTGTACCTTTGCTCTATCTCTTTTCCTGCGATTTTCGAAAAATTCGCGGATGGTTTCCATGAGTGATCTCATAATCCTTTCTTAATAATAGCGATAGCCAAACCAAGAGCGCCACCCATCACCCCGGTAATAGCCATAAAGATCACAGCCTTCTTTATAGTATCAATCCAAAAAGTATGGTCAGATACTTTTGCTTTAATTTCATTATGACTTTTCATAAAGTCGTTTAACATATCAAATACTTTTGTAATTGTTTTTCCCAGCCCATTATCAATACGATCCTTGATATGGGCAATGTCACCATTCATTGAAATCTGCTTCTTTTCAAGTTCTCCCATTCGCTCTTCTATTTTATCCACTATTCTTCTGCTCCTAAATCAATGGGAAATTCTGTTTCAATGGTTGCTTGTTCAGCTATCCGTGCCGCATCTCCTGCTTCATGAACCCGGCTGGTTATGAGTGTTTCCATATGAAATTCCCTTAATTTATTTATATAAACCTGTGCTTTTGTTTCATTGGGGATTGTTGCAATATCGACAGGCGTGGTAATTCTTGTATCTGGATCTACATTTACCAACAGATCTGGACGATGTACTTTTATAAACGCATTTGCGTATTTAAGTGCTATCGCCGCAGACACCGTAGAATCCAAGGGACTGGTATCATCTTTAATTCGTGCCATTGCGACACGTGCTCTATCTACAAATGTTTCTGCCATGTGTCCTCCTTAAGCTATTGTGCCTACTGGAATATATCGTGTTAATCCACCCGGGATTGTTACCTTTATAAAATGAGTTGTTGTTAATGACTTGGCAGCAATGGCTTCTATCGCATTGCCCGTCCCGATGGTTGTATTGAATTCGATCATCTCTTCTGATACATCTGCCTGATCTAAATAAAGGACGGGAACAGCTGCGGTGGTTGATGACTGATCTACATGAAGCACACCCGAAGTAGTTGAGCTCCCAATCCCCACATAACCGTTATGGCGAATCCATACTTTCTCAGAGACACCACCCGCTCCTCGGGCGCGAGGTGAGAATACAAACATCCCTGGCATATCACCGGCCGAAGAAGTCCCGTCTACTTTGGTTACAAGAAGAGATGCATCCTGGAAAGCAGATCCATCACTTCCACCCCACACAATATATCCCAGATTAGATTGGTCTGATTCTATCGAATGAGCGCCCATCGTATTTGAGTTACTGGCCCGTAAATCAAGGATGGGTGCAATACCACTCCCTGCCCCATATGTATTTAAGGTCATCCCTCCGTGGGTTCCACCTGATTTGTTGATGACCAACGTTTGACCAAAATGTTCATTGGCTGTTGTTGATCCCATGTGAACAATCCCGCCATTACTTAATGTCCACGCTTGAGTTGATCCGTCAAAAAACTGGACCGCATTGGCAGATGAATCTTGGGTGACCTTTAATGCCACAGCTCCAGAAGCAGAGGCATGATCCTGATGAATATTAACGATGGCTCGCGTGTGTGCCTGGCTTGAATTCGCCGTGAGGTTTGCAACGGACCCTGTTGTTAATGTGGTACAGGTGGCATTTATAAGATTCCCTTCTGTAACAGTGGTATTCGGAATGGTAAATGCGTTTGTTGTTGTCTGGACTGTATCAATCCAAATGGCTTCTAGGTTGGCATCTTGATCAACATATAAAGCTTGATGAGCACTGGCAGCAGGAGATTTTAAATGGATCCCTGCGCCCGCTGTATTTAATCCAATCCCCAAACGAGCCAGTGAAGGATTCCAAAACAGCTCAGTTACATCTTCCGTTATAACTCCGCCAGCCGCCATAAAAAGAATGGAGCCCGTAGAAAAGCCAGAGAGAGTTAACCCCGCAAAGGTCGGACTTGAACCTGTTGCGATATCCTGTGGAGTGGCCAAGGTCACCGTGGACCCCGCTCCTCCATCTGTGACAGTTATCTGGTTGGCTGTTCCTGTTAAGACACGTTCATCTGTTAACGTTCCATCTACACCAAGAACAACATAGCTTGCATCCGGTGGGGCAGAAGCTGGGACTGTTGCCCAGATTAAAATGCCTGATCCATCCGTTTGTAAAAAATCACTGGCAGACCCCTTAACCAAAGGAAGTGTGTAAAGAACATTCTCCGCCAATGTGGCAGGTGCTTTAAATCCTGTATAAGAAGTCCCCCCACCAGATCCTTCCAGTAATCGAATCTCACCACCCGCTGTGCCAGATCCCAGCCGAAGATAATTTGCGTTACTGGTTTGATCCCAAAATATGTTGGTGGGATCTTCGTCCAAGAGTGTACTGGAATTAATAAAAGGAATAGAGCCCGATGTTAAAACAGCATCTGATACAGCCATAACACCATCAGTGTCCAATGCTTGGAATGTTCGTGTGTTTCCTGTGGTGATATTTGTTCCAGCATCCCAAGCCATAATTTTGGTGACATCGGATTCATCAAATACCCTAAATACATTATCCGCAAATTCGGATTGAGCAATTCCTGTCCCAGATCCTTTTGCGACTTGGGGATCCAGTCCGCGGATATCCACGGTCCCAACATGAGTCCATGTTCCACCAGATGCATTTTGATGACGAAGTGTAATCCGCGCAATTAAAAACCCAGTGGTAGATTCAGTTGCAAACGGAGCCGGGATTGTAAATACGTCTTCCCCATCCACATCATTCTGGGCATCTGACTGATTGTTGTAAGAACCTGTCGGAAGGTTAACCATCAGCGGACCGAATTCACCACTCTTATTAACAACGCCCCACAGAACAAGGTTAAAATATTTCGTGGACATTGAATCGCCATCAGCATCAGTTAACAAACTATTAAGATCTGTGATGTCATCGTAAGCTGTAACAGAATCATTAACCACCAATATCGTATCTCCTGATGACGTATCTTTGGCAGGATAAGTTTGTTTATGCATTTGATAAACAACACCTGATGTTGTTTGAACAGTTACATTATCTGGTACTCCCGCATTGGTTGTTATCGTGAGGTAAGAGGTGGTTCCATTTCCGTCTACGCCAGATTTATAAATGGGTCCCAACCGTCTGGATCGTTCTGCCATGTGCGTGATGTGACCTTGGTTATCTGTTCCGGTGG
>Ga0255047_10001161_pt1 | contig 19746 bp, 9 predicted proteins | sample JV7_2_1_MG_FD_183640 | JGI IMG/M metagenome (GOLD analysis project Ga0255047, IMG submission 183640) | Seawater microbial communities from Jervis Inlet, British Columbia, Canada - JV7_2_1 | ecosystem: Environmental > Aquatic > Marine > Inlet | place: Canada: British Columbia | collected 2016-10-06 | reverse complement strand
TAAATTCGTCGTAGACGCTCTCCTGCACGAGAATGCGATTGGCGCAGACACAAGTCTGCCCGGCGTTGCGGAACTTGCAGATCATCGCACCGACAACGGCGGCATCCAGATCGGCGTCATCGAATACGATGAAGGGGGCATTGCCGCCCAGTTCCATCGATGTCCGCTTAACGGTTGCAGCACATGCCGCCATCAATTTCTTGCCGACCGGTGTCGACCCCGTAAACGTCAACTTGCGTACCGTCGGATTCGACGTTAATTCCTCACCGATTTCTGCCGTTCGTCCGGTCACAATGTTAATCACGCCCGCGGGAATTCCTGCACGCACGGCCAGCTCCGCGAACGCATACGCCGACAACGGCGTCGCGTTCGCCGGCTTACAGACGACCGTGCAGCCGACCGCAAGCGCCGGCGCGATTTTTCGCGTCAGCATCGCATTCGGAAAATTCCAGGGTGTGATGCAGGCGACAACGCCTACGGGCTGTCTGATGCAGACGATTCGCTTGTCCTTCGAAGGCTCGGGAATGGTATCGCCATAAACCCTTTTTGCTTCTTCGGCAAACCACTCGATGTAGTTGGCGCCGTATGCGATCTCACCACGAGCTTCGGCCAGCGGCTTGCCCTGTTCGGCCGTCAGAATCCGCGCAAGGTCCTCCTGAGATTCCATCATCAGGTTGAACCACTTGCGCAACAGCGCAGACCGCTCTTTTGCAGGTCTCCGGCGCCAGCCGGCCATCGCAGCTTCAGCGGCTTCAATCGCCCGCCGTGTCTCTGCTGTACCGCATTTGGCAACTTCGGCAATGACATCGCCGTTGGCCGGGTTGGTGACAGGCGAAGTCTCGCCGTTGTCGGCGTCAACCCATTCGCCGTTGATAAAAGCCTGGGTTCTTAACAGCGCCTTATCGGCAATCTGCATGCTCATTTTCTTTGGCTCCCACTTGCCTCAACATTCCGACAGGCGAGAATAGTCGATCAGGCCGCAAGCTTCATGACTTTTTCAATGTTCGTCGGGTCGTAGTTCTGCCTCCGCCATCCCGTGAGATCAAATCCGCCGTCAAGAAGGTCAGGGTCGATCCGGCGGAATTCGAAGCGGCCGTTCTCGAAGATGATCCAACCGTTGTATTCCAGCAGTTTCGAAGATACTTCGTCACACGATGTCGGCTCCCAATAGTGAGTGCCTTCCAGACTCCTGATCGGTTTCGGGCCGCCGCTGGGGTGCGCTCGTATGCTGTCAAGCAAATTCGCCAGCCTGCGCGACGGCACATTGCCCCATTCGACAATTCTGTCCGTATCCAAAACTCCTGCTTTGAGTTTTCCGCCGGACTTGCGGAAAAAGATGTTGCTGATATGGCCATCTTCCCAAACAATCTTGGCGCTCCTGAGCGCGCTGAACAATTCAGCTACAGCCGCTTGCTCGGCGGCGGTTAAAACGGCATCGCGGCCCAGCGTGTAGTCCTGGCTACCAAGCCGTTCCTGGATGACATAGGGATTCTCCGAAGCCGACACACCTTCGACTAATTTCAGATGCAGAATATCGTGCTTGGTCAACACTTCCGCCCCGTGCACGATATCGGCGACGATATCGGCGGCCGTCATTTTCTGAGGTATCATGCGCTGCGATGCCGGGTCCCAGGTGTCGGGGAATCTATCGATATATTTACCGTATATTTTCGCCACCCGACCGACGTGCTTGCCTCCTGTAACGCCAAAAGCCTCGGCATATTTGCCGTCGAGACCCCCGGGAATATCCTCAAGCGTATAGCGGCTCCCGTCGGGTGCCGTCCATTCGGTCCCCGCCCTTGGTTCGCTGTACGGCGCCTCGAATTTCGATGCATCGATCCTCGGCACGGTTCTCGGTGGCAGTTTCAAAGACGCGCTCGGCGCCCGCTCAAAAGGATCGCGCACACCCGCGACTTTACCAATAGGCCCGGGTGCCAGCACCGTAATCGTTTCGCTGCCGGACACGTCGGCTTCAATAGTAATTGGCCTTGACGATTCAGCGCTCGCGACCAGTGGGTCTGTAACGTCTATCTGCACGCTCTCGGTAAGTTCGTTGACTTCCGCTCTGGCCGACCTGCCCAATTCACCGAACAGGCGTTGTCTGAATGCGTTGAGCTCCGCAGGCGTGAATTCCCTGATCGGCACAACCTTATTCGGATCGACAGGAGCCCGTGTTCGCACTTCGCTGCCGGTAAATGCTTCAAACAGAGCATCAGCCACTTCAGGAGACTCGCCCAAAAGCCGGCGGAACGCCGGGCGTTCAATTAAACCAAGCGGTGCTCCGATCTGGGTCTCGGGGACAGTGCCGAAAACTTCTCGATAGTCGAGCCGCAATTCACCCTCAGATATGAGAGCTTCGCTAACAGTTTTCTTCCGCCGATCTGTCAATTCCTTGATAACGTCAGCATTCTCGACGCGCATATCCTGGGCCGCCCGCCATTCCCGGATGAATCCTTCACTCGGCGAATTAAAGGCCAACTGCACGGCGCGCGCATTCATGTAGCGTTGATAAGGGCTGTTGCCCGCAGCAGCGTAGAAGCCGCCCGGGTCAATAATCACCACGCGCCAGATATCACGAGCAATATCGACCGGCTCCAGATCGAAATTTTTGAAATGATTTTCAGTCCAGGCAACGCCGTTGCGATTGAGGTGGCGGATCGTCGCCACTATCGCGTGAAGCTGCCCCCGCGTGATGCCGTCCGGTTGATTTGCAATCCTCTCGGCAGCGGTCGATTTTGCGCGTTCAACGCGCATAACCAGAGCTCCCTCCAGATCTATGAATCTCGGATCACTGACGTCTTCTACCAACCAGCGCCGTTCAGGCTTGACCATCCTGAACAAGCCACCACTTTGGCTTGCCAGGATCTGCCCACGCAGGAAACCGAAGTCTTCGAGGAGGACATCGGCTTCGGTGAATCCTTTTCTCAGCACCCGGTAGACCCAACCGGAGGAACCCTGTTCGGCAAAGACCGTCGCGTACTGGCCACTACCAATCAATTCACCGATTTTCAGGGTGCCACCGTCACGATTGACGATGACCTGACCCGGTTCAAGTCTTGCAAGATTTCGTTTCAGTTCCGCCTGCTCAGCGCGACTCAACTTCGGCAGGGCACGGGCCGGATCAACGAGGTCGATGGTACCCGACGACACTTCCCCGACATTCGCGCGGACTGTTACCGTTCCCGTGCCGATATCTACGGTCTCGGCGCCTTCCGCGACCCGAACCTCGGCCGGCAGTGTTTCCGTTGCCGGCAATTCTTCGGCACGCCGCTCAGCCCGCAGTTGTCTGATCTTTCTCGCGGCCTCGGCAACCTCCACCTGGGGTAGTTTCTGACGCGACGAGAGCTCAACCGTCAATTCGCCCAACAGCTGTTCAACCGCCTTGAGATATTCTCTTGCTCCGTCCGCCTTGTTCGTTTCCCCGATAACCTTTGCAAGGTCTATGGGTTCACCACGTTTTGCCTCAATGGCAACCGTCTTCTCCACCAAGTCCGCATATTTGTTGAGGTCAACTTCTCCGATGCGCGCGCCGTCAAGGCCCCGGAGCAGGTATTTGGCGACGACGCCGGCAATGTTATTGAATTGTTCGGGTCTTCCCGAATTGATGTCATTTATATGATTGAATTCCTTAAAAATATTGGCCGCTTGTTCAAAAAATGACTGGCGGCCTTCGGCGGCGGTCATTGCCTCGACGAGTTCCACGGATTCCCTGCCGAGGAGAAGGTCAACGGTCAGTTCGCGTTGGGCTCTTTGCGTGTTCTCGACGACATGTGTGATCGCCGCGCGGGTCAAATAGGCCTCCGAGGCGAAATAGAGGGCCTTCGCCTGCAGATCACGCAGCTGCTGGGCCAACGACCGCTTCAATATTTCGCTGGTCTCACTCTGATGCTGATTTTTCAGCCTCAGGAGTTCAATCAGCGCATCTTCGTAGAGCCGATTGGTGGCAGCCGCATCGAGATCAAGACGCTGACCGGTCATTGCTTCGATCTCGCCCTTCTTGTCAGCGATATTCTTCTCGAATTCCTGATGCTTTAGTTCCACGTTGTCCAGCAATTCGCTAAGGCGATTGCGCACTTCGGGGCTTACGCCGCGGTTCAGGACCTGCTCGCGATACGTCGCCCATTGTTCCGGCGTTCTGTATTTCCGACCCGCGAGATGCGCGAAGGCATCCTGCGACAGGACGTCGCGGCGAAGACCGGGGAACATGTCGTATATCGGCTTGGTATAGACATTGGTATCGGCCCCAAAAGCGGATTCAGTCCCCTGGAAGCCGCTGGCAGCACCCCAGCGCGCAGCCCACCGGCTGTTGAACATGTAGACGGCGATCTCTGCCAGCGTTCCTTCAAAACTGAGGTCGTAGTCACTGGTCAGTTTTTCAGAACCCAGGGCCTCCACACTGATTTTTTCTTTGATACTGAGCCTCGTCTCACCAGCCTGAAGTTTCGCATTGATCTCCTGGACGATTTCGTTGGCCAGTTCGTCGACCACTTTTTTGCGAAAATCGAACAGCAGCTGCATTTCGGCTTCAGTGATTTTGCCGTTTCTGGCCCTGAAGGCGTCGCGGGCGGCATTCCAGCTGCCTCCAAATCGATCACGCATCAGCTTGGCGGCCGGATGTTCCGCGTATGCCCTGGCCGCTTCAGCGGTCAGCAGACCCGGCATTGTGCGCCGCAACGTCCGCTGCACGACCAGCCAGCGATTAAATGTATTGAAGTTCTCGTAGACCCTGGCCGTCTGGCTGACATTACCCTGGCCGCCCCCGGTCTCCCCGGTTCGAAGTTGATGCAATCCACGCTGCGGCAGGTGAATTCCGCGCAACAACAATACGGTGGCGAAATTTCGCTCGAACTCCTCGCTCGATAAAGTGTTGCCTGATAGTACCGAGTCAAGCGATGTCAGAACCGATGCTTCAATCCCGATCGCAGTCAAGTCTGCCGAGCCTTTGAACAGGTACTTGCCGATCCCACGTTCAACCGCGCTGCCGATGCGCCCCGCGGCCGCCTGACGAATTGCACCGACTGATCCCCCGCTCACCTTCAGCGCACCGATTACGAGCAGGTTGTGGAAATATTCCTTGCCCAGCGCATTCAGGGTCCAGAGTTCGCTGTTGAGCATCTGCATGGGATTCAGCCCGGTGCTGGCGGCGCGGGAGAAGCCAGTAAATAGGGCTGCTTCCACACCTTTTTCAGCAACCCAGGTCGCCAGCATCTTGGCCCCGGCCCGCGATAGACCGGCGCGCGCCAGCACGCGCCATGTAACAGTCATTCCTTCGCGCCACAGGCCGGCATTCTGCAGCAAGATTTTTGCCGACAGTCGTCCGAATACACCCCGTGACATTGCTGCCGCCGTACCTCCGGGGAGCACTACGGTCGCGAGCAACTCTGCCGCGGTGCCCGCGTTCACGATTTCGTCAAAGATACTGCGTTCGGAAAAAACGCTACCCGCATCTGTGGCCTGAAGCTTGAAGTCCTTGGGTATGCGATATTCACCACCCACAATAAATCCGCGCTCATTCAGATAGGCACGGTCGTCTGCATCCAGTTGTTCGACCGAACGGTGCGCGGCGCGAATAAGAATCTGATGCAGAAGCTGGGCATCGGCCACCACGGCTACCAGCTCTGTCTGCGTCTCCTTCATATCCAGGCTCACCCGCTTGACATATTTAGGGCTTCGCTTATGCCATTCGGTATTCAGGTAATCGACGTAGGATTTGATTTCGCCCGCCAGATAAGCTTCGCGCAGCAGCACTAGCGCCATGTAGCCTTTTTGCGGGTCATTATGCTCTCGCGCCAATTCCAGATCGCGCTTCAAGTTGGAGAAGTGCAGGGTCTCATTCTCCATCTCAAACACTTCGGCCTCGGCGCGCTGCCTCGCCCCGATGCCCGATATTTCCGGGAACATGTCTAACTTGTAAGTACCGCGCTCGGTGTAACGCTTTTCCGCCACCGCAAAATGTTGCTTGAGGGCTTCATCCTGCTGTTCGACCGACAGCTCCGGGTCCTCACGAACTAGCTCAAAAACACGGCGCTGATGATGATTTTCCCTGTTCTGCTGTACCTGCAGTTCCAGCCACAGTCGCGGACCCCGCTCGCGGTCATCCAGGAACAAGCTGTTGATATCGCCCTGGATCAGGATTCTTTTGGGCCGGGCACTTTCCTTGCGCGCTTTCTTTTGATCTGAGATGCCGAGATCGAAGGAAGAAAATCCGTTGAGGTCAAGTTCGATCTGGCGCCTCGCCCAGACACGGGCCGATCCATACATTTCTCTGGGATCGAATCGACTTAATTCGCCGTGCACATTCACATCAACGAGCGGGCCTTTCCAACCTGTCTGATGGTCGACATAATAATCCCGGATACCGTCATACAGAGCGTAGAGCGCATTCACTTCGCCGAGGAGACTCTGCAACCGTATCCGCTGCGGTCCTTCTTCAAAAACGTCGCTCGTCGGACGTCCACGCCATGACACCCCTGCGACGAACTGATCCGGAATGGTTTCCTCAAGCCTTTTTATTTTGGCTTCGAGGTCCCTTGATTGCTGGCTAATGACCCCGCTACGCTCATTCTCGGATAGTGCCACGACCTCACTCATCAACCGCAGCCGGGACAAATATCTCAGATGCCGCAACGAGGCACTGACTGCCGTCGCCGCTTCCTCAAGGGCTTCGTCGGATGCATCGCCGCCTTCGATAATGCTCTGGCGACCACCTTCGAGTCGCTGATGCGAAGCCTGAAGCGTCGATATCTCCTTGTTGATACTGGCGGTAAATTGAGCGGACGCTTTCCTCAAAGATCGTGTCAGGGCCTCGCGCTGACTTTCGGGCAATGACTGGTCCCCAAGAAGTCTGTCGTAATACCGCATCAACGTGGCCGTTTCGGCAAAGCGACGCGTCGCCTCATCCTTGTCGCCGGTTATTTCCAGCTCCTTTAGGTGCCTGACGAGTGCGTCACCGGCAATGTCATAACGTCCGGCTTGCAGAGCCTCGCGGGCAATATCCCTGAAACCACCGACCTGGTTGCTGGACAGTTCCTTCTTCCATCTAACGATATCTATTTGCCGTTGCGCTACGCCCGTTATGATACGTTCGACCTGCTTCCGCTGTTCTGGTTTGAGCCCCGTCACCTGCGCTAGTTTTGCCAGGGCAGCTTTTGATAGTTCTGCGATTTGCTTGGCTTTCTCATCTGTGTCTGGCTGCAAGTCGATCGCGGCTATACGAGATATTTCGAACTGCAGATCGATGCGTTTGCGCTGATCAATGCCGACGCCGTCGATGTCTTTCGCAGCCTCGAACAAAGTAGTCAGGTCATCGAGCTTACCGGTACGACCGAACGCCTGATATGCCGCGGCAATCGCCCCAACCCGCGCCTCTGGGGAAAGTGCATCAAGCCATTCGCGAGCCTGGTCGGCGTCAACCTTGCCCTCGGCGGCCGCGAATTTGAGCTCGATCAGCCGGCCGGATAGAACGGGGTCCAGCGGCGATCTTCCAGCAGCTGTCTCGATCGCCTCGATCGCCGATTTAAAGTCGCCCTTTTCTTCGAAGATATCTGCAAGTGCATTGCCGGCGATGCCAATGTGGTGAGCTTCCTTGGCAAGCTTCAGCCACTTGTTTAGCGCTGCGATTTTCTGTGCCTGTATGTTCTCCAGCCCACCAAGCCCTTGGCGCTGGTTTACAGTCAGTTTATTCCACGCTTTCTCGGCACGCGACAAAGCGGTCGCGAGCGCGGCAGCGTGCTCGGTTGTCTTCGCTTCACCCAACTGCTGCAGGACTATCAGTGCCTGATCGATCTGTCCCAGACCGTCACGCACTTGAGCTTCTTTGATTGCGGAATCGATGATTAACCTGTCGATATACTCGGTTTTCTCGCTCTTGCCCTTAGCCGCGACAAGCGCTTTTCGTAACAGCTTGAACGAATCCGCGATGCCCGTTTTCAGAGCGAGCTGCTGCGTCTCGTTGGCCATGAATTCCTTGTCATTCAGCATCTGCTGCAACGCCGAGATCGTTTTGATAGTGCCCTGAATGACTTCTTCCGGCGCCTTGATTTCGCGAGCGCTTTGCAGCCTCTTCTCAGCACGCGCCAGGTCGCGTAACAACGGTCTGAGGTCCCGCTTGGGCGCGAATTCGAGCGTATAAAGTTTGAGAACGTCTGACAGGTGACGCAACTGTTCGTCACCCTTCTTGCCCATCATCGCCTTTTCGGCCAGCGCTCCCGATTCCAGCGCGAGGTCATCGAAAAGCGTCTCCAGGCGCTTTTCGAGTGCATCTCGTACCGCGACAGGAATGTTTGATCCCGATTTCCGGTCCGTGTTGTCCAGCAGTTCGTTCAGGCCCTGCAATTGCAGTTCCCTGGCAGCACGCGCTCCGGCCTCTCCACCGGCGACACGGCCGCGCCTTAGGAGTTCAGCATACAGATTGTCGAGGAATGCCAGTTGATCGTTATTCGGTGTTTTCGCCAGTACACCATCGACCAGCCCTTCGACGGCATCGGCACCGAACAACGATGCCATCTGCGTCAACAGATCGGGCAGACGCTCGCTGGCCAGCGCAACACTTCCCAGATGTTCGACCAATTTATTGCTTATCACATCTCGGTAGGCGGTGATCGCGTCGGGAAATTCTTCCTTGTCGCTTTCATTGACGACGGTCGTCGTGGCGACGGCAGTGGTGACGACAACGGGTGGCGCGGCCTCATTTCCGGCACCAGTGCCGGCGATGGCCTCTGCACCAACGGCATCCTCGGCCGATCGGCCAAGAGGCGCATCGAGCACTTTAGAAATTGCCGCATATTCGATTTCAAAAACGGACAGGACCTGTTCCAAACTCCAGGCCTGAATCGAACCGGGCGTCGCTTTTTCAAGATCTTTACGAATCTGGTTCACGGTAACTTCGATTTCAACCAGCCGATCCTCAAGCCCCCGTTCGGCAGACTCGCTATTTCCCGACAGCGATTCCGTCTCGTTGTGTGCAGCCGCAATGGTGGCCTTGGCGAGATTCCCACCCATTTTCTCGCCTTCTTCAACAAGCTTCGCGTCAATTACGTCGAACTTCTTTGCAAGATCCTCTCGCTCATTCCTGAGTTCCTCGGTGACTCGCGAATTCGCCGGTCCGGCCTTCAATTGCCTGGTAATCTCTTGTTCACGATCGGCAATTTGGTCGAGCTGCTTTTTCAAGTCCGACCGTTGCTGCTCCGAATTGACAGATATCGGAGACCCTTTCGGTATCAGATTCGAAATTTCTCGCCGCTCCGAAACGGCTCCCGGAGTTTCTAACGCCATCGCCGACTTGGTGAACTGCTTGGCTAGCGAAGCTTCCAGCTCGCTCTTTCTAGTTGAAAGCGTGTCGTATCGCTTCTGTAGTTCGAAAGCCTCTTTCGCATAGGAGCTTCGCTGATTCGTAAGAGTATTTTCAACCTCGGACCCCTCGTCAGCGCTAGCGATCTTCCTGTCCAACGTCGCCAACTTTCTTGTCAACCAAGACAGGCGTGAGCCGGCCGAGTCATATTCCCTTTTCACTTGAACTGCAGCTAACCGTTCTCCCGATAGGCGGGTTAAATCCTCTCGTGAAGCTGGCGTAGAGCCGACGATCTTTTTGCCCCCACCCCGAGCCTCATTCATTAGGCCGCCACCCGAATTCTGACAAGGGGGCGTGTTTGCGCCCGCAGGCGAACAATTCGGCGGCTTGTACTGCTCAGCCTGCTTGACCTGTTCGGCTTGTTTTGCCTGTTGGGAATTCGCAGTAATATTGCCACCACCACCGAGCGGTGTATTGGTGCTCGAAGCGCCGCGCTTTCCGGATGCTGCAGCCTCAAAAAGTGCCTTTTGCGCCTCTCGTTCGTCGACCCGGGCCTGTTTCTTGCCGGCGAAATATGATGCAGCGAACGGCGTCGTGACTGTACATGTTGGAGCCTTTCCGAGCGAGATATTGCGGATACCTCGTTCGCCAAGCGCTGCAGACGCAGTGTCCCGTCCGGTACGTGCCGCTTTTAGTGCCGCGCCTGTCTTGTCCAGAGCTGCGCTGATCTCGGAAGGTAGCATTCCAAGCCTGGCAGCTAGCGATGGGGAGCCGTCAAGGCCCGGTATCAGGGTTCCGGCCCGGCGCTCGTTGTCGTCAACTGCCGCCGTATGACGAGCAAAATCTTCCAAAAGCGCATCAACCTCTTGAGCCTTTGCCTCGACCTTGCCGACATCAACTTTTCCTTGGGAATCGACAAACTCGCCAAGTCCCCGATTGTATTCGCTGGCATATTGTTGCGCGCCTGCCGCTTGTGCTAACGTGCGGGCGTTCTCGTAAGTCTGCTCGGCCTCGGCGATCTGATTTTCCATACCGTCGACGGCCCGCCGGTTATTCTCCCGCAATTCATCTTCGTGACGCTGCTGGCCTAGCTGAGCATTTCTTAATTGCTCTAAGAGTTCATTTCTCAGATCAGTCTGCCGCTCCCACGTTATGCCACGGTTTCCAAGAAGCGGTTTTAGCCTTGCATTTATTGCCTCTATTTCTCCGGTTCGGTCCCGGTGGTGCGTGGGCAAGGCATCGCGCCGACGCCTCGCTTCTTCATATAGCCCTTCCAAATCCGCCCGTGCTTTGTCGTGATCGTTTATGGCCTTGGCATGCCGCTCGGTATCGGGCAACTGGCCAACAGTGCTGCCGAGACGTTCCCGCGCATCCCTGACGTCAGTGGTCGCTTGATCAAGAACAGTGACACGCTCGTTGAGTTGTTCAGGTGACATCGTGGCAGCTTCATCAAAAGACATGATGCCGCCGGAAGCCATATCATTCCCGATCCTTTCGATCTCCACATTGAGACGGTCACCCTGCTTACGAAGCAAAGCTGACTGTCGGGACAGCTCGGCAAATTCCATCGCCCCACGCTCAGTTAAGGTGCCGTCATTGCTCCTGGCACGGAGTTGGTTGATCCTTTGAACCATGCGCATCTCTTCTTCGTAGAGCTGCTGCCGCATTTTCTTGGCCATGCGCCGCCGGTGATCGGCCTTTTCCTGGCCGTATCCCCGGTCGAGGAGGTCCTCGAAGGCGGCATTTTCCCGGTCGAAAGCCCGTTGATCGCGCTCGTAATCCCGCGCGGTTCTCTCGAACGCTCGTTGTTCTCCCATGTTTCGATTTCGGCCTTGCGAGACATGCTCGCGGTATCGGCGGGCGGCGCGGCAGTCCTGACCGCGACAGTTCGGGTCCGCTGGTGGCCCGCGTCGTGCACGCTGTTCTGATTCGCGTGCCCGTTGATCCTGTTCCTCCCAGTGTTCTCGCTCCGCCTCAATGCGATCGCGTTCGGCTTGCATTCGCTGCCGCCGCCGCTCGAGTTCGTGCTCCCTCTCCGCGAGTTCCCTGGCTTCGCGTATTGCTTTCTGCCTAGCTTTTTCTTTCGCCTGGAGTTCTTTTTCTCTTTGGAGGCGCTTTCTCTCCTTTTCGAGCTCCTCCTCGAGATCCTTCAACTCTTTTTTCCGCCTCTCTTTATCCTTGTCGAGTTCGTCCTGTAAGTCATCGGCAATTGCCGGAGCAGCACAAAATTCCCCTTCGCCTGAGGGTGACAAGACGTCCCCTTCTGGCACCGCAGAAAGACCCCCAACCGTACTGATCAGATTTTCCGTCCCCGGCGCGACCGCGTTGCGGTTGCTGCTACTACCATCGGAAGCTCCGCCGTACGAAGAGACGTTTCCGTATCCCAGATTCGCGTTGTCCAGGCGATTCCGGGAATCCTGTCGCAGGCTGTCTCCGCGCACGTGCCCGGGAATACTCGGCGGTTGCTGATCACCCTGGATAGTGGAAGGCTCGCTTGGAGGCGAGACAATGGCTGGTGTGTCACCCGGGCTTGTTTCGCCGCCGGTGGATGGCATTCCCGACCCGCTCTCGGGCGCCGATGGCTTGTCGAGCCCGGATTTAACGTCCGTCAAGTCGCGCCCGGCCACTTGCCCTCCACTTTCGACACTGGGATGCGCGCTTGAAGGCGAAACTGTGATTAATGTGTTGCCGGAGCTGGTTTCACCACTGGACGACGAGGTCCTTGATGTGGACTCGGGCGTGGATGACTTGTCAACCCTGGATTTGATGTCGGTGAAGTCGCGTCCGACAGCGATCTGTGAATCGGTACTGCTCTCCACGCTGGAACGCCTGCTTTCAGACGACACTGAACTTGATGTGCTGGAGCTGGTTTCGCCGCCGCTTGTCGCAGTTCTTGATTCGGACTCGGGCGTGGATGACTTGTCAACCCTGGATTTGATGTCGGTGAAGTCGCGCCCGACAGCGATCTGTGAATCGGTACTGCTCTCCACGCTGGAACGCCTGCTTTCAGACGACACTGAACTTGATGTGCTGCTGGAGCTTACCTCGCCGCCGCTGGATGAAGTTCTTGATTCGGACTCAGGCGGTGAAGGCTTGTCGACGCTGGATTTGAAGTCTGCGAAGTCCTGCCCGACAGTGGTCTGCGATTCGGTCCTGCTCTCGACACTGGAGTGCCCGCTTGCAGGCGAAACTGTGATTAGTGTATTGCCGGAGCTGGTTCCGGAACTGGTTCCGCCGCTGATCGGTGGAGTTCTTGATAAGGACTCTGACTGCGACGACTGGTCAACCCTGGACTCAAAACTGGAAAAGCCGCGTGTCGACACATCCGTTTCGATCGACGGCGTGCTACGGCTCGACGAGCTTGATTCAATAGTCGATTCGCTCGCTGACTCTTGCTCCTCTTCTTTTTTCTGCTCTTCCTCTTCTTCTTGTTCGTGACTGTCTGCGCGCGCGACGCCGGCGCCCTGATACGGCAGCATTAAGGCTCCGACTATTATGATCAACAGTCCCAACCAAAATGGATAACTCTTCGCTCGACTAATCAGTTGACTCCCCAATCAAGCCTCCCCGGAAATTAAATTCCGACCGCCATGCTACTGCTTCAGCATTCCCACCAAATCGCCTCGTAGCGGTTCTTCAAACTCCACGGGCGAGTAATTCCCCCAGGAAATTTTTTCTTCAACACCGGTAATTGTCACGGCACCAAGCGGCCGCTTAATGACTTTCAGAACTGCGCCGGTGTCGGGGTCGGTGAGTTTCCTCATGATTCGCTCGATCACGAAAGTGTCACCAACACCCAGACCGGATTTTGCACCGGCGTTGATAAATATCTCGTCGCCACTGACTTCCACAACTCGACCTGTCCAGGGAATTTTTCTGGCTGCCTTGGCAATTTTCCTGACGATCTCCTCCACGCTGCGGCGAGTTGCCTCACCAAGCGGCGTCTTGGCAAAATTGTCGGTTCCCATGCTGATGTCACCGTACCCGACAGACACATCGAAGCCCTTGCCCTTGACTTTGTGAGAAATTCTGTATGTTTCGATTACCTGGGAAGAAGTGGTATCCACCAGCCTCACGTCCAGGGTTATTTTTCCGGTGGTTTTTTTGCTTGAGAGGGCACCGCCGAAAAGTTTGCCGAGCCCGCTGCCGCCGGACGCGCCAACGCTAAACCCGCTGCCCTTGTCGTCAGCGTTGAATTCGGTCACCGAGCCGTAGATCATAATATTTGCGCTGGTTACTTTTCCGAGCTCAGGGCCGGAATCGCCCCCTGCAACGCCTTGCCCTTTCATTTGCTGCTCCGACAGTATTTGCTGGATGTTGGAGCGCTCAAGGACGATAAAGCGCTCTGACTCGACCAGCGCGCTCGTTAGCATGGAGGAGACGCCACCGCCGATGTCCCAATCTCCGTAAGCCTGTCGAAAGGCACCGATAGCGTCGAATTTTCCGACAGAAACCATGCGTCTCGGGCCTTTGACCTTCGGTACGTCTTTGGTCAGAAACTTTACAGGTCCCGACTCTGTAATTTCCACATCTCCCGAATCTATAATTTCTGCATCTTCGCCGTCTTGCGCCAGAGACGCGCTGACAGGAGCAAGGAGCATCAGCATGAAGCCCCCTGTTAGGATTACGCGCGCAAGTTTCATTTCGCTCCCCCGTTTTTTGTGCGTTAGCCGCTTTTTCTGTCCGGGCGTTATTCCCCGGTGGTGGTCCAAAGACCGTTATTCTTGTCGACCACAAATTCTCGGACCAACTTGCCGTTCGATGTCACCACTTCAGCATGTACCGCATCTGCAGTTTCTTCAATCTTGCCTTTTTTTAGTACTCGATTGCCACCGATCAGAAGTTGATAGTCAAGTACGATGCCGACGGACTTTGCGGTTGGTCCTTCAGGCCCGTAGATCGCCCGTACATTATTATTCTCCATCGGGGCGCTCATCGGCATCGGCACACCATTCTCGTCGTTTTCAAGCGGTATACTACGTGATTGAGAGGCGGCGTAGGCGTTGGCAAGATTCTGTATGACCTGCGCCAGATGTGAAATCTGTAGCGTTAGTGCGTAAGAATCGACCTGCCTGTTCGCCGGATACTGATATATAGGCGTATAGCCCAGATTCTGGCTAGCCTGGCGCTCCGCACGTTCGCGCAATACATCAGCACGCTGACGAGGTGGCTCACCAGGTATCTGACCATCCGGGTCCCCACCGAACGACTGCTCTGCGCCAGCCATCCAGCCAAGCACGACAAAAACAGCCACCGTTGCTTTACATAAGGCAATCTTCATAGCCGTGATCCCTTCCTGAGAGTTCGAGAAACACTTGCCAAGGCCGTTGATCAAAGGTTACGCCGACGCCATCGGCGAGTAAAGCTGGGTGGCCGACGTTCAGGAAATGCCCCGCGCCTGACGGGCATTGTCAGATCGGTTCGGCTCGAGAAAGAGTTTGGGAGAATGTAACAGGCGTTATCGGACACGCCTGTTCCTGAATATGGTCCCGGCACACGGATTCAAACCACAATGTCGATAATGCCAACGAGGACGTATTCGGCCAATGCCATTCTGTAACCAGCCAAATCCGCGTGATTCCTACGCCGTTCCAGATCAGGAAGGGGGCCTTTATGGCCCCCTTCCTGATTTGGTGCCGGCACACGGAATCGAACCGCGGACCTGAGGTTTACAAAACCCCTGCTCTACCAACTGAGCTACACCGGCATTGTTTGGCGGGACGCGCATTATTCTCTTCTCAGCCGCCAGCGGCAAGTGCTGCAAGGATTCAGGCGCTGCTAATCATCCGGAATTCGGGCAGGTCGCTGCTTCTCTTAGCAGGACTTTTTCCTCGCCATATTTTTCGATCATGTTGCCGGCTCCCTTGCCGGGAGGCAGGCCGATATCGACGTAAAACACGTTGCCATTTTGCATACGTGGCGTAATTTCGGCCGGAAGTTGTAACGATTTCGCCTGCAATTCAACTCGCTCCGCCCGGCTCATTTCACCGAAAAGTCCGAGAGAAATTTTCAATCCCTCATGATCTGTTTGTACGAGGTACGCATCACCGAGTCCGCCTTCCTTCAGCGTGTTTAACATGACGTTACCGATTTCGCGATTTCTGATATTGCGGATTTGTACCCAGTGACCGACGAAAATTTGCCCTTCAGCCTTCCGCAGGCTCGCACGCATGTCTTGATCTTCATAGTCGGCAAAAACGCCGTTCGCGATCGTCGCTGTCTTGAACGGGCCGAGAGTGACACACGATCGTCCAACGACGGCGGACAGGTCGGACGGTTTGCCTGCGCCAAGAACGGCGCCGACGCTCACTGCCGCTTCAGCAACTTTATTGGAAATATCCAGCGGTGGTCCGAGATCCGATTCATTGACGACCGATACGCCGATGTCGACCGGTTCATCGACGAATAGCCCCCAAATGAAATAGAGAATATTTGCCAACAGCAGCAGCAATAGCACGTTTTTCATGAATCGCTTCCTACCATGAACGCGAGTCCCTGGAGCACAAGGTTAGGTCGGTGCAGTACGTTGTCGCCAAGCTGCTTTAGGATGCGCGACGCATCTCCGCCGGTCAAGACGATTTTGGCACGGTAACCACTGGATCGAAGCACTTTTGCCGCCCTATCGATTGCCCCGCAGACCGCGTTGACGGCACCACTTTGAATCGCGGCATCGGTACTGCTGGCGAACGCGGCCATACCCGGCCCCGGCACCCGGGGAACCCGCTTTGCAGCAGTTATATCGTTGGCCCCCGAGCTCAGTGCGCCCCCCATCAGCGCAAGTCCGGGAATGATTTGCCCTCCCAGGTGATTGCCGCTCTTGTCGACCGCATCGATCGTCACGGCGGTCCCGGCATCAACGATGCAAAGCACTCCCCTGATTTCGGATCGCGCGCCGATCATAGCGACCCAGCGATCCACTCCCATTCGCCTCGGTTGCTTGTAGCTGTTGGTCAGTCCGAATGCCTTTTTTTCGCAATGCGCGAAGTGAACATCGCGCCCGCAATGGATGCCGATCACCCCTGACAGGCGTGTAGCAAAACTGGCACCCGCGACATTGCTGGCGAATACCCGGTCGACGCGTCGCGGCAGACGTGTGGTTAGCGACGCGAAACCGCGATCGTGAATTTTGGAATGGGTAATATCGCCTGTGCGGCGAATCCGACCATTCTCGAGCAGGCCCCATTTCAGACGCGTGTTGCCAACGTCGAACAACAACGCACGGGTGTCGCTCATGCGCAGTCGCCCGTATTGTCCGGGAACGTTACGGTGCCGTCGATTACTCGTCGCCGGCCCTTGTCAGTTCGAATTATCAGCGCGCCATCGTCGTCAACACCGTCCGCAATGCCTGAATAGTGTTCATCGAGCCTGTCAACGGCGATCTGCCGGCCGAAAAGCCAATCGTATTTTTGCCAATCGTCGCGAAACGCTGTGAATCCGTCCGACTCGAATCGCACCAGGCATTCGAACAGACTTTCGATGACGGCGACGGACAACTCTTCCCGGGAGGGTGGCTTGTCGGTGCAATTTCCCAGATCTACAATCCTGTTCGTCAATGGAGGTTGGTCCAGAGTCTGCATGTCATCCGGTAGATCGACATTCAGACCAACGCCGGCGACTACGGTTACGTTATTACTCCTTCCGTGGCGTGCTTCAGTCAGGATGCCGCCAAGTTTCCCACCGTCGGCAATGATGTCGTTTGGCCATTTCAGGCTGATTCCGTCGATGCCGAAGCGCTGAAGCGCCTTCACTACGCCAACGCCGAGCGACAGCGTGAGCGCCGGCAGCTTGGCCGGGGCTTGCCGGAACGTGTACGCCATCGACAAACACAGGCCGGATGACGGTGGCGATTGCCAGGTTCGGTCCATGCGCCCGCGGCCTGCAGTCTGAGAATCGGCAAGTGCCACCCGAAACCGTCCGGGCGGCGGCGCAGTCTGATCAAGCAAATAACTGTTTGTCGATTCGATTTCCGAGAAGACTTCAAGGATTTCCAGGCAGGCACCGGGAACGTCGGCTATCGGCGCGCGAATAGATTCGGCGTCCAGAGACCTCATAGTAGCTACTGGCTTCGACGACGAAATAACATGAGATTCCGGTTTCTGGCTTCGGTACCGTCCCTCATGCGCCGAATGTTCGAGCGATGAGTAAATACCATGTACAGGGCGAGCGCGGCACAGTAGATGAAAAGTGGCTGATCTGAGGGCAGGCGAATCACAGCCAGGTAAATCGGTGCTGACAGGCCCGCGATCATCGTGGCGAGCCCTACGTAGCCGGACAGGACAAGGACCCAGGCCCATGTCAGGACAACGGGTACGATGACACCGGGCGCCAGAATGACCAGCGTGCCCACCATCGTGGCGGCGCCCTTGCCGCCGCGGAAGTTGTGCCACATCGGCCAGACGTGGCCGATTACGGACGCGCCGGCGCAGCAGATCGTCAGCCAGGTGCGCGAGATCTCCGGGTCGTTGCCGACGAGTGGCAATGCGATCCCCGGTACGATGCCCGCCGCAACGACACCCTTGCCGACGTCTATGACGACCACACCGGCCGCAAACAGCCATCCCTGCGTGCGTAACGCATTTGTGCCGCCGGCGTTACCGCTACCCATGGTTCGGATGTCTACGCCGCCGCGCAATCTTCCCATCGCCATCGAACCCATAATCGATCCGATGAAATAGCTGAGAAGGAATTTGATGCCAAGCTCTAGCATGAGCGGGACTGTGCTGCTTTTGTACAAGGACTGCCCGACATTGTAGCATCCGTGTTGAACCAGCCAGGCTGACGTTGGGCGACAAATCAAGAATGAACAGCGAGCCCATTCCCCTTTTTTTCAATCCGGTCGCTGGTCGGGGTCGCGCTGGCCGAACAATATCGAAAGTTGCCTACCTGCTCGATTCCGTGGGTCTGGCTCACGTTCTCGTAAGAAGTGAATCAGCCGGAGATATTGAAACCAGGGTGTTCGATGCTGTGTCGGCCGGCACGGAAAAAATAATTGTGGCTGGCGGAGACGGAAGCATTCACGAAGCGGTCAATGGCATTCTCCGTTCGAGTCAAACTGTTGAACTCGGTGTTATTCCGATTGGAACGGGCAACGACTTCGCCAAGGCGTGCTCAATACCCGTCGACTGGAGCGATGCTGCAACGGAGCTTGCCGGCAGGATTCAAAACAACACGCCCGCAAGAACGATCGATGCAGGCCGGATGAACGATCGGTTTTTCGCGAACGGGGCCGGCATCGGATTCGATGCCAAAGTGAATAGCATTGCCCGCGATATTCACTGGCGCGTCGGCGATCTTGTCTACCTGCTCGCCGTTTTCAAAGCGATGATTGACGGAGTTACGACGCCGCAGGTGACGATGAAATTCGGAGGGCAGACAGTCGAAGGCCCGATTACGCTTGCCAACGTCAGCAACGGCGCCTGGGTGGGCGGGATGTTCCACATTGCGCCCATGGCAAGAAACGACGATGGTGAACTTGATCTCGTATTCGTCGGAGAAGTCAGCAGGCTCAGGATTGTTCAATTGCTGCCGAAGCTCCTGCGTGGATCGCATATCGAACAACCTGATATCACGCACTCGCGGGTTACCCGGTGTGAGGTTACTGCGGCCGCACCGATACCCTCGCACCTCGACGGAGAAGTGCAGCCACTGCAGTCGAGTTTCGAGATCGAGGTGCTTAAAGCTGCCTTACGCCTGATGTGAGGATTGCCGCGACCCGAGATATATGGCAGTCAGGACAATTCCCGCGCCAATGGCTTCCAGCACAGTCAGCGGACGATCGAAGAACAGGATATCCCAGGTAAAACTCAGGGATGGCTGCAGCAACAGAGCGATGCCCACTTGTGTTGTCGATACCTTCGCAAGGCTGCTCGCAATAAACATCACGCCTACGCCTTGCGACAGCAGACCGTAGCAGGCCAACCAGACTGCATCATTGAGAGTCGGGATCGAAAGTGACTCACCTTCGGCGACCGCCGCCATTCCGAGCAGTAACGCACAAATCAGCGACACCACGGCGACCTCCTGTGACGGAACCGCATGTACTGCGTCCGTTCGTGCCTGTCGCATCGACAACATGTAGCCGGCATAACAAACGGCTGTCAGCAATCCGAATATGACTCCAATCTGGTAGTCCTGTTGCAGGCTGCTCCAGTCGATCCCGATGATCATCGCCAGACCGGCTATCGCAAGCGGAATCGCGATAAGCTGAATCGCCGTCGGTCGCTGCCTGAGAATGAAGACCCCCGCAGCAGTCATGAAGAAAACCTGAAAATTCGCAAGCAATGTGGCCAGCCCGGGACCGATATAGATGATGCTGCGATGCCAGAACCACAGGTCCAGTGCAAAGAATAGTGCGGCCGAAATAACTGCGATCCATGCGCCCTTCGTAAACGAAAATTTTCGTCGTGTCAGTACGACAAAAAGGGTGAGAGCGATACCGCCCAGGAATACACGATAAA
>Ga0255047_10001160_pt1 | contig 19752 bp, 19 predicted proteins | sample JV7_2_1_MG_FD_183640 | JGI IMG/M metagenome (GOLD analysis project Ga0255047, IMG submission 183640) | Seawater microbial communities from Jervis Inlet, British Columbia, Canada - JV7_2_1 | ecosystem: Environmental > Aquatic > Marine > Inlet | place: Canada: British Columbia | collected 2016-10-06 | reverse complement strand
GGCGATGCTAGGCCAGCAGAGCCCCGTTGTTTCGTGCAGTGATGCGGCACCGAGTTGACGGCCTGACATCACTGTGACATCATCGTGATGTCACAGTGCTTCGAGGAGATCCATGGCCACCGCCGCACCGCCCGTTCCGACCGGAATCTCTCGAACCTTCCTGATCGTTTGGGCCGGCCAGGTGGTGTCCCTGCTCGGCACCAACCTCACCGGGTTCGCCTTGGCCATCTGGGTGTTCCAGGACACCGGATCGGTCACCCAGCTGGCACTGGTGTTGATGGCCGTGGCCGTGCCCGGGATCATCCTCGGTCCCTTCGCCGGCGTGTACGCCGATCGTTTCGATCGCCGGGTCGTCATGCTGGTGACCGACGGCATCGCCGGCGTGGCATCGCTCGGGCTCGCGGCTGCCTTCTTCTTCGGCGATCTCACGATGTGGCAGATCGTCGTCGCCACCGGGATCTCCTCTGCTGCCCAGGCCTTCCAGGAACCCGCCTACCTGGCGGCCATCCCGACGCTGGTGTCCCAGGATCGGTTGGGACGAGCCAACGGGCTCGTCCAACTGGGACCGGCCGTAGGAATGCTGGTTGCTCCGGCCATCGCCGGGGCGTTGTTGCTGACCCTGGGCGTGTGGGCGGTGCTCGCCATCGACGTCGTCACGTTCCTCGTCGCCGTCGGCACCCTGGCGATCGTTCGGTTCCCCCCAGTGCCCCGCACCACGGTCGCGTCCGAGTCTTCGGTGTGGCAGGAGGCCAAGACCGGATTCCGCTACCTCCTCGATCGCCCTGGCATGTTCCGGCTGATCATGGTCTTCGCCGGGGTGAACCTCCTGTTCGGATTCGTCAACGTGCTCTATGCGCCGCTGTTCTTGAGCTATGCGAATGAAGCCGTGGTGGGCGCCGTCCTGTCGGTCGCGGGCCTCGGCATGGTTCTCGGATCGGTGGCGATGAGCGTATGGGGTGGCCCCAAGCGGCGGGTGCTCGGGCTCATCGTGATGCTGTCCGGCATGGGCGTCTTCATCGCGATCTCTGGAGTCCGGCCGTCGTTGACCGCGGCCGCGATCGGTGCTACCGGCGTGATGTTCATCGTGCCGCTCGCCAACGGAACCGGCCAGTCGCTCTGGCAGGTCAAGGTCGAGCTCGACATGCAGGGCCGGGTCTTCTCCACGAGGCGGATGCTTTCGGTGGCCGCAGCGCCGCTCGCCTATATCCTGGCGGGCCCACTCGCCGACAACGTCTTCGAGCCCGCGATGGCCGAAGGCGGAGCGCTGTCTGGGGTGCTCGGTCCAGTGCTCGGGACCGGTACCGGTCGAGGGATCGGCGCCATGTTCGTCTTCGTGGGGCTCGGCGCCCTCGTGCTCGCCGTCGTCAGCCTGCTCGACCCCAAGATCAGGAACATCGAACGAGACTACCCGGATATCGCCATGCCCGAGGATGCTCCAGACGATCCCTTCGCATCCGAATCTGCAGAGCAGCCGGCCCAGGCGCGTGACGCCAGACCCGCTGCGGGGGGGATCCCCGACCCGGCGCCGGCCACCGTCAGAGGCCCAGACCCCTCCCGATGGTCTCCTTCATGATCTCGGTGGTGCCGCCGTAGATCGTCTGCACCCGAGCAGACCAACCACCTCCAACAAAGAGACAACACTCTCACCAAGATGTTGCGTTCACGCCTTGAGGCGACACCGGATATGGGCGGGAAGGTTCGTCCATTCACAAGTTGGGGCAACGATGTCTAGGTATCGAGGATGTCGGTACCAATACGTTGAAGGTACTCGTCAATCTGCACCTCGATCCGCTATTCGCCGCAGGTCTTCGAGCGCCTGGTCGGTGGCGTTCTCGCCTCGGTGGAACCCGGTGATTTCGCCATCGGTATCCAATACGACAAGACCGATGTCCTCTCCCATGTCTGAGAACCCGAACGCCTGCGTCGCTGATCCGTCCCAGTCCGGAAGGATGACCACGTAGTCCTCTGCGCGCTTCCCTTCGGGAAGCTCCTCTTCTGCTCGAACATAGGACTTGCGCATGGAAGTTTCCGCGAACTTACGGAACAGCTTTGGCACCGATTGAAGATCGACGACGTTCGCAACGGTGACGCTCGCAGCGTCCTCGTACTTGGATCGGATCGCGATGACTGCCGCCGCTCCTGCCCTGACTGAGTCTTGATCGTGGAACACGAGCACGGTCGGCAATCCAGGGCGTGCGAAGTCGATCTCTCTGCGGCTCACTGCTGCGACGAGGGTGTGGCTCGATCGGGGCATCGGCGCTGCGGCGGCTGCTGGCGTCGATAGGCGTAACTCATCTTCACGGATCACAGGTTCGTCGTCGGTGTCTGGTTCGAGATCAGGGGCAAACAGGCTGTCTGCCGACCCTCCTGCAAAGTAGCTGTCGGCTCGTCGTGCAACGCTTCGCCCCGACAACATTGCTGCACTCATTCCACCGCCGAACACCCAAGCACCTGCGAGGAACACGTTTGCGATTGGCGTGCGTTCACTCAATCGGTTCATGTACATGTTCTCCACGGTCTGCTCGGAGCCGTAGATGCTGCCGGACGGGTTGAGGCTGTATCGCCAGTTTGTGATAGGCGTTCCGATCTCCATGTGGACGATTGAGTCCTTTAGGCCCGGGATGAGTTCAGCGACACGGTCGACGAGCGTTCGGCCAGCAGCGTCCTTGATCTTCAGATACCGTTCATTGTCGCTGTAGTCGTCGAGATCGCCATGGGTGCCCCACTGGTCTGCGTAGTCCCATGGAGCGAGGGTCGTGATCGACATCACGCTGGAGCCTTCAGGAGAGCACGTCGGATCCACGTGGTCATAGTGGGAGATGACCAGCCCAACGTCGTCCCAGCGGCCTTCGCGCATCGCGGCGTAGTCGTCCTCGAGGTCGTAGGTTGTTGTGAGGAACAGCTCGTGATGGGGCCATCCGTCGGCGATGAGATCCTTCTCGAGGCCGAGGTACACGACGAGGCTCCCAAGCGCCGGTTGATCCGTTGCTTCCTTGACACTTCCCGCATACCCATCGGGGAGATGATCCGAGCCGATGAAGCGGAGCATCGTGTCGTTTGGGTTGGCGTTGCTTACGATGAGGTCGGCCTCGACGCGCAGGCCCTTTGACGTTGTGACAGCAACAGCCTTGCCATCAACGACCTCGATACCGTCGACGTCCTGTCGATAGCGGAGTTCTCCTCCGTATTTCATGATCGTCGTCTCGAGCGCCCGGCTCATCGCCATGCTGCCTTCCTCGGGGTAGTAAGCGCCGTACAAGTGGTAGCTGACCCACGGGAGGATGAACGTCGCCGCGTTCAGCTGACTCGGCGGAAGTCCGTAATAGGCCCACAAGGTGGAGAATACCGAGGCGAGCTCCTTGGACTCGATATGGGCAGCCATGAATTCCTCCCAACTCTGGCTCATGGCAGCGATCATGTGCGGATAGGAGCTCGGGATACTGGAGAAGACCGGCCGTCGCGTGTTCTCCCCGTCGTAGACAAAGCGTCGGACATCGAAGAACGTCTTGACCATCGCGTCGATGAGTGACCGGATCCCGTCGACCTCATTCGGGAAGTGGCTGATTAGCTCGGCCTCGTACGCGACAATGTCAGCGTGGGCGACGACCCTGTGATCGGGGAACTCAACTGTGTAGAACGGATCCATCCGGTGAAAATCGACCTGGTCGAAGACCTCGAGGTCGGCCAACTGCCGGTACGCCCAACCGCCCGGGCTCGCACCGTCGAGAGCGTGGAGGGCAACCTCGAAGCGGTAGCCGCGGCGCTTGAACTCATGGGCGTAGCCGCCCGGAATAGTGTGATGCTCAAGGACAAGCACACTTCGACCCTGCTTTGCGAGGTACCCGGCGGCTGCAAGCCCACCGAGACCGGCACCGATCACCACGACATCAAACTTCTCACTCATCAACCCTCCACTCATCTTCCTTCGATCCTACCTGCGACGTAACCACCGCGAGATCTGCTGCGGTGACCACCGAACAGCAAGCTTGTCCTCCACGGCGGCACGCAGAGCCGGGCTGGTGGCCAGTTTGCAGGGTTGGGGCCGGCGAGCGCGTCGCCACGCCGCCTGGTCCGCTCGATGCGCCCGATACTGGAAGCGGCCACCATTGCGTGCCACCTCCCGAGACACCGTCGAAGCCGCCCGCCCCAACCGACTCGCAATCACACGAAGAGAGTCACCTGACGCCGCGCCACGCGAGATCTCCTCCCGCTCGAGCAGCGTCAAGTGCCGCTCTGCTCGTCGACGTGGTACTGGACGTATCCCCCCAGCATCCTCGAACAACCGACGAATCGACGACCCGTTCCTCCCCAACCGACGAGCAATCGACCGCGTCAACTCACCCGCCTTCCGACGCTCCCACACCTCCAAGCGAGACATCACAACTCTCGCCAAGGTGTTGCATCCACGCCTTGAGGCGGCACGACATATGTGCTACCGCGACCGGGTCGTCGCGTCGCCGACGGTTCAATCGTTGGCCTTGGGGTAGACGATGGCGTAGCCGTCCTTGGTGACCGTCACCGTCCCAACCTTGGGGTCGATGACCGCGACCGAGTCGCCTTTGCGGTCGACGACGCTGACGGTGCCGGTCCGGCTGTCGCTGGCGGCGGTGTAGCCGGTCTGGCGGATGGTGACCACCGGATCGGGTATGTGTCCACCTCGACCCTTGATCTCACGCCGTCGCGGAGACGTACCCAGACCTAGGGTGTCGCGCTACCTCAAGTTCTCCAGGTTGCGCCCACGGGTGAAGCCCTCCGTGCCGTCCGCTACCGCGAGGAGGGACAATCCGCCGTGCGGGTCATCGCCGGTCCGCACCACGACGATCACGAGATCGGCGTTGATCCCGTTGGTGATGAAGGTCTTGGCTCCGTTCACGACGTAGTCGTCGCCGTCCCGAACCGCCGCGGTGCGAACGCCTGCAAGGTCGGAGCCCGTGCCTGGTTCGGTCATCGCGATCGCCGTCATGAGATCTCCCGATACGAACCCGGGGAACCAGCGAACACGCTGCTCTGCGTTCGAGACGGCCGCGAAGTAGGGCAGGCAGACGTCGTTGTGCAGTGTGATACACAGTCCAGACGAGGCGGCAACCGTGGAGGCCACTGCCTCACCGATCACTGCGTTGTAGCGGAAGTCGTCGACGCCGCCACCACCGAACTCCTCCGATAGGGCCATGCCGAGCAGTCCCTGGGCGCCGGCCTTGCGGAACATCTCCTTGTCAACGATGCCGGCTCGATCCCAGTCATCATGACGCGGCTCGATCTCTCGCTCGATGAAGGCCCTCGCCGTTTCCGCGAAGAGTTTGTGCTCCGCGTCATAGATGGTGCGCTCCATAAGCCCACGGTATACGAGAATCCCTTCATGGCCGCTCCCCGGTTCGTGCTCGCGTCTGGATCGCCCCGCAGGTCGGCGGTGCTCGCCGCGGCAGGGTTCACCTTCGAAGTCGCGATCCCCGACGTCGATGAAACACGCTTTCCCGGAGAATCTGCAGCGGCGATGGTGGAGCGTCTCGCCGCGATCAAGGCCAACGCGATCAGCGATATCACCGCCGTGGTGCTCGGAGTCGACACGACCGTGGTGCTCGACGGTGTGCCCCTCGGCAAGCCGCGGGACGAGGAAGACGCGGTCGCCACGCTCCTCCGGCTGTCAGGGAGGGAGCACGTCGTGCTGAGCGGTTGGGCGATCCTCCACGAAGAGCGAGTGGCATCCGCCGTGGAACGAACCGTGGTCGCCATGCACGCCATCGACCGCGCGACAGCCGAGGCCTACGCAGCGTCCGGAGAGCCGATGGACAAGGCCGGCGCCTACGCGATCCAGGGCGACGGAGGTGCGTTCGTGGCGTCGATCTCCGGTTCGTTCCACAATGTCATGGGGATGCCCGTGGAGGCCTTGACCCCAGCGCTGGCGCGCTTCGACATCAGCCCCGCATCGCGGCCGTGACGATCCCGGGGAGATCGCGCCACTTCCCGGAGACGGCCTGTCTGGTGAGGCGCTCTCCGACGATTGCGGCGCTCCGGTTCGTGACGAACGCGGGCGGCTTCGGCTCCGTATGACGCTCGCCGCGGCCGAGCGATCGAGGGAACGGGGTGAACGCCCCGGTCACCACCGTCTTCTGTGCCTGATCGAACATCAGGGCGTTGTGGACGACGCCGATCCCCGAATCGATGCTCCGCAAGGTGGCCCCGGGGAACCCCCCCCACGTCGCGCGCGGCATCGCGTATCCAACGGCGGTCCAGGTGTTGACCGCAACGGTGCCGTACTCCAAGTCGGCAACTGCCCGCTCGAGCGTGGCGGCATTGGCCCTTGCCGTTGCCGGATCGATGAGGATCCCGGCACCGAGGGTGCCGGCAAGTGCATGGTTGGAGAACGCGACGGCGTTGGCGAGAAACTCCGCAGGGCTGTCTCCCGGGAGGCGGGTCGTGGCGAGCACCGGCCCGAAGAACTCGTGCGTAAAGCAGTACCGGTTCGGTCCGTCCGGGTCGACGTCGCGGATCAGAGGCACGGTGCCATCACCGAAGCTCACGATCTCCGCCTCGGGATGAGCGGCGATGGCGTCCAGCAGTCGCCGCTCCGCACCCGGGTAGTAGGCGTCACGACCGGGCAGCGACTCGATGACTCCGACAATCGCATCGAGGAGCGCATCGGCCTGATCCCAATGCTTGGGCAGCACGATGACCTGCGACGCCACACAGTTGAATCCGCTGTTGTGCAGCTTCTGGGTGACGATGTGCGCTGCCTGATGGTGGAGGTCGGCGTCGGTCCACCGGCCGGGAACCACGATGGTCGGTCCCACGCCGCCGAGCTCGCTCGTCATCGGCTTGCCGAGGATCGCTTGGTTGGCCTTTTTGTTGGCGATGGCCTCGTCGCCCCGACCGAAGACGATCGCATCGTGGGTATGAGCGCCGCCCGTGATGTGAATGTTGGCAACGGCATCGTGGTAGGCCAGATACGAACCGACGTCCCCGCCACCGTACGCAAAGCGCACCCAGCCGGCATCGACCATCGGGGCGAAGATCTCCTCGAAGAACTCCCCGAGGTACTCACTGACAGGATTGAGCTTCACGATCGCGACGTCACCGTGAACGAACATCCTGTAGAGCAGGTCGAGCGGCGGGATCGACGAGATGTTGCCGGCACCGAGGATCAGCGACACCGCTCCCTCGGGGGCGGCTTTTCGGTAGAAGTGGGCCACGGTTCCCGGAAGGGTCCTCTCGGTGACACCAGGCAACATCCACACCTCAGCGGTGTGCCCGCTGAGAAACAGCCGGTCCTGTGCGCTCACGGGGAAGACCCGCACGGCGACCTGGCCATCTGGGCGGGTGCGCACCCGGTAGCCGTCGAGGACCCCTCGCCCGTCCCGGATCCGGACCAGCGTCTCCTCGAGCGCATTGATCCCGCTCGCCAGGGCGTACGGCCCTGACGTCCACTCCTCGCCCGAGAGCGGAGAATCCATCGACAGGCCCTTGGCCTTGACGGCGGCTTCCACCCAGCTTCGTGCCACACGGCCGGTCGCTGCGCGCAGCCTGGTGAGGTGCTCGATGCGTTCGCCGACCGGAAGCCGGGCCCACTCGGTCCTGTGGTCGTGCAGGTCGGAAACTGCCTGATCGAGATATGCGGTGTCCATGGCGGGGAGCGTAGACCCGGAGTGAACCTCGTGCCCCCGGTGCGGTGTCCTAGATTGGGGGCATGGATGTCAACGGAGCAGCAGCAATCGTCACCGGTGGAGCGTCTGGATTGGGAGCCGCAACCTCGCGGGCGCTCGTGAGCGTCGGAGCGGTCGTCACCATCCTGGATGTGCAGGAGGACAAGGGAGAGGCTCTCGTCGCCGAGCTCGGGGGAGGGACGCAGTTCGTCAGGACCGACGTCACCGATGGAGACCAAGTGACCGAGGCGGTGGCGCTCGCGGCTGAGCCAGGCCCACTGCGGGTTGCGATCAACTGTGCCGGCATTGGGACCGCGCAGCGCACGGTGGGCAGCGACGGCTCTCCGGCACCGATGGATGTCTTTCGGCGTGTCATCGAGATCAACCTGATCGGCACGTTCAACGTGCTCTCCAAGGCTGCGGCGGCCATGGCCCAGACGGACCCGCTCGAATTTGGAGAACGCGGCGTGATCGTCAACACCGCATCGATCGCGGCGTTCGAGGGTCAAGTCGGACAGACAGCCTATTCCGCCTCCAAGGGAGGGATTGTCGGCCTCACCGTGCCCGCGGCTCGCGACCTGGCCAGGAGCGGCATCCGGGTCAACACGATTGCCCCTGGCATCATCGACACCCCGCTCCTCGGCACCCTGAGCGAGGAGTTCCGGGCTGCGCTCGCCACCGGAGTGCCGTTTCCGCAGCGTCTCGGCGCATCAGACGACTACGCGTCTCTCGTGATGGAGATAATCCGCAACGGATACGTGAATGGGGAGACGATCCGCCTGGACGGTGCGCTGCGCATGCCGCCGCGGTGACCGGACGCCGCATCGGTGGTTCGCTCACGTTGACCCTGGCCGTCGTGCTCGTGGTGGCGGCGTGCTCCGGTGCCGGCGGCGATACGACCACGCCTCCCGCAGCCGCGACCACGGTGGCCTCACCGTCCGGGGATGCGTGCAGCCTCGTCTCGTCCGATCTCGTGAAGTGTTCCCTCGACGCCTACCCGGATCGCCCCTACCTGGCATATCTACCTCCCGGTCACGACCCCGCCGAGCCTGGAGCCGCGATCGTCGCGTTGCACGGTGGCTCAGGAGACGCATTGGCCGCTCTGCGGGTGACATGTCCCGGTGGCAACCTCACCGCGGATGGCTGTCTCCATCGCCTGGGCGACACAGCGGGATTCATCACCATCGCTCCCAATGGAGCAGCGCGTCGGCTCACACCGAATGTGCGGACTTGGAACGCCGGGGGAGGGGCTGCTCAGTGGCATTGCGTCTCGGGGTTTGCCTGTCGCGAGGACAGTGACGACGTCGCCTACGTCGACGCGGTTCTCGACGACGTGGCCCAGTGGACGGTGATCGACGATCGCCGCGTGTATGCGGTCGGGCTGTCCAACGGGGGTGCGATGGCGCACCGCCTCGCCTGTGAACGCGCAGGACGGTTCGCGGCGATCGCCACCGTGGGGAGTGCGAATCAGTTCTCGACCACCGCCGATTGCCTCCCGGTGCGTTCGCTGTCGGTCATGCACATCCACGGGACCGCAGACCCGTGCTGGACCTACGTCACCACCGAGACGGCCTGCCTCGACAGCGGAGGCGCCAAGCTCGGCGCAGACGAGAGCGTCGCCGGATGGGTGACGCGCAACGGGTGCACGCTCGAGCCGACGACGCAACGTCTCCCGGATACCGCTGACGACGGGACCGTCACCGACCGGTCGACCTGGAAGGGCTGCGAGGACGACACCGAGGTCCAGCTCCTGCGGATCGTCGGCGGAGGCCACACGTGGCCAGGCGGCTTTGCGTACCGGCCGGAGGAGAGCGTCGGCCGGGTCGCGTCCGACTTCGGCAATGAGGTGATCTGGGGCTTTCTCTCGGCGTGGCGTCGGTGAGAAACCAGGCGCTCGGCGAGCAGGGTCGCCCGCGATGGGTGGCGGCCGCGATCGACACCATCGAGTTGACGCCTGGCCATGAATGCGTAGAGCGACCCGTCTCCCGGTGTCTGGAGCGGACACCGCCGGTGCTGCGGTCTACATTGCCGAGCGGAGGTGATCATGGAGTTGAGGGACTTCACCGACGTCGCATACCGCACGGAGCGCGGACTGGCCTGGATCGTGATCAACCGGCCGGAGCGCTACAACGCCTTTCGGGCGCGCACCATCGATGAGCTGATCCGGGCCTTCAAGATGGCGTGGGCCGACCCCGCGGTCGGCGTCATCGCGTTGCGCGGCGCCGGGGACAAGGCGTTCTGCACTGGAGGAGATCAGAAGCAGCGAGCGGAGACCGGCGACTACGGGCCCTCGGAGAGCGGGCTGTTCGAGGTAGAAACCCTGCACCGGCTGGTCCGCGACGTGCCCAAACCGGTCATTGCCGCCGTGAACGGCTTTGCGGTCGGCGGCGGCCACGTTCTCCACGTCCTGTGCGACCTCACCGTCGCCGCAGACACGGCGAAGTTCGGCCAGTCCGGCCCGCGGGTGGGGTCATTCGACGCCGGATTCGGCACGGCGTACCTGGCGAGGATCGTGGGGGAGAAGCGGGCGAGGGAGATCTGGTACACCTGCCGTCTCTACGACGCGGAGACGATGGAGCGGTGGGGCCTGGTGAACGAGGTCGTTCCGCTCGCCGATCTCGATGCCGCCGTGGAACGCTGGGCCGCCGAGATGCTGGACAAGAGCCCGACTGCCCTCAAGGTGCTGAAGCACTCGTTCAACGCCGACACCGATCACATCTCCGGGATCGGGGCCCTCGGTTTCGACTCGCTCGATCTATTCGTCGATACCGCAGAAGCGGCAGAGGGGGTGGCGGCCTTCAACGAGAAGCGGGACCCCGACTTCTCCACGTTCCGCGAATGACCCTTCTCATTCCTGCGTGAGAGCAGTGCCGCGGGCGGCGCTGCCCCCTGGCATCGCGGCCGGTGGTGAGGAAGACTGTGAGGTGGACAGAATCCTGGTGAGAATCAGGGGAGAGGGATGGGGCAGGCTGAGTCGGCCGAGCGTCGCTTCCGCGATCTGTACTACCCCGATGCGTCGGGACCGTGGGAGCCTTGTCGAGGCCGGTCTGGTCAGCTCAGCGGGCACTCCATGAGGAGCGTCGACCAGTAGCGGTCCATCTTGAAGCCGACCTCGTCGAGGACGCCGACCTCGCGGTAGCCGAGCTTGCGGTGCACCGCCACAGACACCTCGTTGGGAAGGGCGATGAGGGCGTAGGCCCTGTGGTAGCCGTCGGCACGGAGCCGCTCGAGGAGCCGGGCAAGGAGTGCGGTGCCGACGCCTGCGCCGGTCGCGTCTGGATCGAGCACCACGGTCGTCTCGGCCGACCCCCGGTACGCCTCCTTGCGGCGCCAGGGGCCGAAGAAGGCGCTGCCAACCACCCGACTCTCACGGTCTGCCACGAGCACGCGGCCGGCGTAGTCCTCCCACCAGGCGGTTCGACGATCGGCGGACCAGGCCTCGGTGTCAAAGGACACGTGGGAGTCGACGATGTAGGCGTTGTAGATCCGGTTGATGGCCTCCAGGTCATCGCCGGTCGCGGGTCGAATCGACAGGTCCATCCGCCGCAGCGTACCCCACTACATTCCGACGCAATGATCGACTTCTCCGACCCCGAATTCCTCGCAGATCCATACCCGACCCTGAACGCCGTTCGTGAGGAGACCCCGATCTTCACGACTGGAACAGCCAAGGGACATGGCCAACAGGTGACGTTCCTGACGCGCTGGGACGACGTCAATCGGGTCCAGCGCGACCGCAGATTCGGGCGAGTGCTCGATTCCATGATCACGCGAGAAGAGATGGGCCTGAAGTGGGGCTTCGACTGGGAGCCGTACTTTGCGGTCGAAGAGTGGTCGCTGCTCATGCTCGAACCACCGGAGCACACCCGGATTCGCGGCTTGGTGCAGAAGGAGTTCACGCCGCGGCGCGTCGAGGCGTTGCGGCCCCTGTGCCGCGCACTTGCCGACCGTTTCCTCGACGAGTGCCTGGAGCGCGGGGACTTCGACCTCCTGGCCGACTTCGCCCAGCCCTACTCGGTGCACGTCATCACCGGGCTGCTTGGAGCACCGTCGAGCGACTGGAGACAGCTGCTCGAATGGTCGCACCAGATCGTCAAAATGTACGAGCTCGACACCACCGAGGATGAGGCCAGAGCCGCGGTTGTCGCCGCAGCCGACTTCGCCACATGGTGTCGCGCCCTGATGGCGGACCGTCGGGCGTACCCAACGGATGATCTGATCTCCGGTTTGGTAACCGTCGAGACCGAGGAGGGTCGCCTTTCGGACGCCGAGATCGTGTCCACGATCATCCTCTTGCTCAACGCAGGCCACGAAGCGACGGTCAACACGATGGGAAACGGCGTGACTGCCCTCCTCGATCGGCGCGACGAGTGGCAGCGCTTGGTGGCAGGAGAGGTCGCGGCGGCGACCGCAATCGAGGAGATGATGCGATTCGACTCCCCGCTGCAGCTCTTCGAGCGGTGGGTGCTCGATCCCGAAGGCGTGGAGGTTGCCGGGCGCTCCCTTCAGCAGGGCGACAAGATCGCGATGCTCTTCGGGGCGGCGAATCGCGACCCCCGCCATTTCCCGGATCCTGATCGCTTCGATGCGGCCAGAGGTGACCGCACGCACATCACCTTCGGCGCCGGCACGCACCACTGTCTCGGCGCCCCGCTGGCTCGTGTCGAGCTCGACGAGGCCCTCGCTGCCCTGGTCGCACGAGCACCGGACCTCGAGTTCGCGGCGGTCCCGACACGCGCCGAGGCGTTCGTCATCCACGGCTACGAATCGGTGCTGGTGACCACGTGAAGTAGCGTCTCCCGCATGGGGAACGTGTCGTGGATTCTGGCGCACGCCGGTGGCATCGGTTGGGACGAGATCGCCCTGTTCCTCGTTCCCATCGTCGCGGTTGCGGCGCTCGTTGCCGGATTCGAGTTGCAGCGACGACGAAAGTAGCCCTACCGCCGGTGCTCCCTGATCCACGTGTGCATCGCGATCCCCGCTGCCACCCCGGCGTTGATCGACCGAGTCGAGCCGAACTGGGCGATCGAGCACACCAGGAGACACGCCTCCTGGGCGTCCGCGCTCAGGCCGGGACCTTCCTGACCGAACAGGAGGACGCAGCGTCGCGGCAGGCTGGTGTCCTCAAGGGCGACGGCTCTTGGCAGGATGTCGACTCCGACGATCGGCAGGTCCGCTTCGTCGGCCCAGTTGACCAGGTCGGCGATCGTCGGATGGTGACGGACGTGCTGGTAGCGGTCCGTGACCATCGCGCCCCGGCGATTCCAGCGGCGTTTGCCGACGATGTGCACTTCTGAGGCGAGGAAGGCGTTGGCCGTCCTGACGATCGAGCCGATGTTGAAGTCGTGCTGCCAGTTCTCGATGGCGACGTGGAACGGATGACGGCTGCCGTCGAGGTCGGCAACGATCGCCTCCCGCGTCCAATAGCGGTAGCGGTCGACCACGTTGCGGCGGTCGCCTTTCGCCAGCAACGTGGGATCGAGACGGGGATCCTCTGGCCACGGCTCGGGGTGGGGTCCGACGCCGATCTCTTCTTCAGCCATGAGGCCATTCAACCGTCCCTGGGGCTGCCGAGCACCGATACCCTTCCACCGTGGCTTCTGAAGATGACGTGCGTACCCGACTCACTCCGCTCCAATACGAGGTGACCCAGAACGCAGGAACGGAGCGACCGTTCACTGGTGAGTACTGGGACTCGAAGGACGACGGCACCTACGCGTGCGTCGTGTGCGGCGAGGAACTCTTCGATAGCGCAGCCAAGTTCGAGTCGGGAAGCGGCTGGCCCAGCTTCTTCTCAGCGGTGTCCGCAGACGTCGTCGCCACTGAGCAGGACCGGAGCCTCTTCATGGTGCGCACAGAGGCCGCCTGTTCCGCCTGCGGTGCCCATCTCGGCCACATCTTCGACGACGGGCCGCAGCCGACCGGCCTGCGGTATTGCATGAACTCCGCCTCGCTGCGGTTCAACGCAAGGAACCCGGCGCCGGACGCGTCAGGTCCCTAGACGGGACGCAGCTCCGGATACTCCAGGTCCCAGATCTGGCGGTCCATCTCGATGGCCAGCGCGGCATCGTCGACACCGACACCGACACCGGCATCGCGCGCTGCCTGCGCGACGGCCCAGCCGATTCTTCTGGTGATCGCCCGCAGGTCGGCCAGTGGGGGGTACAGCGAACCTTCGGCCAGGTCATCTTCAGACACCAGGGTCGCCAGCTCATCGGCCGCGGCCGCAAACATCGCGTCGGTAACGACCTGAGCTCCAGACGCCATCGCCCCCAGTCCGATTCCGGGGAAGACGTAGACGTTGTTGCATTGCGAAATCACGATGGCTCGATCGTTGTGAACGACCGGGGCGAACGGACTCCCAGTGGCGATCAACGCTCGGCCTTCGCTCCACGCTGCGATGTCCGCTGGGATTCCCTCGGTCTTGCTCGTCGGGTTGGAAAGCGCCATCACGAGGGGGCGAGCGACGTGGCGGGCCATGGTGCGTACGACGGGCTCCGTGAAGATCCCCGGCTGTCCCGTCGTTCCGATGAGGACCGTTGGCCGGAAGGCGTCGACGGCCGCGGTGAGGTCGTCCGGCGCAAGCGCATCCATGCCGCGCCGCGCCGCCAGATCGGCGGGCCAGGCGACATCGCGCTTGAACGAGTCGAGTCCAGGGCGATCGTCCGCGACCAACCCCGCCGTGTCGAAGAGCGCCACCGCTCCAGCTTGCGCCTCGCCGACCACTCCCGCAGCCTCGAGGGAGTGGCGGAGGTGGCGGGCGATGCCCACTCCCGCGGCCCCTGCACCGACGAGCAGGACCCGCTGGTCGGTGAGCTTCACGCCGACGCCGCGCCCTGCGGCGAGCAGACCGGCGACGACCACGGCTGCCGTGCCTTGGATGTCGTCGTTGAATGACGGCAGGGTGGACCGGTAGCGGTCGAGGAGGCGGAAGGCATTGGCCTTCTTGAAGTCCTCCCACTGGAGGATGGCATCGGGCCAACGCCGGCCAACTGCGGAGACGAACTCCTCGACCAGGGTGTCGTACGCCTCGCCGCGGAGACGTTCGTGCCTCCATCCCACGTAGAGCTCATCGCCGAGCAGGTCCGGGTTGTCCGTACCAACGTCGAGGCTGATGGGAAGCGTGAACGCCGGATGGATGCCAGCGCCGAGGGTGTACAACGCGAGCTTGCCGATCGGGATGACCATTCCGCCGGCTCCCTGGTCGCCGAGCCCGAGGATGCGTTCGTTGTCGGTGACGACGATGAGGCGAATGTCGTCGCTACGGGCATGGTCGAGCACATCGAAGATCCGCCCGCGATGCTCCGGGGTGATCCACAGCCCCCGCCCGCGGCGGAACAGGTGGCTGAACTCGACGGCCGCCGTGCCGACGGTTGGCGTATAGACGATGGGGATCATCTCGGCCACGTGCTCCGCAAGGACTTGGTAGAACAGGGTCTCGTTCCGATCCTGGAGCGACGCCATGCCGACGTATTGCTCGAGCGCGTTGTCGCCCTTCGCCAGGATGTGCTGGTAGGCGCGTTCGACCTGGCGCGCTCGGTCCGTGACCTGTGAGGGGATCATGCCCACCAGGTCGAACTGTTCGCGCTCTTCCGCGGTGAATGCAGTTCCCTTGTTGAGCAGCGGATCGTTGAGCAGGGCGCGCCCTCTGCGCCAGACGTCCGTGATGGCCCAGCCGTCGTCGTTTCGCTCGATCCGATACTTCATCCGTTTCCTCCGAACGCGGTCACCTTCCAGCGTGGCTCGTGAGGGGCGAGCCGCCTAGGGCCGGAGGTCAGGCTCCGTCGCGACGAGCCGATCGCCGGTCTACCGTCGAATGATGCAGTTCGTCACCTACAACACGGGGTACGGCGTGGGGCGAGACGGTGAGGTCGACCTCGACCGGATCGCGGACGCGGTCGACGGCGCCGACGTCATCGCCCTTCAAGAGGTCGAGCGCTTCTGGCCGCGCTCCGGGATGATCGACCAACCCCGTGAGTTGGCCAAGCGGCTTCCGGAGTACTGGTGGGTGTTCGGCGCCAACATCGACCTGCACTCGCCGGAGACCTTCCCCGGCGAGGCAGCCGACCGGCGGCGCCAGTTCGGCAACATGATCCTGGCCCGCACGCCGCTGCTGGCCTCGCGCAACATCGCGCTCCCGCGGTGTGCCCATCTGCCAACGACGATGCAGCGCGGAGCCGTCGAGGTGATCGTCGCAGGAGCGACCGAGACGTTGCGCATCTACTCGACCCACCTGTGTTATCTCTCCACAGCAACCCGATTGGAGCAGCTCGATGCCATCAACCGGGCACACCAGGCCGCCAGGCGTGGACCCGGTGCGTGGGAGGGCCACCATCCCGACTCCGCAGTTGGCTGGGTCGTCGGGGACGAACCGCGGGTCCCTGACGAAGCCGTGGTGTTCGGCGATCTGAACTTCCTCCCCGACACACCCGAGTACCGCGAACACGTTGCTCCAGGCTGCGCCCATCCCGAGGGCTGGGTGGACGCGTGGGCGTGTGCCGGCAAGGGAGAGGTGGCCGGCTCGACCAAGCCATCGCACGGCCGCATCGACTACGGGCTCGTCAGCGAGGGTCTCCGCGGTCGGGTTCGGGACGCCTGGGTCGACGCTGAGGCGACGGGGTCAGACCACCAGCCGCTCTGGTTCGAGATCGACGTCTGAGGTCAACCTCGCCTGGCCGGGCCTGGGCCCGCGGCCGCAGCGAGTTGACGGTCAGCCGCGCAGGAATCCACGCACCGTCTCGATGGTGTCGGCGTCCGCCGCCGTCTTGTCTGATCGGTGTCGCTTCACTCGGGCGAAGCGCAGGGCGACTCCTCCGGCGTACCGCCGACTGCGTTGGACGCCGTCGAAGGCAATCTCGTAGACGGTGTCCGGCCGCACATGAACGATGCGCCCGGTGCGGCCCACCTCGAGGCCCAGAAAGTGACCGGTCTGCCACGCGAGCATCTCATCGGTCAGGCCCTTGAACGTCTTGCCGAGCATGATGAAGTCACCCGAAGCCGGATCGCGAGCACCGAGGTGGAGGTTCGACAACAGCCCGCGACGCCTGCCGGACCCCCATTCGGCGGCAAGTACGACGAGGTCGAGGGTGTGCTCGGGTTTCACCTTGAGCCAGGAACTGCCGCGCCGCCCCGCCTCGTAGCGACCATCGGCGGCTTTGACCACGACACCCTCAAAACCGGCATCGATCGCATCAGCAAAGAACGACTCGGCTTCGTCCGGCGACGACGTGACGAGCGAGGCGACCAGCATGTCGCGGGGGAGGGCGCGCAGGAGATGCTCCCGACGCTCGGTGAGAGCGACGTCGATGAGGTCTGCACCTTCGATGTGGAGGAGGTCGAAGAAGAGAGGGGTGAGGTCACGCGTCGGCTCCGCAGCGGCCCTACCAAACCGGCTCATCGAGTCCTGAAAGGGCTCGGGCCGCCCGGCGGCATCGAGCAGTACCGCCTCCCCGTCGAGGATGAACGGGTCGGCGGGCACCCGGCGGGCGACGGCGACGATCTCGGGAACGCGTGCGGTGATATCGCGTAGGTTGCGGCTGAATACGGCGACGTCGTCCCCGCGGCGATGGACCTGGATACGGGCTCCATCCACCTTGACATCGACGACTGCTGTCCCCGAGCGCTCGATCGCCTCGGCTGGGGAGCCGGCCGTGCCGGCGAGCATCGCTTGGACGGGAGTCAGGACGGTGAGGCCGTAGGCGGTGAGTGCCGCGGGACCCTGAGCGAGCACCTGTGCCGCCATCCCGGCGAGATCTCCCGACAGCATCGCCGCACGCCTGACCCGATGCGGCTCCACGTCGAGAGCCACGGCGACGGCGTCGGCCATGATGCCGTCGAGGGCGCCCTGGCGGAGATTGCGCAGGATGAGCCCGGTGAGGTACTCCTGCTCAACCGCGGTTGCTTCTGCGTAGAGCTCTGCCAGGATCGCAGTCCGCTGCGCCTGGGCGCCGGCGCCGGACGTTGTCGCCAACGTCTGGAACAGGTCGTCGACCTCGAGGATCTGGAGCGAGGGGTCTGCCGCCGGTGCGACCCGCACCGTGTTCAGCGTTGCGAATCCGACTCCCAGGCGCTCCTGTGGCGGATGCCCGGAGAGGTAGGCGATGCCGATCGCGGCTTCTTCGGGATCCAGGCGACGCAGCGTCGCAGCCAGGAGGCTGATCTTCTCGTTGCGAGAGCGGGTCGCCCGCACTGCGGCCGACACAGCGACGAGGTCGTGGAGGAGCACGGTGCCAGCGTATTGGAAGAGCTCAGGCGAGCGCGCCAACATGCCGATTCCCCCATCATGAGACGGCGCTTCACGGTCCCGTGTCTCCTCACCGCGACGGTCGTGGCCGCGATGCTGATGGTGCCTGCGCCGGCAGCAGCTCGCGAGCTCGGTGAAATGACCGACTACGACCTCGCCGTCCCTGTCGACGGGTCGCACCACCTCTGGGACACGTTCTGGGCGAGCCGGTCTCACGGGATTCACCACGCCCAAGATCTGATGGCTGCCAAGGGCACACCGGTCGTCGCCGCAGCAAGCGGCACCGTCCGCCTAGTCAACTGGACGGCACAGGCCCACATGAACGCGGACCGCTGCTGCAGCATCGTGGTCCGCCACGATGACGGCTGGGAGAGCGTGTACATTCACCTCGACAACGACACGCCGGGAACCGACGACGGACGAGGGTGGGGGATCGCGGATGGCATTGCCCCAGGAGTGCCGGTCCGTGCCGGCCAGGTCATCGGCTTCGTCGGCGACTCCGGCAACGCGGAAGCGACAGCGTCTCACCTCCACTTCGAGCTGCTCGATCCGTCTGGAACGTACGTCAACCCGTACCACGCCCTCGTCGCAGCCGGCGCCACGACCAACGCTCCGGAACCCGCCGATCCGTTGTTCTCCGGGTCGCGCCTCCTGCGCGTCGGTGATCGAGGCGCAGACGTCGCTCGCCTCCAGGAGGTGCTCACCGACCTGGGACATCGTCCCGGTCCGAACGACGGCATCTTCGGCTCGCGCACAGATGCTGCCGTACGCGCCTTTCAAGAAGGTACGGGCCTCCACGTCGACGGACTCGTGGGATCGGCCACCCGTGGCGCCCTGCAATGGGAAGTCGCTCCGCCCGACCACATCTTGCGCCACGGATCCCGCGGCCACGATGTGAACCTGCTCCAGGACCGGCTCAACGAGATCGGCTATTCGGTCGGGACCGCAGACGGCATCTTCGGGCCAAAGACCCTCCTCGGAGTGACCGCCTTTCAAGAGGACGCCGGATTGACGGTGGATGGCCTCGTGGGACCGCAGACGAGGGCGGCTCTCGGCATGTAGCGAGGTTCGCGCAGGCTGCGTAGCCTTGCCCGATGAAGAGCGATGCTGCCACCGTGGCCGACTACCTCGAAGAGCTACCTCCACAGAGCGCTGCGATCGTCGCCGAGGTGCGTGATCTCGTCAACGATCACCTCCCTCCCGGCTACGACGAGGTGATGCGCTGGGGGATGATCACGTGGGAGGTCCCGCTCGACCGCTACCCGAGCACCTACAACGGGAAGCCGCTGCAGTTCGCCGCCCTGGCCGCACAGAAGCGTCACCTGTCCCTCTACCTGAACTCGGTCGCGTTCTCCCCCGGGGGAGAAGAGGCCTTCCGCAAGGAATGGGACAAGACCGGGAAACCGCTCGACATGGGGCGGTCCTGTGTCCGGTTCCGCAGCACTGATGAGCTGGCGGGCACAGTGCTCGCACGGCACATCGCCGCCGCCTCCGTGGACGTGTACCTCGCGCGGTACGAGGAAGGGCGCGGTATCACCTGACCGGTCCTTCACCGCCCCCATCGCCGTGCCGATGAAGGGGCATGGGGCGTATCCTCGCGGCGGTCACGATCGGGATGCTGGGGGCCGCGCTGCTGGCGCCCGCTGCTCGCGCCGACGACACCGTGGGCCTGGTGGACCAGGGCCAGGGGCGGTGGTATGTGCGCGATGGAGCAGGAACCGTCTTCGACTTCTTCTATGGAAATCCTGGTGATTTCCCCATCTTCGGGGACTGGGACTGTGACGGCGAGTCCACCCCTGGCATGTACCGCCAAACGGACGGGTTCGTCTACCTCCGCAACTCGAACACGGTCGGGATCGCCGACATCCGGTT
>Ga0255047_10001151_pt1 | contig 19885 bp, 19 predicted proteins | sample JV7_2_1_MG_FD_183640 | JGI IMG/M metagenome (GOLD analysis project Ga0255047, IMG submission 183640) | Seawater microbial communities from Jervis Inlet, British Columbia, Canada - JV7_2_1 | ecosystem: Environmental > Aquatic > Marine > Inlet | place: Canada: British Columbia | collected 2016-10-06 | reverse complement strand
CCAGTGTTCGCAGCCCCTGCAGTCCCAATTGTGTCTGCAGCCCCGCCGGCGCCCCCGCCCCCCGTAGGCAGGTGGCTCGTGTCAAACTCCCTGTCATGCCCTTGTCCACCGGCCCCGCCCCCGCCTGCGGCCGGATAGGAGTTCCCACCGCCCCCGCCCCCTCCTGCAGCCATAAGGAAGGAGTCGCCCACGGGACTGGTGGGCGTTCCGCCCGCCCCACCGGCCCCTTCGGGGGCTATCCCGGCCGCGCCCGCCGCGCCCCCGTCTAGGCCTTGCCCCTGTCCGGTGATCGTTGCAGACCCTGTCATCGTCAAGGTCCCTGCGACGCGAACAACGACATAATCATTTTTCGGCAAAGTGATCGCTACGCCTGTATTTATCGTCCAATCGCCGAATTGGTGTAGCCCTGCCGCTAGGGAGGTCGAACTAGCATCGGTCCTGTCCCCGTCCTCCGCACTGCCCCAGGGGCCTACATCGTTACCGACTCGGCGAGTCACGCCGCCATCGTCAGTCTGCTTAAATATGCCATCGGTGTCCGGCTGGATCCTGCCAAAACCGCTCGAAGGAGTCCCAGGGCTATTCGATTCTGCGATATCGTGGGGGACTGCGGTCTCAAGCCGCGTCGAGTTGAGCCCCATCGTGTCGGTGGCAGAGCCTGCGGAGTCTAGCTTTCGCCAGTGGAGCTCCTCTGAGGAGTCTAGGTCTTGGCGGAAGCCGTCTTTGACCCCTCCAATCTCAGGGTCTGGTAGCCCGAACTCGACACCACGGCTCCCCTTGAGGAGGGACAAGGATAGGTTTTGGACCGACTTGTTGGTGGGCGAAAAAGACTCTGCGTAGGTCTCACCGCCGATATTTCCGGGAAGCAGAACTAGGGTCCCGGGGGCGTGCCTATTCTCGCTTCCATATCGAGGGCTATCGTCCCGGTCTGCATTCTCGAAGACCCCCCCCCCGACTTCGTGCGCTATAGCCTCGAACCTCGCCACTATGGGGCGGTCCGTAAGCCTTGACATGTCGGCGGTGGGCTCGTTCCTCAGGTCTTGCCCCGCTTCGATGCCTACGAAGGGGGAGGCCCTGAAAACGATTGCAGGGACCCCTAGCTCCATATTGGTCTCGAGGAGCTTAGCACCTCGGACATCCGATGTGTCGCTTCCCGCCTTCGGGTCTCGAGGTACTGTGAAATCCTCGTCCTGCCCCTCGTCCGGGATCGGGATCACCGGGGGGTCTCCGATCTGCTCGCCCTCCTCGCCTTCGGGGACGTTGCCGGGGGGGTCCGGTTGCGTGATCGTCAGGGGAAGATAGATGTTCCATACGCCCTGCGTCGGGCCTGTCTCGCCATCGGGGGTGGCGTGCGTCGCTTGGCTGCGGACTTGGTTATGAACTCTCCAGCACTGCCCTTGCTCGTCAAGGACGAGCACAGGTTCGAAGGCGTCCTCTCTGCGTAGAGAACAATCCCAGATCCCCCCGTAGTAGATAGAGGCCTTGTGGAGGTGCGCCGCGTTTATCCTCTCCCCATCTGCAGTCTTGCCACGCTCGTGATGGCACTTCAGCCCCCCGACCTCTAGGGGCCCCCCCCTAGAGGAGCCCGCCGCTGCCAAGAGCCCCGAAGGCACCTGCTTGCCCCCGTCCTCCGGCGGTTCGACAGTCTCCCCCGGGGGCGGCCTTTCGATCGTCCCCCCGAACTTGTTTAGCTCAATCGCCCCGACTTCGGGGCCTGGCGCCTCAACCAGCTCGCTAGCTGGCCCCATTATCAAACCATAGCCTGCGACCCTGTCTGAGCCCCCAGATGGGCCGATTTGCCAAGCCAGGGCGTTGTCTTCGCCTGTGGCCCCCCAAGGCCCTCCCTGCCTGGGCCTGACGACTCTCCAGGCGGACTGCAAGCGGGCCCAATGACTCAGGCCGTTTTCGTCGGTGACCTCAAAAACGCGAGTCCCCAAGTCAGCCGCCCCCAGGCCTCCACGGTTCGCCGCGACTAGCCCGTGGAATGCGGGGAGAAAGACGTCTTCCTGTGAAAACTCTTCTGTTCCCGATGTGACAATCCCCGGCCAGCCCTTCGGGTATAGGGGAGCCTTGCCAGCTAGCGTCGCTTCCTTGTTCGCGAAGCGCTTGTCCTCGTCCCAGTCCTTATTCCTGACCGGCAGAAAAAGCATCTTTCCGCCCTCCGGCCCTGAGTCCCCTATCTCCTGCTCAGTTATTTCCTTGACAAGACTAGGCCAGCTGAAGGCCCACCCTGGGAAGCCTCTGGTGTCTGAGTCTTGGTCCCCGTCCTCGGGCACAATGCCCAGGAGTATCTCGCCCCCTCTTTCCCTTGTCTGCTCGCTAGCCCCGGTCTGCTCGTTATGCTTCCACAGGACGCAGCATAAGAGGTCTCCTTCGGAGTTCGCAACCTTCTTGATATGCGGCAGAGGATGCTTCGCAGTCGTCCCCGTCTCGACGCGGCAAAACCAGACTGCACGCCGAAGGTCCAAGTCGTGGTCGGGCTCGTGATGCTGTATCGGGCTCACGCCCTGATTGATCTTGTCGTTTATTCTCACCGATCCATCCCCCCCAGAGTCTGCCCTAGCCTCTGTCTCGTCCCCTCAGGCAACAAGCTTGCTAGGTCTATGTTCGGCTCCACGGAATTGAAGGTTAGGCCTGTGATTCTGTCACCCCGCTCCGTGATTGTAAAGTCCACGGACCCGAGGTTGCCGGTGGGTTTGATGTCGATGAGATGCCCCCCCCCTGGGCTCCCTAGTGTCAGAGCCCCATCCGCCCTGTCTATAAGCCTCGCATACTCGACAGCTGCAGCCGCCTGTGCGATCGCCCTTAGCTGTTTCTTGTTCACGATTAGCTTCTCGAGTTCCGCCTGATACGTCTGCCCGCCGTCCATGCCAAAAGCCGCCTCGATTCTCGATGCTGAGGAGTCCCGCCACGCGTGGCGGGCAGTGGCGAGCTGCCTGTCTATTACGATCTGCAAAGGAGGCCCTAAGCAACTCCCTAGCCTTCGGTTTCCCAATAGGGGCTGAACATCAGAGGGTTCGACGCTAACAAGATACATGCCCGCAGTCCCGGGGGGGCTTGCGGGGCTGAAGCTTGCCACCATCGCAAGATTGTGAGTCTCGCTTAGCGCCATCGACTCCTCGGATATCGACTCCGCTCCCCTGCCAATTAGCTTCAATGAGGGCGCTGTGTCCTCGTCAAGCAAGGAGGGGAAAACCCGGGAGTTTGGATACCATTGCGAATCTAAAAACTCGGCTTGGAAGATCCCGAGGTCCTTGTCAAGGACCTTCAGTCGAATCGACCCAGGCTTCGCCTCGTCCAAGTTCGCATGATAGCCAACCTTCGGCTCTGAATAGCGCATGTCCTCCTCGTTCCCATGCCTGCGGAGGCTATTCAGGGGGAAAAAGACTTCATAGTCTGTGTAGATCATCGACCGCGCCCTTTCGCCTGTGGCGGGGTCTATGATTGAGGCTCTCAAAGGACTCCAGCTTAGGCACCTATCGAGCCACTCCCTCTTGATCCTGAAGGTGCGCCTGTAGTTCGAATTAATCTCCCCTACTCTGCGTAGCCAGTCGGGATCGCCCGCAGGGGTGACCTCGCTCCGTCCCCCAAAATACAGGTACATCATGCCCGAAATTATGTCGCGATTGATTTCCTCCTTGGACATGTAGAGCCCAGGCTCAAGAGTCGAGGAGTAATCAGCCCCATCGGGGCCCCAAGCTGCATAGGCTTGCTCGAATGTTATCCACGTACCGAAAGTCAGGTCAGAGCCCGAGACCGTCAGAGTCCGGTCCGTAACCCGAAGGACATTGTCAAGCCTTCGGGGGGCTGAACCCGTGATTCTCGAGGGATCCTCGACCCCCTCCAGGAAGTCGTGGCGGACTTCGTACTCAGGAGCGAAAAAGACCTCAACCCTGCGAGGTTTCATCCTCGACCTGTCTGCTACGGTCGCGATTGTGGTATCCCACAAGATAGGGCCTGGAGCCGCCCCGGAGCTCTCACCTTCCCCGGGGACCTGTGTCCCCTGAGTAGCGAAGCTTAGCTTGCCCCCGGGCACAAGCAGGACATCCGAACCGTCGATTGTGTCGACCCATCGAATCTTGCCATCAAGGTCAGGGTAAAGGGTGATTGCCCCTAGCTTGGACAGGACCGAAGATATTGCCTGATTTGCCTTGCCACCGACCCCGAAAGTGTCTATAGGGCTCGACTGTGTAAAGCGCTTCACTACGGAGGCGGGGTCCTCGACTCGCATCGAATAGACGCCTGCAAGCTTGGCGCGCAACTCTAGCATCGTCTCTTTTAGGATCTCCGCTGCATTCCACACGACCTCGTTATTCTTCAGGCTCCAAGCCATATACTTCAGGTTATCTGCGATATTCGCGAGATCGTCTGTTAGCGCCCCCTCGTCGTCAGAAGTCCCGGGGATCCACCGTCGATCCCCGCTCCGCTTCCTCCAATTGTAGCGAGTGGGGCCTATCCAGTAATATTGCCATAGCCATCGGCAGTCTGCGACCCCGATGGCTATCCTGTCGGGGTGCGTTGATGGTGTCGTCGTGATCATAAAAAGATCTTTGACCTCGACATCGTCCAGAATCAAGCTCACAGGCTGCACGCCAGGATACGCGGCTAGCAGGGCCTCCCCCATCCCGCGCTCAAACTCGAACGATGCGACTGTAGGGGTGACACCCGTGCGGATTTGCCAGCTAATAGGGGCGTCCCAAAGGATTGGGACCCCTCCAAGCGTCGCCTGCTTAGCCATTATTGATCCACCGAACGAGGTGCGCCAAGTTCTGCTGCAGGGTCATCCCCGCCTGCCCCGCTATCATCCGATGCGGAGTTGGGGGCCGAGGCCCCGCCTGAGGTTGTGGGGGCGTTGACGAACTGGACTACGCGAGTAATCGTTACGACCTCAGTATTCAGCTGGTACCCGCTGCCGGGGATTCCGAGTACGACGTTAGGCTGAGTCCTCGTAATCTGTCGGATAGAGACCGGCACCGAAGGCGCGCCACTGCGACTCGTCCTCGAGGGTTCACGACTCCTCGCCTCGTCCCCTGCGAAGGTCTGGATACTCCCCTCAGAGCCCCCTGGACTCCCCGCAAAGCTCGAATTGCTGTGCTCTTGCGGCGCCCATCCGTTGAATAGTGTCGTCCCAAACAAGCTATTGCCGCTGCCCCCTCCCCCGCCTGAGCCCGTAACCCTGCGCTCCGTCGTCTCTGTCGTGACAACAAAGGTCCCAGGCCCGCGCTCAACTACAGCCGTATAGGCGTCAGGGCCGACCACGGGCGTCACCCTGTTACCAAACTCGTTAGACTCCGTGACAACCTGCGACTTCTCCAGGAGGTTGCCCCCGTTAGTCACAAGCAATCGGATCCGGCCAGCGATGCGATTATCCACCCAGGCTAGACTTGGTTCCTCGCCAATGAGGGCGGCCCTGGACTCACTACCAAAGGCCGCAAGGGTTTGCCCTATCATCTCTGGCAAGATAAGCGAGTCCCAGATGTCTTCGTCTGTGGTCTGCGTGCTGTCGAGCCCTGCGGAGAATTCGGCAGTCACATCCACAAGGCGGCGGGCAGGTGTCTCCCCGTCCTTATTGAAATCCCCGGGACCACTCACAGCCCGAGTGATTGAAAACACAGGGTCCCGTAACCGGCTGTCGTTGAAAGCGCTGTCACTATGCTTCGAATGCATGGTCTTGTAGACCCGCGTCGATTGGATCACATTATCTTGATCGTCACTCGGCCCTGAGGTCTCGCTAGTCAAGCCCCACGCCGTAACCCCCAATGTAGTCATTATCGAGGCTGCGTAGGTGGCAATTGAGGCCTCGTACTGAGCTCTTGCCTGATTGCTCGAAAGCGCAGTGTAGACGGTCTTTATCGTCACACTAGCGATACGGCTGGCTTGGTAGTCGACCTCGACAGAGGAGTCCCGCCGCCCGCTAAGCCCTGACTGGTCCTGAGGCAGCTCGCCGCTGAAGGTCACGTCGTAAAGGGAGCTTAGGCCTGTGTCGTGGTCCCCTCCGGTCTTTCTCGCAGTCGCCCGGTTGTTTAGCCCTGAGTTGTCTGAGGCGTTCGCGGTGACAATCTCCCTGCCGTTGATCGTGAGAGTAAAGTCCTGGTCCCGCTTCTGGATCTCCCCTAAGAATTCGTCCAGCTTCGACTCAAATTCTGTCGTAGTGCTCCCCCGAACGAGGACGCTCATCTCAACCTCGTAGTCCACGTTTCCCCTGCTGTAGGAGTACTTCCCGGTGGGCATAAAGTACTCCGAACTCCCCCCAATACTTAACGCCCCATAGGCAATATCCAGCTCCCTTGTGACGATCGCCATTATTGCCCACCTCCGACAAAACCGTTTAGGTACCGGAAAGCCCGCATCACATCCTCGCCAATCACGGACTCTAGACTCATCCTAGCCCTGTTCGGAAACAGCAAAGACTTTACCTCAGCCTTGGCGCTAGCCTCCCGCTCGAAGCGAGCACTTGCAATCCCCCCGAGTCGCTTCAAGGCGTCCTCGCTTAGAGGCCTTCCCGCAGCTGCCGCGCGGGCTGCTATGCCGCCGACGGCCGCCTCTGCCTGAGTGGAAGCCGCTGTTGCGTCAATAAACGTTTGAACCCTGCCGCCGGTCAGAGCGTCCACGAGCGCGAATATCGCCCGCTCTAGTTCTTCGGTCCCTGCGCGCTCGACTTGCGCCCGAACAGCCCCAAGGCCCGCCCCCGCCGCGCCTACCGCCCCGGCACCTATGCGGCCTATTGCCCCCCGAAGGGAGTCCCGCCTTGTGTCCTGAGCTCGATCTAGGGCCTTGTCAAGTTTATCGTTCTGTCGAGTCCTCTTTTCTGAGTCTCGCGCAGTGCCGATCTGGGCCCTCGCCGCCCGATCTGCGGCCCTAGATGCCTCTGTCTGTCGCTGCTCCAGCTGTCTGAACGAGTCGTCCAGTCTTCGTCTTGAGCTACCCACGCGCTAGCCTCCTTGCGGCCCTTAGCAGAGTCTCGTTGCATCGGTCCTCATAGGGCCTGAGTTCGTCAAAGATCATCTGAGCCTCTGCCCTGCCGCGCAAGGCCGCCGCAATAATCATGAGTTCCTCTTGCCGCATCTCTGCGGCGGTCCCTGCTAGGGTCTCTCGCTCCTCGGCTGTCAAAGCCCGCCACTCGGAAAGCGTAGGGCTACAACCAGCGTAGACCATCTGCTCCGCCTCGTCGCGAGTCATAGCGTGAAGTCTTCGAATAGGCCCTGCTGCGCCGTATCGCCGGAAGCCGGAGGGATTGCGCGGAATATCGCCGGGACCTGAAACTCGGTGCGCAGGTCGCTTGCAAGCTCTGCAGCCTCGTCAATCTCAGGTATCGCCTTCTTGAAATACAATGCGGGGTGGTGCAGGGGGTTGTCGGGATAAAAGAGCAGGGAGACAGCTTGAGCGCTGCCAAGGGACCCCGGGCGGCTTGTGGTGGGATTGACCCTGACCAGAGTCTTTCCTGATACGCCCCCGGCCTCAGTAAAGGGGAACACTGTCGACCATGCATCATCGTCATAGGTCCGCAACATAAAGGCTACGATGTAGCCCCGCGTAGAAATCACAGTATCGAGGACATGCCCACCGAATTCCTCCCCCTCGATAACTGCGCTAAAATTCCCGGGGACTGAGACCACCGACCCCACAGAGCCGATCTCTGTCCCCCCAAATGGGAAACTACCAGAAAAGTCCGTAGGGCTGATTGCGACTCGCCCGCTAATCCGCAAGACCCCGGATATATCGTTCGCTGCCAAGTGTCACCCCTCCTAGGTCGGGTCTGCCCATGTCGGGGATCCGCTCGACGGCAAATACAGGCCATAGGCCCTCTGCAGCCAGTACTGGATCTTCCCGGTGGCAGGGGCCCCGCCGGTGTCTGTCCAGGTGAAAGAGTCCCTGATCAGGCTGGGGGTCCCGCCGCCGATCACAGCATAGTACTGGCCCCGGAAGGGAGTCATGGGGGCTAGGATCACATCGTCTAGAAGCAGGCCAGCCCCGCTAGTCCTCGTCCAGACAAGCTTTATAGACATGTCATCGGACCCGTAATTTTTCCACCAACAATTATTGCTAGTCAAAGGAAGAAAAAGTACGTTCCAGCCCGCTTGTGCCGAGAGAACGACGCTAGTTGACTTGCTGCCTAGATGCAGGGCAAGGGTCCCCGAGTCGGTGTTGACCGCCCGGTTGTATGCGACCTGCAAGGTGTAGGGAACATTAGCCTGCAGTTTGATCCCCTCTGTGTTGATCTTTTGCTCTAAGCTCGCAGACTGAGCCCCTAGGTCTAACGAGGTCCCTGTGTCGCCTACGCCTGCAGTCCTGAAGAAATTCGTCGTGTCCTTGCTCGTGAGGGCTACACTTCCGGCCAGTAGGCTAGTCCCGCCCCATCCACTAACGCTAGACCCCGAAGTCCCCTGCGTAAAGCTAGGGTTCGTCAGCAGGCTGTTGCGGGCCGAGATGGCGCTGACTGTAGTCGTCCTGCCGGTCCCCGCGACTTCGAGCCCATCCCTGGCCGGCTCGCTCGACTTGAGCTGCCAAGATTCCTCGTGGATATTCACGGAGCCTTGGTCTGCAAGACACTCCGCAGACATCGCCTCAGCTAGCCCGAATTCGATATCAAATCCATCTTGATCTGCTGTGAGCCTGCGGATTACAGCATCCCCAGTGTTGCCGCCTGCTGCAGAGGGGCTACCGAAGCTGAAGGCCCGAGACCCTACACTTTTCGAGTTATCGACAAAGTCGCGGTAGAGCCTAGATATGATCGTCCGCGCGTCAGTCTCAGGGAACCCCCGTTCCTTCCCGTAGAACCTCCAGATCGGGTCCCAAGCTGCGCGGATTTGAGCAGGAGACAGCAAGGAAGCCTTGCTGCTTCGCAGGGCGCTTATGCCCGAGGCGGCCGCCCCGACGAAGTCGCCCTCAAGCAACTGCTCCAAGGTGTCTTGATTCGCAAGCCACGAACTCGCAGCTGCATACTCTGTCTGGATCAAGTCTATTAGGGCTGTCCCCATCGCTTGGATCTCAGATTCTGTAGGGGACCCCATCGGCTACTCCTAAGTTACTGATACGGTGGCTGTCACCGCAGCAGAGCTGTATTTCAATAGAGAGCCGTCCTGCGCGAGGCTCTCGTCGTACTCCTGGAAAAGTGCATAGCTAAAGGTCCCGGCCCCCGGGCTGTCTGTGACGCTCGTTGCCTCTGCTGCCACCGTTACGCCTGTTCCGCTCGTTTCGCTCGTAGGAGCTGTCGAGCCCGCCGCCCTCCGAAGGATTATCGCATTGCGGTCCCAACGTCCGGGGGCCAGCGTCCAGGTCAGGTCTGTGTCCCCGCCCCCCGCCGCATCCACTGCGGCGAACCTACTTGGCGGCGGATAGTCTCTCGCGTCTACGACTAAACTCGTGTAGGAAAGCGTAAACTGGACCCCTTCGACCAGGTCCCGATAAGCCCCCCTAGATCGCAAAAGAAGCTGCGCGCCACCATCGGCGTCGGGGCCTGACAGGCGGAGCGCAGCCAAGACAGACTCCTCGACCTCAGCCGCCCCGGGGTCCCCCTGTTCCAAGTCCAGGCCTACAAGGGCCTCCTCGTCCTTGGCATCCTCAGCCCTCGCGTAGGGGACCCAGACACGAACAAAGAAGTCTCTATCACTCAAACTTGGATCGAAGGAGTCAGAAGGGCCAGCGCCGCCCCAAACTTGCGCTATAGCTGAGGTGCTCTCTGCCGCCATGGCCTCGAGAGCCTTAAGGTTAGGTCTGCGAAGGGCTGCATTTACGTGCTCAAACAATGTAGACCCGTTTAGCTGTATGGCAAGCAGGTCTGCTCGCATCTGCATAATTCGCTGAAAAGTGTTCAAGCCTGCCGCCCTCAAAAAACGCCTAACGGTATCGAGCCGCTAGGACGCTAGTGCCCGCCACTAGTGCGAGACGATATCCGTATCAATCAGCTGAGCGAATTCGCTATCAGTCTGATTCAGGTCGCGGTGCCACCGCGCACGGAAAACAATCGAGTTCTTTTTCTCGTCAGGGTAGCTTTCGGCGACGATTCCACCGGGGCTCATCTCTTCCCAGACGAAGGTTCTGCCAAAGCCGGGGCTCGTGATGCTGCCCTCGCCGGGGGTTAGGACAACGCCTGCCCAACCGGACCCGAAGACCGAAGAGCTCGTGTAGGTGTCGGCCGCGGCCTCGCCTGCAGAGTTGCTACGGAGTCTGGGGACAACGACCTCATCGACGCCAAGGACCTTAGCAAGCTCGACCTTGATTGCGTCGATGCCAAGGACCATCACGTATCGGAGAGAATCCCGAATTTCCGTATTGACCCGAATGAGATAGCGAAGGTCAGTCGCAGGGATCCAAAACTTGAACTTGCTACCAGACAGCTCATCTGCGTCCGCACCGGTGCGCGCGCAGATCGCCTCGATAGCCGTCCCGACGTCCTGGATAATGTTGGCTGCCGCGTTAGTCCAGGCGCTGCTGACGTCTGTCCTTTTGCCATTGCCAGTACTGAAAGTCGTCGTGTTTATGAATAAACTAGACGTCTCCCGCTCCGCCGCCATAGCGACTTTCCACATAGCTTGACGCGAGGCTTCTAGCCCTGCATCGAACATGCTAGCGTAGAACTTGAGCTCCCGAAGGTCCATCGGAATTTCGAAGGCGGATTCCTTGCAGTCGAAGCTCCGTTCGCCAACCTTGTACTCGCCCTGAGCATAGGTCGACCGCAGTTCGCGGATAGTCTCTTCTTCCGCAAGGGACTGGCCCCTTAGAATCCGAGGATAGTTACCGCGCTCAAACTGTGTGCCAAACATAGGCAAAAGCTTAAGTGCAGCTAAGCTATCTAAGCTGAAAAAATGCTCTCGAAGCGCCTCCCCCACCAAAAGCAGGGGCGTAGTTTGCGCCGTAGTATTCAGGCCCATTTTCTAGACTCCTTTTTTTTTATTGCTTGAGGTGCTTGATGGTGAAGCTGCGCGCGGTGGCAGAATTCGACGCCGAGGCTACAGACCATTGCGCCGTAAGCTTGATAACCACGTCCCCGCTCAGGTCTTCTGAGACCGTCGACAGAACGACCAAAGTAGGCGTAGTCGTAGGCGTCGCGTCCAGAAGCTGAAGGCCCTGACCCCGCATGGTTCCTGAGGCGCCGCCGACTCCGATGACGATCTGGTAGTCGAAATAGCCTACGTCGTCGTCGGCTACATCCACGGCTCCAGAGGTCGCAATGACTTCGGTACCGATGTACAGCTTTAGCGTCAAGGTATCGGTCGAGTTCGTGGCGGGCACATCGACTGCAGCCTTGATCTCGAGAACATCGCCAGCTTCGAGGTTCGCACCGTCGATTGTGCGAGTGTACATCGAAGTCTCAGTCGTGGTGTTGGTGACCGCGCTTGAGGCCGCGACCTCAGAATGGATCAAGCCGCTGCTTTTCGTTCCGCCGATCCACAGAGCCTCGCAGATGCTGTCTGTCGCGCCTGCGTCTTCGAGGGCGGTGAAAAGGCCGGGGCCTCCCGTAGCGACATTGGTGATCTTCCCATCGTCGGCTCCATAGAGCTTGTCGCCCGCCGTGAAGGTCACAGAGGTCTCAATCTTGTGCGTCCCAGCTTGGGAGAATAGGTGCACAGAGACGGGGTCGCCGCTTGCGTAGTTCCCGTTTGCCTTGTTGCCCACCGCTAGGGTTACGCCGATGCCTTTGTCGTCTGCGTCCGCGTACTCGACTTCGTAAGGCGAAGTAGTGCTAGCGGAGGACAGCTTGACGCGGCGGTTGAATTCGAGAGCTTCCGCCGCCTGGAATGTTGCGGGACTGCCTTGGATTTTGGCCATTTTTCAGCCCCCCTTATCGTTGACTGCGAACAAAGGTACCTACCATTTGTTCGGGAGTCTTGCGAGTTGCGATTGTGCTCTTGTAGCCTTCGGGGTCACAGGAGGCGGCCCAGCTGTAGGCCTTGCCTAGACTGCAGCCGTGCTGCGCCTGGTAAGCAAGGGCGCGCTCACGGAAAGAGCCCGTAGAGGCCCCGTCGCTGCTGCCTTGTGGCATAGGGTCTGCGCCGCCAATACTGGCTTGCATCTTCGCCTGCGCAGTCAACTGCTTTTGCAAGGTGTCGACCTCGGCATGCAGCCTGGCAATCTGGATATCCTTCCAGCTTGCGCGAGCCTGAGCCATCGTCTGGGCGCCCTCTAGCTGCGAAAGGACAAAATCCGAGTTGTCAAACTCGGCACGTAGTTCGGCGATTCCGGCCGCGCTCATCTCCTTCTCCTCTTTTTCTTCCTCGTCTTCGTCTTCGTCCGGCCCAGTCTCCTGCAACTCCGCAGGTTCTTCTTGATCCTTGTCTTCTTCGTCTTCGGGATCGGCCTCTAGGTTCTTTTCTGCCATCTTTGGTCCTCCGGAAAATTCAAGCACGTAGCTGGATGTGGCCGAATCGGCCCCGCTCGGAACGAAACTTGACTCGACTAGCTCGCCACGCCTGACAACAACTCCAGGGCCCTCAAACTCTTGACCGTTGACGGGGGCGGACTCCCCGGCCTCGACAAAGAATTGCTCCTCAGCCTGCAGGCCTATACTTGCCTGCCAGGGGAAGCCATTATCTGCGAGGTCTGCGACCTCTTTACCGGCCTGAGTGACCCGAAATAGGCGGCCTGTGATCTCCAGGCCGGCCTCTGTCTTCTGTATGTCGTCTGAGATCCCTACGATTAGCTTTGAATCGTGGCACTTGAAAATAGGTGTGCGCGCCAGTCGGGGCGTGATACCGTCGATGTCAAAAATCACCCGCTCTAGACCGAAGGGCCCCGGGAGGTGGACGACTGCGCCGGTGTAGGCCAGCTGGACAAAGCCTCGGACGTCTCTATCACCCTCGACATCAAAGCCGATCGCCTGCCCTTGCCCGACGACCTGGACTACACCCTCTAAGCTAAACTTGCGAGTCATTAGCCTGCGCCTCCTCTTGCTTTGCTTCGGGCTCGACCTCGACAGGCTGCTTACTTACGGGCATGCCTGCGAACATCCGCCAGTCGACATTGGCCCCGGGGTGGTCTGCATTGAGTTTTTCGGCAACGGCTATGGAGTCTTCGACCTCTTTTCGGCGCTGCTCTAAGAAGAGCTCCCGATCCTTGTTCAGGCTGCGCAGCGCATCAGACTGCGAACTGATTCCGACCTGGATCCGGCTCGCCATAGCCTGCGATTCTTTGAGTTGGTCGACCCAAGGGAACTCTTGCGCCGTCCAGTTATGGCGGCGAGTGTCGGGCCGGTCAGGGTAGGCCCCCGCTGCAATCCGACGGTCGAGCCAGTTCGTGAAGACAGGGGTGTGATAGGTCCGCTTAAGATGCCTCTGCTGCGTCAGGTAGCAGCGGAAAGTCTGTTCGAGCGCTGCACGGCTAGCAGAATAGTTAGTTTTTGCAAAATCTGCGAGAATAACCTCCAGGGGCAGGCCTGCGACCATGCCCGCCAGACGTAGGAACATGCGCACGGACTCGGGAAAAGAGGCCCCCGGCAACTCGCGAGAGATTGCAGCTACACCCTCCCCATCCTTGCCGTGAAATACAAGGCCCTCGTCATACTCCGAGAATCGCCCCGCCATATCGGGGGGCTGGTCCGCGCTGCTCTCAGCTTCGCTTTCGCTATACGCTACAGCAGAGCCTTGCTCTCGCGTAATCGCAAAGCTTACCTTCGACAAGAGCTGCCAAGCGATAGCCTCAGAGTCGCACACAGAGCTGATCCTGTGGATCATAGGGTAGGCCGGAATAAGCCGGCCTGTGCCGCGCGTACTCGAGTAACGCTCAAGATTCGCGACAAAGATGCAGTCCTTCGCAGGATGCAGCTTGGCGTTTCGAATTTCGACGATCCCGCTATTGCCATAGGGCGCAAGCCAATATCCGGTAGGGGCCCCGTAGCTATCGAGCTCAACGCCCCCGACGCTAATGCCCGCCTTCTTCTTGCGCACCGCGTTGGCGCTGGCGTGCGTGATCTGTTCGGACTCGAAGAACTGTAGGCGGCCGTCCTTATGCTTCAGGGCTAAGATGTCCCCTTGGACCATTAGGCTCCGCGCGACCTGAACTTCCATATCGGCGAAGCTGAACTGCCCCCGAGATTCGAAGGACTCAGAGTACTCCGCAAAGTCCTCTTCGATCCTGCGCCTAAGCCTCGAGGACTTCGACAAGCTCTCGAGTTTGAAGCCGGTGCCAATCAAAATATCGGTGGCACGGTCGACAATACTGCGCATGATTACCGAATCGCGATAGAGGCGGAGTCCTTCCTTGACTAACTCGCCGCGATCTATTTGGTAGCGATCGCCTGAGCCTCCGAGGGGATAGGAGCCCGGAGATCTGCGCATGACATCGGCCGAATGGTAGCCCAGGGCATCAAAGCCTCTTGTGCCGCCTCGATACCTCAATAGCGGGGCCGCCCTCGAGTGAAGGACGCTCGATTGCCCGCCGCCATGTCAGAGTCAACGACCTCCTGTGCCTTGTCTGCGATGCTGTCTAGGTCCCTATAGCGCCACGATGCAGACTCACTGCCCCGCGCTATAGGGTCGTTGACCTTGATCCACCGCACACCCTCAAGGACGAGCTTCGCCTTTGCGGGGCTGGTATCAAAGTCCAGGTTCGCGTTTATCTGCGCGAGAGCATCAGACTTTGTGCTACTTGCCGTCAGAGCCATAGGTAGACCTCCAAGTCTATCCTAAGCCCTATATGTTGTGGTCTGCAAGCGGGTTGATACTAGATAAGGGGGTTTAGATGGGGAGCTTCATCTGATAGTAGACCTGTTCCGGGGCCTCCTCGCATCGCCTCAGGACTTGCTCGTGCCAAGCTTTCGCGAAACGTATGCAATTTGAACAGTTCTTATGGGTGCAGTCTGGGAGGGGTCGCTTTCGCCCCGCAAAACTCCAGGCTAGCGAATCTGCAGATTTTAGGATTTTTCCCAACCTAGCAAGGCCTGTAGTCTTGAGCCCAAACCCGTGCAGGCTTATCCCATACCTGCTAAGCCCTGCGATTATATCCACGGCCTCTAACGTCCCCTCCCTCCTGCACACTGACCCGATACCCACAGTCCCGAAGTCCCTCAGGTCTACTCCCTCCGCAAGCCACATCTCTACGTGAGCCCAGTAGTCCCCCTCTCCCCACCCTTGAACTATAGGGATCCAGGGCAGTTCCGGTGCAATCCGCTGAAGGTCATGCCAGGATTGGATTGTCCTCCGTTGGTGCTCTACAACCGACAGGCCTGTTTTTGAGACAAGAAATGGCTCACACATCCAATCCTGAATCGCAGCCCAGTCGAGCATCCCAACCGTAGACCCCCATCGATAAACCTCCTCAGCATAGACCTCAGGGGGCGTAACCCATCGCCCATATAGGCTAAGCTCCGAGAATCCCCCCGAGTCCATTGACCAGCTCCGACTGGCAGGCTTCAGGCTTCGGACTCTTTCGAGTCGCCTGCGCGACAGAAACAGCGGAACCCCATCGAGCTCGTCCCTCCATAGCCAGTGCGGCTCGTGCGTCCCAAGATAGAACTTCAAGACAACTGCCCCCAAAGCACAGCCAAAAGAAAAGCGCAGCCGGCAAGCAAGGCCAGCTGCAGCCACAGGTCGGGGTCGCTATCCCTGCGGCCTCTCACTTCTCGCCCCAGTGGTCGTTGCAGGTAAACTCCGCGACTCGCTTGACTTGCCCGATGGGAGACTGGATAACGCTAGGCGTCCACTTGACGCAGCCTTGCCCCTCGCAGCGGATAACGACGAAGGGCTCGACGGGCTTGTGCCCCTCGCCTAAGACTAGGCCTCGCATATATCGGAGGTTCACCTACTCCGCTCCTATTTCATAGTCTGGGGACCTAGGGGCCGCTAGCTCTAGTGGCCTGAGGTCTTCGCCGAACAGACGAACGTTGAGACTGTGCCCATGAACCCTGTATAAGGCGAAGGCTACGATTACGCACAAAGGGCGGCAGGTAAGGATTGCACTCCAGCCATCTAACTCGTGGACTACCCTCATCGCACGTCCTTGAACCGCATCCCGCACGCGCACCGGCAATACCGCATCGTCTGCACCTCAGTGAAATAGCAAGTCTTAAAAACATAGGTGTCCGTCCCTTGGCACTTCGGGCAAGGGTAGCCCTGCCCCCGCCTGCGGGCTAGTAGTTCCTTCGGATTCTGCGCCTTTTGTTCCTTGGGCTCATCCTTTGCACTGGCTTTTGCCCCTGACTTCGCCGCTCCCTTTGCGCCCTTTCGGCCACCACCCTTTCGGCGGCGTGCAGCTTTTGGTTTTCCTTCAGCGTCCTCGCCTTGAGAAACGGCTTCAGATTGTGCGCGCTTGCGTATGCGTACACCCCGCAGTCTCCGTAATGATTCGCTGGCTTGACTTCCACCCATTGCAGCTTGCCTCCTTTGACTTCCTGCAGTCTCTCTGCGGTCGATTGTTCAATGTATTCCTGGTCTACATCCAAGGGCAAGCTTAGGCGAGGCATCGTTAGCCCACCGACGCTTAGCCTTTGTTCTACCATATCGGAGATCTGTATCTTGATCTCGTGCGTATTCAGTTCGGCGAACTTGATCCCGGGGTCCTTGAAGGTCTCCCCGTCAAGGGAGTAGCTCGCCACATCCCGCCACCTAATAAGCTTGGCGGTGTCCGCGCCCCTCGACGCAGAGCCACGCGAAGGGTAGGCCCGCTTCGAGGTCCTAGCGTATTCATAGACAGCGACTGCGCGCCATCCGGCGTCATGGAAGGCCTGGCGGACGGTATAAAAGCGGGTCCCATCGGTGCTAGGGTACTGGGCCCCGTAGATTAATTCGTCGAAAACCCGAAGCTCTGAGGCGTCTAGCGCGGAGGTGTGGTGCCGGGGGACTACGCCCCAGTCTATAAGCCATCCGCACAGGCTCGCATGCCCGTACTTGGAATCGCGAAGCAGCCCCCATCCCCAGATTGCATAATGCAGCTCTGTTGCCCCCGAGTCTTGCCCTGCGGTTAGGAACTGCACACCGTCGGGGGCTTGCCCGCGCAGGTAGGGCTCAACCCTCCAGCCCTTGCGAGGGTGCGAGATGAGGGCCTGCCAGTCGCCCTTGTCGCTAGTCTTCTGCTGCGGGGCCCAACAATCGCCCATCACCTTGTTGAAAAATACTCGCAGCTTCGACCGATTCCCCAGGGCCTGCTGATACTGCCTGACCAGGGCCGACAGGGGTTTATTTTCTTGGTACATCGCAGAGAAGTGAAGGCCTATCCAGGTGCGGCGGGCTCGCTCCTCAGGGTCCTCTATCGTAGAGATCTGCTTCGTATTCTTGCACGCCGCGAAACGCTGCCCGTCTGTGAGCTCTGCCCCGCAGCAGGGCTGCCATAGCCCCCACTCTGCGGCGGGGCTGTGGTCGTCCCCGCCCGGGGGAGGCTTGACGTTATCCCACTGGAGCCAGCCCCACTCCCCGCAATGGGGGCATTCAATATGCGCCCGCCGCATATCCGACTGCTCGTAGTAAAGCTTTCCAGTCCCCCGCTCCTTCGTCGTAGGGTGCGCAAAGGCAAGGATTAGGCAGTCGTCCTGATTTTGGATTGCTGCGCTGCGCGCACGCCCCAAGTCTACGAGGTCAGACCCATCCCCGATTGAGTCCCCGATTGAATCCATCTCGTCATAGCAAATCAGCCCGTAGGACTCGGACTGGATATTCGACACCGCAGGGCCTGACAGGACAATCTTGCCATCGGTGAAGCGCTTGATAAGCAGCCGAGAAGCGGTGGGCAAGAAGTTCTTGGCAAGGGGCTCCGCTGTCCTGCACATATAGTCGAATCTAGACCGCCCAAACTCCTCAGCCATCGCATCCTTGCTCGTCACGTAGAGGATATTAGGGGTGTAGTTTGTTTTGTAATATCCGATGAAGTTTTGGCAGGCCTCGCTTCCGCCGCCCTGGGCTGATTTCATTAGGCAGACCCCGTCTTTCCCGGTGTCCAGGGCTTCCCCGAAGCCATCCATAATGGGGTCAAGGTAGGGAAAAAGCCGGGTCCACCTGCCCGGCTTTGTGGTGCTGCTTGCTGAGAGGCGCCTATACTTCACCGCCCACTCGGAGGGGGTGATTTGTTCGGGCGGCCTGACGCCTGCTGCCCAGTCACCGAAGAGTGCTCGCTCTTGAGGCGTCAAGGCCGCTCGCAGAATCAAGTCGACCACTCACGGAGGATCCCGCATAGCAGGTTATACTTCGCCTCGAGGGGCGAGGGGCCTGAGCCTATCGGGGGCATGCCCGGCAGGCTCTCAGGCACTGCAAAGAATTCGCCTGTCGTGGCCTCTGTGACCTTGATGCCTAGGCGGGCCTCTAGTTCTTCTTTGGTGGTCATCGATCCCTCTCTAGAGCTCAAGCGGCGTCCCAGCGGCAGGCCTTATAACTTCAAGGTCTCCGAACCTCTCATACACTTGGTTTTCGAGCACGTGGTCAAACGTCCGCTTAGCCAAGATTTTTTCGAGCAGCCCGCAAATCTCCGCAAGCCGAGACTTCACAGCCGCCCCACACATGGTTCTAGGGCTACGGTCCCTTGCCGAGTTCCAGGCGACCTCTGCAACCTGTTCGCGGGTCAAGTCTCCAAGCCCCCGACCCTCGTCGTCCCACCAATCGTCGAAAGTCATTCGCTTCTCCAGGGTTTGCTCTTTCTCGAGAGTAGGGTACACAGGCAATGCCCGCCGCCTGATCCTAAAGACCCTCTGCGCCTTGGCTTCATCGTCGTAGATCTCGAGATCCAAGTTTGGGGCAAGGTCGCAAAAGGCTACCCGCATCTCGCAGGGCACTTCGCCAGGTTCTCGAAGCTCCAGGCGGGACTCGAACCCGCAAGCTGCCTTCAGTTTCTCGTCAGGCATGACGTTTCCTTTACGTAACTAGAGCAAGAGACCCCCACCCCGCGCGAGTCGTTGGAGCGGCGTAAACAAGCCACCTTTCGCGCGCAGGGCAGGAATCGCGAAACAAACGGGCCCGACTTCGGCGAAAGCTTGACCCCGGTTGCACTATACTACAGATTGAGGCATAGTGATAGGGCTTATATGGAAACGGGGAGGGGGGGCCCTACTCAAGCCAAGTCAAGACCTCATCAGCCTCTAGGGTCATAATCTCGCGCAGCTCCCCCTTGGACCACCGGAGGAATGCCCGCCGCTGCTCTGCCGTATCCAGGGTCAGATACTCTTCGTCGTCGACGAGTTGGATAACCTTGCTCGCCACCGCAGTCTGGTAGTGGTCCAGGGTGGTGCGCAACCTGCTGCAGAGCTTTGCCAGGACCCCCCGCGCGCTCGTCAGGGTGATCAGCTCCCCTCGCTTCTTCCGCAGTTCCATCAGCCCGGCCTCAGTGCGGCGGGCTTCCTCCAAGGCCTTCTTCACAGCCTCGACGTCCCGGGGGGCCGCAGTTCCGTCCTCGTAGGCGTTCACGAACATAAGCCCCGCCAAGTGTAGGAGCTCCTCGCACTTCGCCAAGGGATCGGCCTTGCGGTCCTTCAGGGCGTAGCCTACGGCGTCGGTGCTCTCAGTCTGCGTCGCCTTTGCGCGGACCTCCTGTTGCTTGAGGCTGCTATGCTTGGTGCCTAGGTGCTCTGCTCGCCACCTCCTGACGTCTTCGATCTTGTAGCCCCATCGGGTTTTGGCCGGGAAGCCAGGGTACTTTTTCCTTTGGTCGTACAATCCGTTCGCGTTTGTAAGGCCTAGCGATTCAGCTAGGGTTTTCATGCTTTTTGCGTGTTTTTTCATGTTTGCTCGCCCTTTCTCCACAATATAAGACATCTTCGAGGGGTTTGCGAAGGTTGTGGCTGAAGCCTCTAACGAGGGCTAATTCCCGTGGTGAGCCTCACAGCTGAGCGCTCAGTCAGGGGCTAATTCCCGTGGTGACGGCTGTGGTGGGATTTAGCCCTCAGGTAAAGTTTCAGCTGTGAGCCCTGTGCTGGGGCGGGCACAGCACAGCCTAAGCCGGGGGGTTCAAATATCCTTGCCCGGGCAGCGCGGCT
>Ga0255047_10001146_pt1 | contig 20009 bp, 22 predicted proteins | sample JV7_2_1_MG_FD_183640 | JGI IMG/M metagenome (GOLD analysis project Ga0255047, IMG submission 183640) | Seawater microbial communities from Jervis Inlet, British Columbia, Canada - JV7_2_1 | ecosystem: Environmental > Aquatic > Marine > Inlet | place: Canada: British Columbia | collected 2016-10-06 | reverse complement strand
GTTTTAGAGGAATGCCTACTACAGCAGGAGCTTATGCGAATCCAGAAAGTTGGGATGGAATTACAGGAGCTAAAATTGCACTAGCTGCAGGTTATGCTATAACTACAGGAAAATATGTAGCAGGTGCCAGAGATACAGATTTTACAACTGACTGGTTTTATTTTGTTGTCAATACTGATACAGCTACAGCAGGGAGCAAAGAAGGAGGTGGTTATCCAGTGTCCGTTGGACCGGTAACCATAGAAGCATAATGGCAACAGGAGTTATTAAAAAAATTATACAAGCAGTTGGTAAAAAAGTTAGTAAACTTAAACCTAAGAAAATTCCTAAACCTAAAAATATAGGGGTAGGAATAGTAAAAAAAGATAAACTTTATAATGTTTTAGGAAAAGATAAATATGGTGAAATAAAAATTACAAACAAAGGTCCTCAAGTAGGATACAGAGTTCCATTAGATAAGAAAAAATTTACAGACAGAAGACCTTGGGCACAAGATCCAAATTATAAAAAATCTGCAGGTGAAAGAGTTCCTGCAGCACATATAGGTTCTAAAAAATATAAGCCAGTTAAAAAAGCTTATGGTGGATTAATTAGTGGCTTTCCTAAAATTGCTAAGAAAGGTTGGAGATAATGGCCGGCTTTACATACGCAACACTTACAACTGCAATACAAAATTATTGTGAAGTAGATACAACTGTATTTACTTCTACTATTACAGATCAATTTATCATGAATGCTGAATATAGAATTAATAATGATTTACCTATGGATGCTGATAGATTTGTAGATGAAGGAACTATGGCGGCAGATGTTAATAATATTAGAGTTCCAGCTGGGACTTTATTTGTAAGAGGTGTAGAAGTTTTCAATGCTAGTAATTCCACGGAACAAGGTACGTGGTTGGAGAGACGTGATCAAACTTTCTTAACTGAATACGTAGGAAGATTAACGGGTCCATCAGGATCTACGGCTTCCGGAGTTGATGTTACAGGAAAACCTAAGTATTACGCTATGTTTGGTGGAGCAACAGGCACAACTGATACTACTTCAGGATCTATCTATTTAGCTCCCACTCCAGACGCTAATTACATATTTAGAATTTATTTTAATAAAATACCGGCTCAATTAGCCAGTGGTCAGACTACAACTTATATAAGCCAGTATTTTCCACAAGGTTTGTTATATGCTTGTCTGGTGGAGGCATATGGATTCTTAAAAGGTCCAATGGATATGTTGACACTATATGAAAATAAGTATAAACAAGAACTACAAAAGTTTGCAGCGATGCAAATTGGAAGACGAAGACGAGACGATTACACGGATGGAACAGTGAGAATACCAATCGAGTCACCGCCTCAATAATAAGGAGAAAAATATGGCAATAACATCGGCAATTTGTAATAGCTTTAAACAAGAAATCTTAGAAGCGGAACATAACTTTACAGCTTCAACTGGAAATACTTTTGACATAGCATTGTATACGAGTTCAGCGACATTAAGTGCATCTACTACAGCTTATAGTTCCACAGCTGAAATAACTAATTCATCAGGAACTGCATACACTGCGGGTGGAAAAGCTTTAACAAGTGTTACACCAACTTTGGATTCTTCAACAGCGGTTTGTGATTTTGCAGATGTCTCTTGGACATCAGCTTCATTCACTGCTAACGGATGTTTAATTTATAATGATTCACATGCAACAGATGCTGCAGTTTGTGCAGTAGCTTTTGGTGGAGACAAAACAGTTTCTAGTGGAACATTCACAGTTCAATTTCCAGCAGCAGGAGCTACAACAGCGATTGTAAGAATAGCATAAGGAGGAACTCCTTATGGCAGCAACCTGGGGCAATAATACTTGGGGAGCCAACACTTGGCAATCTGAGACAGTAGCTTTATCTTTAACTGCACCATCAACTTTAACATCTTCAATAGGAGCTGTACAAGCTCATAATATAGAAGGTTGGGGTCGACAAGAATGGGGCAACTCTGGTTGGGGTGTAGAATATTCAGTTGCATTAAGTGCACCATCAGCTTTAACATCTTCAATTGGTAGTGTAACAGCTGCTCAATTTATAACAGCAGATTTAACTGGTATTGCGGCAACATCTTCATTAGGATCATTAACTCTTGATCTAACTTCTATCACAACTTTAACCGCACCATCAACTTTAACATCTTCAGTAGGTTCTTTAGAAGCAGCCAATGAAGAAGGTTGGGGTAGACAAGAGTGGGGTAATTCTGGTTGGGGTGTAGAATATTCAGTTGCTTTAACTGGTCTCGGTGCCACTTCTAGTGTTGGTAGTGTAGACGCAAAAGATATAATGGAAGTTGCTTTAACTGCTCCTTCAACTTTAACATCTTCATTAGGTTCATTAACTTTAGATCTTATTACCCTTGCAACTTTAACAGCACCATCCACTTTAACATCTAACGTAGGGGATTTTGATAATGCCGGAACTTTAGTTGGTTGGGGTAGAAATGGTTGGGGAGAAGAACCATGGGGAGATTCATTTAATAAATTAGTTCAACCTACAGGACTTGGTGCAACTGCTTCAGTCGGGGCTATTACTCCAACTGAAATGGCAATTGGTTTAAGTGGTGTCAGTGCAACAGCTTCTGTAGGATCTATTATTCCAGAAATAGGAGTTCCAATTAGTACAGCTGGGGTAGGTACAACGGCTGTTGGATCAGTAGTTATAGCTGAAGGAGCGCCTTTAACAGGACTTGGTGCAACTGCTTCGGTCGGTTCTATAACACATCAAATGACTTACGCTATAGATGGTGTAGGTGCTACTGCAAGTGTTGGGGAAATAACTATAACTGAAACTCAATTAGTTACTATTACGGCTCCATCTGCTTTAACAAGTTCTCTAGGAACCCCTGTTCTTGAAATTGGAGTGCCTTTAACTGGACTAAGTTTAACATCTTCAGTAGGTGCACTTACTCCTGCTGATGTGGTTGGATTAACTGCTCCTGACGCTTTAACAGTTTCTCTAGGAAATCTAGCTCCTGTAGGATATAGTAGAGTTACTGGAACTCAGAGTGCGAGTTATAGTGGGGTGACAGCAACTCAATCAGCCGGTTATACTCGTATAACTTCTTGATAATGGATGTTGACATTGTGTATAATACAAAATATAAAAACAGTTAATATGAATTAGGAGAAAAATTATGGCATCAACCTATACCCCTCTCGGCGTAGAAAAAATGGCAACTGGCGAAAATGCCGGTACATGGGGAACAAAAACAAATACTAACTTAGAAATTATAGAACAATTCGCGGGTGGCTATACAGCGCAATCAATAGCTGGTGGAGCTCAAACAACTACACTTTCTGTATCTGATGGATCAACAGGTGCTGTTCTTGCACACAGAGTTATAGAATTTACAGGATCAATTACTGGAAACCAAATTGTAACTATTCCTTTAGATGTTCAAACTTTTTATATAATTAAAAATGGCACATCAGGTGCTTATACCGTTCAACTTAAATATGTTTCTGGTTCTGGTAATAGTGTTACTTGGGCGACTACTGATAAAGGAACTAAAATTTTATATGCTACTGCTAATGATGGAACTAACCCAGATATTGATGATGCAACTTCCTCTTTTGGTGATGTAACTCTTACAGGCACACAGACTTTAACTAACAAAACACTAACTTCTCCTAAAATTGGTACATCCATTTTAGATACTAATGGTAATGAATTATTTCTATTGACTGCAACTGGATCAGCTGTTAATGAGCTTACTTACGCTAATGCAGCTACTGGGAATAACCCGTCTTTTACGGCTTCTGGAGAGACTAATGTAGGTATTAATTTAGTGCCTAAAGGATCAGGGACTTTACAGTATAATGGAAGTGAAATATCAACGGTAGGAAAAGCTATTGCAATGGCAATGATTTTCTAGTAATAAGAAAAGAGGAATAAAAAAATGGCTACACCAAATTTAGTATCAGTCGCAACGATAACCCCTAAGAATGCTATGGGTAATCTGGGCGGTACAACTAGAACAACTATGATAGACGTTACTGCAGAGTACGCTGCCAAAGTTAATACAATTTTAATCGCTAACGTAGATGGAACTAACGCATGTGATGTTACATTAGAAATTAGCAACGATAACGGAGTTACTTATTATAAAATAGCAAGTACAATTTCCGTTCCAGCAGATTCAACTTTAAGCTTTTTAGATGCAACCGGACCTATATGGTTAGACGAAACAGATTTACTTGCTGTCACAGCAGGAACTGCTTCTGACTTGGCATGGAGTGTATCTTACGAAGAAATGGCTGATTAATAAAGGAGGAGATTAATATATGCCTAGAATAATTAAACTAGCAAAAGGTACTTATACATCATCAACTATCACAGTCGATGGAGATGGTAGAGTTATTACTGCCTCTTCTGGTTCTGCTGGTGGTGGAACATACGTAACAACTACATATGAAACAAGTGGAACTTTTACACCTAATCCAGGCACACAATTTTGTTTTGCTATGGCTGTAGGTGGTGGCGGTGGACACCAAGGAAATCCTGGAAGTGCAACAAATTTTGGAAATTTATTATCTGCTCCTGGTGGACAAAAATCAGGACCGGGTGCGCCTGCTGGCGGTGCTGGTACAAATTCTAGTACTGGTGTTTTTTGGTCTCATGGTAAAGCTGTAGGTGCGAATAATTCTGCTCAACAATCTAGTGGTGGAACAGTTGGAGCACAAGTAAGTCCAAATAACTGGCGCCCTACTAATAATATAAATGTATTGGATGGTGCTGGCTATGGAGGAAATTCACACTCTCAACCAACTAGAGGCGCAGGATCTGGTGGTGTAGCAGCAGCTTATTATAATTCACCTCAGTATGCACCCACAACTCATACTGTTACTATAGGAACTGGTGGAAATGCTCCGGCAGGACCAGTTGATAAATATGGAAGACCGGGTAGAGTGGTTGTAGTGGAGTTTGTAGCTTAATTATGAAATACATTGAAGTACATAATGAAACATATAGAGTAATGAGAGTTGAAGATGCTTTGCCTTCAAACCCAGCTGAAGCGGCACACTTTATAGAATGTCCCGATGATAGTGTAGAAGAAAATTGGTGGTTAGATCCAGCAACTCAAACATTATATGAATTCAAAAAATGGGAAGATGTAAATGAAGTTAGAGCTTTAAGAAATGCAAAATTAGATAACACTGATTGGATGTTAGGCCCAGATTCTCCTTATAAAGATGACGCTACTTTTCAAGCAGATATTAGAACTTATAGACAAGCCTTAAGAGACGTAACAACGCAAGAGGCACTTACAGATGACACGTGGCCACAAATGGATGGCATAAGTAGCGGTAGAGTTCCTTAGAAATTATATTGCAATCGCAATATAAGAAAGGTATATAAAGAAAGATAAAGATTATAATGTTATTAAAAGATTATGTTTTTTGGAAGCAAGCAATTCCTCCGCACATATGCGATCAATTTATTAAGTATGGTAAACAGCAAGAAGTTGAAAGTGGAAGGATTGGTAAGGATAGAGGGCGCACAAAAAAAGAAGTAAGAGATTCTGACATAGGTTGGATAAATGCTAAATGGGTTTGGGATTGGATCTTAGAGCCAGTTAATATAGCTAATCGAGATATTTTTAAATATAATATAGGCGAAGTGGAAGACATACAGTTTACAAAATATAGTACTGGTCAATTTTATGATTGGCATATGGATATAAAAGAAGATGAGCCTTTCAATATTAATAATAACTATTGTAGAAAACTATCTTTAATTATTCCTTTAAGTGCTCCATCAGAATATGAAGGAGGTGATATAGAATTTAGAAGCTTACATTCTTCCCCGGATGGAAAGTATGCTCCTCCTTTATTAAGTAAAGATGCTTTTAAAGAACAAGGAACCATGCTTATTTTTCCTTCTATTATTTGGCATAGAGTCAAACCTGTTACCAAAGGAACTAGACATTCATTAGTCGCTTGGTGGGGAGGGCCTTTTTTTACATGAAAGATAATTATATTATTTTAAGAGAAGCTGTTTCAAAAGAGCTGTGTGATTTTGTTTATAATTACTTTAAACTTAAAAGAAAAGGTTTTGAGCTTATGTTAGGAGCAAGACTTATTTCTCCTTTTGTAGAGTATTGGGGTACTTTTAATGATGCACAAGTTGAAAATACTTATTCCTGTTATGGAGATCCAGCAATGGATTCTTTACTTACAAAACTAAAACCTCTTATAGAAAAAACCACAGATTTAAAGCTATATGAAACTTATACTTATTCACGATTATATAAAAATGGAGATGTATTAGAAAGACACAAAGATAGATTTTCATGTGAGATATCTGCTACTCTTCATTTAGGAGGAACTAGATGGCCTCTTTATGTTGACAAGACAGAAGGAACAAATGAAGAGGGAACTAGAATAGACTTAAATATAGGGGATATGCTATTATATAAAGGTGAAAAAATAGAACATTGGCGCTATGCCTTTCATGGTCAAGAATGTGCTCAACTTTTTTTACACTATAATGATGCTACTCATAAAAATGCCAAACAAAATAAATTTGATGGAAGGGAGTTTTTAGGTATACCACATTGTTTACAAAGAAAAAAATAATATTTGATACATATCTGGGTGAAGATGCCGATTCTTTTTTAAATCCTCCTTTACCTTCTAAAAAAGTTATACCGGAATGGTATAAAAAAATAGAAACTTTACATAACAGAGACGCCTCACAACCGTCTGTTAAAAAGTGCATGCCTTTTCTGGATGCTTTAAGTATGGGTTACACCATATCTACTGGATGGGATATACATATAAAAAAATATCAGAAGGAAGGAGTATGGAACCTAGAGGTTAGTTATGCTCCCCAAGTAAATGAAATATTAACGATAAAGGGTCTAGCTATAGATTCTCATAGTCCAAATCAATTTTCAGAAGATGGATATAATTCTGATGAAATACATGTAGCTCTTAAAATAATTTCTCCTTGGCTGATTACTACTCCCCCAGGATACAGCTGTATATTTCTTAACCCTCTTAATCATACCTTACCTCATTTTAGAATTTTTAGCGGAGTTGTAGATACGGATATCTATCCTCACATAGCTATAAATTTTCCATGCGCAACTAAAAAGTTTGAAGGAACAACTAAAACAATTCCCGCTGGTACTCCATTGGCCATGGTAATACCCTTTAAAAGAGATGATTGGCAGATAGAAGTTAATTATAAAAAAAAGAAAGAGGAAGAAGTTTTCGCTCATACGCCCCGTTTAATACTGTTTAAAAATATGTTAGATAATTATAAAAATAAAATCTGGAATAAGAAAAATTTTGATTAAATGAAAGCTCACGAAAAAATAATATTGTCTACCATGATGCCTAAAAATCTTTTTGATAAATTAAAAGAGATAATCAAGGAAAAACATAAACCCTACAATCAGGAGTTAGCTGGAAATATTGTAAGAGAAGAAGGCTTTGCAGAACACGCACATATCTTTCAAGATTTCTTTTCTAATATGATTCAAATGTATGACCCTTTTACTACGGCATATATTCCTGGACTTCTTAAAAGAAGATCTCAACGGGAAGGGGATAAAGTTAAACTTATATTGAAAAATATGTGGGTTAATTATATGAAGCAATATGAATTTAATCCTATCCATCAACACAATGGTTGTTTTAGTTTTATTATCTTTGTTAAAGTTCCATTCAAAATAGAAGAAATGCATAAAATTGCTCCTGGTGTTCATAGTAATTTGAATAATGCAGGAGGGGTTACTTTTTTTCATCAAGGTAGTGAGAGACCGGATGAATTTTTTACTGAAGAACTTTATTTTCCTGACGAAAGATGGGAAGGAAAAGTTTTAATTTTTCCAGCTTCTCTTTTTCATTCAGTTTATCCTTTTTATGGTACCGAAGAAACTAGAATTACTGTTTCTGGTAATATATATCTAGATCTTGTCCAGTAATAGCTCTTACAAAATCTGTTGAATTCCATATCAATCTGATATACTACCTGATAAACAGGTTTTTTTATGCTACAAAAAATAGGATTTCTACCAGGGTTTAATAAACAAGTTACACCTACCGGCGCTGAAGCACAGTGGACGGGGGGTGAGAACGTTCGTTTTAGATATGGCACTCCTGAAAAAATAGGAGGATGGTCTCAATTAGGGAGCACTTCTTTAACAGGTGCTGCTAGAGCTCTCCATCAAATGGTTAATAAAGAGGGTATTAAATACTCCATTATAGGAACCAATCGAATTTTATATGCATACACAGGTGAGGCCTACTATGATATTCACCCAATTAAAACTGACTTCGGAGCTTTAACTGACAAACTAGCTTCTACTTCAGGCTCTGCTATTCTTACAATTACTTTATCTTCTACAACTGGAATGACAGCAGGAGATATTTTATTACTGGAAAGTGTTACACCTCCAACAGGTTCTGGTTATTCAGCTTCTGATTTTGATGATAAAACTTTTATGATAACTGAAGTAGTAGACACTACCTCAGTTACTATTACTATGGGGTCTACTGCAAGTGCAACGGCTACTAATGGAGATTGTTCTGTTAAATTTTACTATCCAGTAGGACCAGCTGAACAGGTTGGTGTTTTTGGATGGGGTATATCTCAATATTCAGGAACCGTAACAGCTCCGCAAACAACAACTTTAAATGGAGCCATCACGGATGCTGCAGCGACAAGTGGAATTACCTTAACCAGTTCAACCGGTTTCCCGACCAGCGGAACTAGTGAAATAAGAATAGGGACAGAGGATTTAAGTTACACGGGAATTAGTTCAAATGTATTAAGCGGAGTCGTTAGAGGAGTTAACGGAACAACAGCCGCTACTCATAGTAATGGAGCGACCATCACAAATATTACTGACTATAGTGGATGGGGACAAGCCTCTTCTACAACTGATAAAGTTGCAGAGCCTGGTCTATGGTCCTTGGATAATTTAGGAAGTACTCTTTTAGCTTTAATTTTTAATGGCGCTGTATTTGAATGGGATTCAGATTTAAGTAATGCAACAGCAACCAGAGCAACCATTGTTAGTGGTGCACCGACCGCATCACGTGATATGTTAGTATCAACACCTGATCGTCACTTAGTTTTATTTGGAACAGAAACAACAATTGGAGACACCACAACTCAAGATGAGATGTTTATAAGATTCTCTTCTCAAGAGGATATTAATACCTGGGCACCTACTGCAATCAATAGCGCTGGCACACAAAGACTGGCTGCCGGATCACGGATCATGGGAAGTAAACTAGGTAGAAATGCAATTTACGTATGGACGGATACTTCATTATTTACCATGAGATTTGTAGGTCAACCTTTTACTTTCGCCTATGAACAAGTGGGAACCAACTGTGGATTGATAGGAAAGAATGCAGCTGTTGAAGTAGACGGTGCTGCTTACTGGATGTCTGATAATGGTTTTTTCAAATTTACTGGTAAACTAGAATCGATGGACTGCTTAGTAGAAGATTATGTTTATGACGATCTTAACACTACTTCAAATCAATTTATCTATTGTGGAATTAATAACTTGTTTGGAGAGGTGATGTGGTTTTATCCAACATCAGGTTCCAACGTAGTAAATAGATGTGTGATATATAGTTATTTAGATTCAACCGCAAAAAGACCTATTTGGTACACAAACGCCAACTCCCTTTATCCTAGAACGACATGGGTAGACTCAGCTGTTTTTGGTTTACCTCATGCAACTCAATATGATGCAGGTACCGATACCTGTGATACCGTAGGAAATACAGATGGAATTTCAACTTACTTTGAACACGAAACAGGCTTAAATCAAATTAAAGGAGGATCAACTGCTGCTATTCCTGCTAATATATTATCTGGTGATTTTGATATTACTCAAGATCAAAGAGAAGGAATTACCTTTAGAGGAGATGGAGAGCATATCATGAGGGTTAGTAGATTTTTACCTGACTTTCTTGCTCAAACAGGCGATACAATAGTTGAATTAGATTTAAGAAATTTTCCTAACCAAACAGCAGCTAGCTCTAGCTTAGGCCCTTTTACTATTACTTCGAGCACTAACTATAAATCGTGCAGAGCAAGAGGACGATCGGTTGCAGTAAAAATATCAAATACAGCAGTAGATACTAATTGGAAAATGGGAACTTTTAGGTTAGATGTACATGCAGGAGGAAGAAGATAATGCCGTTTAAATCAGAAGCACAAAGAAGATACCTATGGGCTAACGAACCAGAGATCGCAAGAGACTGGGCCGATACCTATGGAAGTAAAATTCATGCAGCTAATGGTGGGATAATGAGATTGCCTTTTGATAATGGAGGAGACGTTGTTATTGATGAAAACAAGTTAACTTATGAAGACTCTCCTTATAGCAATAAATATACGGAAGCAGAGTTTAATGAAGTGTTTGGAGAAAAAGAAACCGCAGGGATTGAAGGAATTGAAGGAATTGAAGGAATTGAAGGGATTAAAAAATTTGCAACCAACGTCGCAGATAAATTTACAGGGGGTGTTGATTATGTAAAAGAACTACCTGGTATGGCACTGAGTGCTATAATAGGGAATCCATATTTTAGTTTAGCACAGCAAGCATTTAAAGGACAACAATTAACTCCACAACAACAAGCAATGAATCAACAATTTTTTAAAACCGGTAATATGGGCCAACCGATAGGAATAGGCACACAACAAAATCCATACACAATGACAAGCGGACCTTTCCAAGGAATGAATGCACCAGGAATGTCTGCATATGGTTCTCCTACTTCACAAGCAATGGCACAGAAGTGGATGAATAAATATGGAACGAAGGATTATTATTCTGAAAGCCAAATAGCTAAACAAAAAGAAATACGAGACATTGCTGCAGGCAATACAAATAAACCTCCAAGTGAAAGAGTTATAACTCCAAAAGGTCCAACTCCAGGGCAGATGAATATGGGAGGCGGAAGTAAAGGTCAACACACAACTCAAGGTAAATCAACTAGCTCAGATAAAGGAAGTTATCAAGGACATGGTAGTCATCATTATTATAGAGGAGGCATAGCTAATCTATGGCCAAGATAGTTCAATCATTAACCAGAGCAAGTGAAGAGTACGATGCAGATGTAGCACACTCTTTAGTAAGAGATTTAGATGCCGTGTTAGAGAAATTAAATTCTACCTTTCAAGAAGAATTAAAACAGGAGATAGAAGCTAAAGCTTTCTTTTTAGAATAATGGCAGTAGTAAACCAATACGACTTTGTAGGAATAGATAATGATACTACCAATGCGGAACTTAATCCTTTTGGTGCGGGCAATCCTTTAGTTAGTGAAACCTATGTTATTAAATCTATTCTTGTTACATCAGCTGGGACGCCTAGTGTAACTGTTACTAATAATGCTATTACAGCTATTAAAACAGCAGCTTTAACGGCAAATACAACAGTAGAATTATTAACCCAACCGCTAATAGTAGTAGGGGGTAAGACCCTTACCATTAAAGCAGGTAGCGCAGACTCTTTTGATTTTGGAGTTAGCTATCTAAACATTAAGAAAGAGGTAACAACATAATGAAAACAACAATCATTAATAACGTAGAAGTACCAGTCATTGAGCCGGCTGAAATAAAAACAACAATTTCTAATAAGAAAACAGGAGAAGTGTATGCGGATGAAGCAGCTTTAAAAGCAGCTGATATTCCGGCGGAGGATGTGCGAAGAGATGTGCATGTTATCATGCCAACACTTGATTTGTTTGCAAAAACAAAGTAGTATGAAATCATCGGGAGAAATACCTGCTCTTTAACACTTAATACACATATAAATATGGCTATAACAGATTTACAAATATCAGACACAATAGAAGCAGGCGCTCCAAGCATTAAATATGGTGAAGGAGATATCCAAAGACAGGTTCCTGAAAATGGGCAAGAACGAAAGATGGCTCAACAGATTTGGGAATCTTTAGGTCCTGAACAGCAAGCCCAATTCATAACTTTTGAACAATTTTATACAAGCGGAGCATGGAAACAAATTCTAGCTCAGTTGCAACAAGAACAAGCTCAACAAGAACAACCCATGGCTTATGGTGGGATCGCCGGTCTCGGTGGAAGAAGACGTTATGGTCTTGGAAGTTCTATAAAAAAACGATTAAGAAAATTAATACCGAATGAAGTAGCACAGGTTGCTAGTATGGCAGCACCATTTGTTGCACCGTTTAATCCGCTCGCTGGTGGTTTAATGTCAGGTCTTGGAGGCTTTGATCAACATGGAAGTATAAGTAGAGGTCTTAAATCAGGACTGATGACTTATGGTGGTGGTCAATTAGCTAGAGGTATTGGTGGGGGACTAGGAAATTTACAAACAGGGTTTGATCCAAGAACCGGAATGAATAATATGGGAAGTGGATTAACAAAATATTTTAGTAACCCAATGCAAAAAAGTGGAGGCCTAGGAAAGATGTTTAATAAATCTACTCCATCAAAATATCCTACAGATATTCATCCAGGAGAAAACATAGGTTCAACAGTAGTTGACAAAATAAAAGAAACAGCTGGAGGTACTAAAACTACAGGTGGTATATTAAAAAAAATAGCAAAATTTGGTTTAGACAATAAAGCAGTATTAGGTATTCTAGGTGCATCCACAGCAGCAGGATTGTATACAAAAAAACATCCAGGCAAAGATTCTTTAGATGATATCTCAAGAGGAGAAGGAATGGATATTGAAGGCATAAGAGCAGAAGTTATTGAAGCATTCAAAGATCCAAGTGGTGAAAAATTAGCAGCGATTAGAATTAAATATCCTTTCTTAGGAAGTAAAGCATCTAAGAACATGGACCTTATGGCTCAAGGTGGAAGAATTGGTTATCAAGGTGGTGGAGGTATTGATCCATTGTTACAAGAAGAATATGATAAATATGTTTTTGAAATGGAAGAAATGGGGCTTCAACCAATGTCATTGGAAGATTTTGCAGCACAGGCTAGAGCAGGCAAAGCTCAAGGTGGAAGAATAGGTTACTATTCAGGTGGTCAATCTGTTCCATCAGATTACACTATGGAAGATGCAAGAAAAACTTCTACGCAAGATAAAATGGGTGGCATTACTGACACTATGAAAAGAGCAGATCTATATCGTCAAGGTGATGTGGGTCAAATGTACATGGCTGAAGGTGGCTTAATGGATCTAGGTGGTATGGAAAAAGATTATAGAAACGACGGTGGCTTTGTGCCATTAGGTGGAGAAGAAAAAGCTGATGACGTTCCAGCAAGATTAAGTAAAAATGAATTTGTATTTACAGCGGATGCTGTAAGAGGCGCAGGCGATGGAGACATTGACAAAGGCGCAGAAATAATGGAAAACATAATGAAAAATTTAGAACAAGGTGGACAAATATCTGAAGAGACGCAAGGTTTATCTGGCGCTCAAGAGATGTTTGGTGTATCAGAGAGATTAAGCGAGGTAGTATAATGGCAATACAACAACAACAAACACTTCCACCACAATATGTGGAAGATTTACAAAAGGATTATGGAAAACAATTAACGGCAATGACGGCAGCGCCGTTAGACACGGCAAAATTTGCACCACAAGTTGCAGGTCAAGATCAATATCAACAAGATGCTTATACATTAGCTGGTCAAGGTATTGGTGCTTATCAACCTTACATTACTCAGGCATCAGCTTATACTGGACCTGGAAGTCAATCGGCTTTCATGTCTCCGTATCAACAAGATGTTATCGATACCACTATGCAAGAATATGATGATCAAGCACAAAGAGGAATTTTAGGAATAGCTGATCTTGCAACCAAGTCTGGAAACTTAGGTGGAGGACGTGAAGGCGTTATGAGATCACAGTATCAAAACAAATCAGATATGAATAGAGCTTTACTAATGGCCGGCTTACAACAGCAAGGTTTTGGTCAAGCTCAAAAAGGAGCACAGCAAGCATACTTGAATCAAATGCAATTAGCTGGAGCTGTACCAGGAATGCAAAGAGCGGACGTAGCAGGTTTAGGGTCAATGGGCGCGACTCAACAAGCCCAAGCTCAAGCTCAACTAGATGCACAAAGAGAACAAAATAGACTTGAAGCTTATGAACCTTACGAAAGATTAGGTTATCAAGGTCAAGGTATCGCGAGCATTGCATCTGGAGCACCAGGCCAATATCAATCATCAGTCACACCAAACCCGACACCGTTGCAAACTGCGTTGGGAACAGGAGCTGTACTGTCAGGTATTTATGGAAACATGCAGGGGCAAGGTAGTGCATCATTTCCAACGGGATTTAACTGGGGTAAATAATGTTCAATCAAACTTTAAAAAGACCAATGTTTAGAAGAGGCGGTAGTGCCGGAGGTATTACGTCTGGACTTAGACAAGGATATAAAGATGGAGACTTAGCTAAAATAAGAAGTCAATTAAATTTAATTAATAAACTAGCTCCTCAACCTAAAGCACCAAGAAGTTCTAGTGTTAATGATTTTTTAATTAATTTTGGTTTAAACATGGTGGGTAATGAACCTACTGGAAACATATTTCAAACAGCAGCGAAACAAGCTCAAGAACCTTTCGGACAATTTCAAAAGTCCAGAGCCCAAGAACAAGCAATTGAATATCAAGGAGCTCAAGGGCAAAGAGGTTTAGTAGCTGACTTAGTAAAAGGATTAGACGATGACGACCTTAGTTCTATGGAAGAAAAAATTCAACTTCACATGAGAACTCACCCAGGTTCTTCTTACGAAGACTCAGCTAAAGCAGTATGGGATACCATGGAGTATAGTAAATCAGGACACATTAGACCAGGCGAAGCAGTTGAAGAGAGAATTAATTTCTATGAAACTTATTTAATGAATCAAGTTAACAAGCCACCGGCTTCCGCAGTTAGAGCAATTGCAAACCACTTATACAAAATGGAAACTGGAGGGTATGGTGAACAGCTAGGTGAAGCTGGCGCAGCTGACTTATCTAGCAAGGTATGGTTTAGTGATCTGGATATTGATCAAAACGCTCAAGGAGGTCCAACTCAAATTGAAAATGGTGAAATTATAAAATATAAATTAAGTCAAAATGGTATCAACAAATGGGGTCCTTACAAAGGCAAAATTATTTTTGACTATAGAACCGGTAAACTTTTTAGAGTAATGGGAACCTTCTTAGAGGTCGTAGAAGATATTAACGCAGAGTAGGAGGAGAAATGCCATTTGGATTTGACCCTCGTAAACTTATCGAAGAAGATAAAGAAACTAAGAAAGAAGAAGAGAAAAAAGCTTGGTTTGAACAAGAGGAATTAGATAAAGCTGAAGAAGCAGAAGAGAATGCTATTCGAAGAGCAAGCAATATTAAAGAAGGGTTAGACGCAGCCTTTAAAACTCTTCGTGAATATAAATATTTAAAAAAACACGGTAAAGAAAAATACCATGAAGCTAAAAAACTTGAGGACCCTAATTGGAAACCTCAAAGTTTAAGAGAATGGGTTGAAGAAAATAAAGGTCTTCTAAAAGGTACTACTATTGACTGGAAAACAGGGGATACAATCTGGCCAGAAGATTTAAATGAAAATCAAAAAAGATTCTTAGGTAAAACTTTAGAAACTGAATACGGGGAAAAAGATTTAAAAGAACATGTACAACTAGCCAGTATGACTGGTTCTGGTGACAATAAAAAAATAGAAAACTGGTGGGAAAGTGATGGTGACACTCCTGATCCATTTGAAAGTGAAATAGGTATCACAGAATCAGTAACAGGAGCCCTTCTGTCTGGTGCAATAAAAATTCCATACGGCTGGGCTAATATAACTGCCATGATCAAAGACTGGGCGGGAGAAGAAGGTATCCCCGTGGATCAAAGTAACGTAGCTAAACTTGAACAGTGGTTTGATAAAACTTTCTTTGGACAAATGATGGCATACGGAGAAGACAAAGCACATGAAACAGCCATAGGTCATATCACGGAATTTATGGTTCAAATGTTAGGAGGTTGGAAGGTTGTAGGAAATAAAGCTATGAAGTACACAGATTCCGCTTCACGGATCACGAACAAAGCTATTGATGCTATTAAGAATGGTAAGTATGTAAGAACAGCAGGCAACACTAATGCTTATACCTCAGCTAAAAAAGCAATGGAGTTAAATAAATTATCTCGTAAACAGAAATTTGTTTCTCTACTAGTAGGGGGTGGAGTTTCAGGAGCCCTGGTTTATGATGCAGAAGAGATTGGAACTTTTGGTGATTGGTTTTTTGATGCAGGAGATTACACAGCCTTAGACAGAGATAAAAGAGGGACAGCTAAATCGGATGCCACAAGAATGCTTTATAATAAATTAAAGTTTGGTGGAGAGATGGGCTTTCCTATAATCCCAACCGTAATGGGATTAGGATACGTGGGAAAACTAATTAAAAATCAAGGAAAAAATTTAGCCTATAGTAATGATGCATTCGAAAGATTTGTAGATAAATATTTTGCAGGTAAACTAAGAGCAAGAAGTGTTTATCCTGAAGAACAGTTTCAAGCAATGCAAAGACTGCATGGAAAAGAAGCTTCAGCACAATCTTTATCCACTGATTACTTAAGAAACTTTGACCAGGTTATAAAAAGAATTTCTAAGTATACACAAAAAGGAGCTAACTCTTCAGGCTTAACCGATGACTTATCTAATTTAATAGTGGACACTATTAAAGAAGGAAAGCTAGGAGTTAAGAATGGAAAGGTAGTAGTAAAAGGATTTGATTCTAAATCCATTAATAAATTTTATGAAACTTTAACTAAGAAACTAAACATTCCAGAAAAAGATGCACTTAAGTTAATAGATGAACTAAGCAATGTTCACGGATCATGGGCAGAGTTTTTAAATAACATCGTTAAAGGTGGTAATTTAAATGTAGCTACTAAAGAGTTTGTTAAAATGATGAATGATAGAATTAAAAATACTCTAAGTGCACAGTATAAAATATTTAAGGAGAGTTCTCTTAAACCTATTGATGAATACGCTGTAGCTTCAGACATAAGAGATGAAGTAGCAGAAATTTTTATACGTAACGCTGTAGCTAATGATGCAAAAATGACAAAGACACAAGCACAATTAGCTGTAGATACTATTATAAAAAACGTAAGATTAGATCCAGCAACCGCTTCCCCTGTATTTAAATTTGAAGCTCAAGGATGGGCTAAGGATAAAGCATTGATGACTAAAAATATCTCAGAGAATATTACCGGAGGTAAATTTACAGCTGATAAAAAGGGTGGATTAATTCAAAAAGAATCAGACTTAAAAGCTTTTAAAAAATTATTTGGTAGCTATGAAAATGCCAACACTATTATAGCTAATGTAACAACAGACCTTGCAAGCATTGCATCCAGAGACAGATTCTATAACAAAATGAAAATAGACTCTGATGCCATGATTAAAAGAGGCGAACGAGCATTAGTTTATCCAAGTTATAATGAAGCTTTTAAAGCTTTTAATACTATTAAATCTAGTAAAAAAATTGTTGAAGCTCCCTTAAAATTACCGCAAGCAATTGCAGAAGAAGCATACACAGTTCCTTTAAATGGAATGTTCACTACTGAAGAGATAGCACATGGATTAAAATTCGGAGCGAACGTAGCATTAGATAAAAAAGTAATGCCATTGTGGTATCAGATTGCAGTATTGATTCCTAAAGGAATGGTTCAAGCTGGTAAAACAGTATTAGGTCCGTTCACTCATGGTAGAAACTTTGCATCAGGAGCAGTGACAACCATTGCTACTGGAAATATTTTTATTAATCCTGTTCAGATGGCTAAAGCTTTTAGAACAGCTTATAGAACTACTCAACCTCAACTCTTCGGGAGAAATAGACCTGGCTTAAAAGTAGCAAGTGATACTTCTTCACCTGGAAAATTTAGACCGGGAGCTAATACCATGGATCCAGATAAATTAATTCCAGCGTCCGAGTTCACTGAAGAAGGTGGACAATCTTTATATAGATTTTTATTAGATGAAGGGATGGTTAATGCCAGTGCTACTTACCGAGACTTAATGGGTCTTATTGAAGATACTCAGAGAAGTGGATTCTTTGAATGGGTTGGTAAGAAAATGGATAAGAATTTTATTACACGAGGAATTAGAAAAGGAATGAAGGTAGCTCAAGATTTATACGTTGCGGAAGATGACTTCTGGAAAATGTGGAACTTCGCAGCTGAGTCTCACAGAATTAGAAGATCTTATAAAAATGCTTTCAAGGCTGGTGAAATTACAATGAAGCAAGTGCCCGGTGGTAGTTTTGAATCAGTTGAAATATTAAAGATGGCAACTCAAAATGTTAGAGAATTTCTTCCTAACTATGCATATGTATCTGATCTAATTAAAGGAATGAGAAGAGCACCTGTCGGAAACTTCGTATCATGGCCTTCAGAAATTATAAGAGGCAGTAGTAATATGACTCTTAAATCAATTAAAGAAACTAAAGATCCAGTACTTGCTCGTATGGGTTGGGAAAGATTAATGGGAATGACTGTAGCTTGGGGAACTCTAGGTCCTCTAGCCGTGTGGGGTTTTCAACAAGCGTATGGCTTCACAACAGATAAGTTAAATGCTTTAAAAGAATTTGTCCCATGGTTCTCAAAAGATTCAACCATCTTACCTGTTTATGTAGATGGTAAATATAAATACATAGATTTTAGTAGAGGATATTTTTATGATACCATGGTTAATCCCGTGCAAGCTATCATCAATGCAGTGGAGCAAGATAAAGACTCACCTTTAATCCCTCGTTTAATCGATGGATTTGGAAGAGCTTCTCATCGATTAGTTGAACCATTTATATCAGAAGCGATTTGGGTGGGAGGAATAGCTGATCTATTTATGAGAAAAGGTGAGACTAGACACGGAGTAAGAGTCTTTAATGAACTCGATGACTTTGGAATAAAGATGCAAAAGTCAATTATTCATTTAACTAAAACGATGGCTCCTTTCTCACAGGTTCAGGTTAGAAGATTGTATGCAGCTGTTATGGATCAAACTATGAAAGGTGTTGAATACGAAGTACCTGATGAATTATTAGGATTCATTGGCGCACGACCTGCACCGATCGATGTTAAAAAACAAATGCAGTTTTTTATTAATGAATTTATATTACAGAATGAACGTCTAACAAGTAAAATGTTGTACGAAGGATTAAGAACTGGAGATCCAGTAGATCCCAATGATATTATTAAAAAATTTATTTATGGTAATAGAGTAAAGTTTGAAGAGTACAGTAAGATGAGAAGAAAAATTGATGCTGCTAAGATGCTTGGTTACAGTGATGAAGAATTAAGAGTATGGTTTGATAAAAGAAATCAGTTAAAAGATTATGAAATGATTACAGAGAATACATTCAAACCTTTTAAAGTTACTGAAGGAGCGAAGGAATCTTTTCAAACGTTGGCAGAAGAATATGGAATTGCTAACCCACTGGATGAAACCACACTAGAAATATTAGGAAACCTATATGAAATCATGGCTGATACTCCTTTGAACTCTGACTGGACTTTAGAAGCTGAGGAATGGATGCAACCGGACAAAGGTATAACGATAGACAAAGGAACCATGAGCGATAAACCTTGGTGGGAAGAACAAGCTAAAGGACCACCATTAAAACCAACACCTCAACCCGTGGTAAATAATATGCAAATGGCAAGTGCAAAAAACCCACAAACCAACTTGACAGGAACAGAAGAAGCATTACTATCTCCTACAGAAAAAGTAATTGCAAGGAGAACCTAATGGCTAAATCAAACGCTTTACAAAAGATTGAATCGCATGAAAAGCTTTGCCGAATCATGCAAAAATTAACACATAAAAAAATTCATTCAATAGAAGAGCGAGTAAAAAGACTTGAGAAAATATTACTCACATGCACTGGAGCTTTGATTGCTGGCATGGCCTTTTTAATCTATACTTTGGTGAGCCACTTCACATTTTAAATGAAACTATCTAAAAATTTTAGCCTTGCAGAGCTCTGCAAGTCACAGACAGCCA
>Ga0255047_10001143_pt1 | contig 20037 bp, 10 predicted proteins | sample JV7_2_1_MG_FD_183640 | JGI IMG/M metagenome (GOLD analysis project Ga0255047, IMG submission 183640) | Seawater microbial communities from Jervis Inlet, British Columbia, Canada - JV7_2_1 | ecosystem: Environmental > Aquatic > Marine > Inlet | place: Canada: British Columbia | collected 2016-10-06 | reverse complement strand
CCCGAGTGCTTACATTGTTGGCAGCGAGTCAAATTCAATTAACCCGTATACTGGACAGAGAGAGTTTTTCCTTAAAAAGCTTATTAAAGGCGTTAAGAATGTCCTGAAAGCAGTGGCTCCAATTGTTGTACCTATGGCGCTTAACTTCTTTGCTCCGGGTTTAGGGACCATGGCCTCGGGCTTTATTGGCGGTGGCATTACAGCTTTGGCGCAGGGTGCAAGCTTTAAAGACTCTTTGAAAGCGGGTCTTATCGGCGGTGCAATTGGGGGCATTACCTCTGGTTTTCAGGGCGCGATGAACAAGAATATTCAAGGCAATTTTGCACAAAGGTTTAGTCAGGGCTTTCAACAAGGTGCGATGCCAACTCCCGGCAACATACTAAGAAGTGAAACTAACCCCGGCGGTTTTCTTAGCCGTCCGATTGATGTTGACGCGGCAAACGCGGCTATCCAAGGTCCGCCGACCACGATGGATACGGTCCTTCAAAAAACTCAAGGTGCCTTTTACACTGAGCCCGTCCCCGCTGGAGATATTTCCACAGCTATGGCTGACGCTACCACCCAGCTACAGGCCACAGGGAAACCATTTACTGGCACCGATGTTATAAATTTAGCAGGAAAAATACAAACTCCTGCGGTACAGGGCGGCATCAAACTGTTGCCAACAGCCGCCGCAGGTCTTGGGGTTGCTGCGTTAGCCGGAGGGTTTGACCCTATTGAGCCAGCGGAAGTTCCAGACCCGTATGACGGCCCGTCAGCATCAGAAGAACGTCTGGCAGAAAACCCTGATAAATACCGTACAGGCGTTGCACCGCAGCCCACTTATCTAACGGTAGCCGATACAATGATTCCAACACGGCCCTCCCCGCAGATTCCAGTATTTGACTTTGACTACGAGAAATATCTACAGCCTGTGGCAGCTGCCGCGGGTGGTGAGATGAGCTTCCCTCGCCGCAACGGTTTTATTTCAGGCCCCGGAACAGAGACTTCCGATGACATCCCTGCAATGTTGTCCGACGGAGAATTTGTAATGACCGCTCAAGCCGTGCGCGGGCTGGGTAACGGTAGCCGTAAAGAAGGTGTACGAAAGATGTACGATATGATGAGAGCTTTTGAAGGGGGCGCAGTAGCATAATGGCTGTACAAGAAACCATTGTAACCAACCGCCAAGACCCGGCAATTGAAGCATATCGCCTTGGTCTGTTAGCTGATGTTCAAGGTTACATAAAAGATCAAATTGAATCGGGGGTTGTTCCGCCGGACTACACTATTGCCGACCTTTCTGAAAACGAACTAGCGGCGATTAGCGGCGCTAGTCAGGGTGTTGGAGCCTATAAGCCGTTTCTTGATACCGCCACTCAAACTCTGGGTCAAGGCGCAGGAATGGTGTCTGGCGCTGTCGACACTTTCGGGCAAGGCATTCAAAGTTTGGCTGGTACGGGTGCAGAATATGACCCTACTTCGTATCAAGCCTATATGAATCCATATGAAGACGCCGCGGTTCAGTCCGCTATGGGCGACATCCAACGAGCCAGCGACATTGCTCAAGTGGGTAACCGCGCTCGGGCCGTAGGTGCTGGCGCTTTTGGTGGATCGCGGGACGCTATTGTTCAGGCGGAGCAAGGCCGAAATGCCTTGGATCAACAAGCGCGGACCGCGGCTCAGATGCGGGCAGCTGGTTACGGTCAAGCTCAACAGCTAGGCATGGGCGCGTTTGACTCTGCCATGAGTCGTCAACAGAACATGGCAACGGCATACGGTCAGCTTGGTCAGGGCATTGGTCAATTAGGGACTAATCTCGGTCAACTAGGTGTTCAACAGGCTGGCCTTGGAGAACTTACTTCTGTTTTGGGTACTCAGGACTTGAACACGCTTATGACTACGGGTGCTTTGCAGCGTGGCGTGGATCAAGCGGGTCTTGATGCTACTCGACTGTCTAACTTGCAGCGTTATACTCAGCCGTATCAACAGTACGGCTTTCTTTCAGACATATATTCTGGTACACCTTCGGGGTCATCTACGCTCACTGCGGCGTCTGCCCCACAAGTTTCTCCGTTCCAAACGGCGCTTGGTTTGGGTATAGGTGGATTAAGCGCCGCATCGGGCGCAAAAACAGCGGGGATATTCTAAATGCCAAATGTAATGAACAGACCATTGTTTCGACAAATGGGTGGACCCGCTCAACCGATGCCTCAAGATATGATGCCGCCACCCCCGGCTCCTGCGATGATGCCGCCTCAAGGGGCGGAACAACAGGTTGCGGGTGCCGAAATGATGGGCCAGCAAGTCGGGACGCAGATGGCCGACGACATGATGATGAAGCTGGATGGCGCGGAAGATTACCAGACTTTAATCGACGGCATTCGGGGCAACAACCTGCCTTTGGAAGCTAGGTACGAAGAACTTGCAACCCTCGTCGGTGAGCAAGACGCCATGGCAACTCCAGAATCTGTTTTGGCCCTGACCCAGCCCACTATTATGATGACACAACAAGGCGCTATGGACAGCGGCATCGGAGAACTGATGCAAGGCCTTTCTGGCTCGGTGGATATGGAAGGCCCGATGGAAGAGGGTGTAGGCTCCCTAATGATGGCGGGGGCGGGCAACACACCACCCGTAAATTTTAGAAATGGCGGACCTGTAGAGGTCCGCAGATTCTCAGAAGGCGGCGAAAGCCGTATTTTAACGCAGGCCGAGAGAGACGTTGCAGATTACGAGAAGTATTTTGCAGGGGGCTTTGACCAACAAGCGCGGGCCGCGGCTCTTGAAGAACAGAACAAGATGGCGAAGGCCCAGATGTTGTTTGACATTGCGGGCACGGCTTTGAATTTTGCTGGTCAAACGCAGGGTGACTCTATTGCGGAACGCTTGGCTAATGCCGCGACGCAAACTCAGTTAACCGACAAGATCGGACAGCGGTCCGCGGGCATGTTGTCCGCCAAGCAGGCTCAACAAGCTGAAGAGCGTCAGATGCGTATGCAGGCACGACAGGCAAGTTTGGGTCAGGCTCAGACTGATGAAGCCTCTCGTCAGGCTCTGTTGTTAGCAGCGGCTAAAGCGAAGCCCGGAGACGCTAAATATCAAAGACTGATAGGTCCAAACGGCGAAAAGCTGGGTACTTTTAACGTTTCAACGTCGGACGGCGTGGCTAAATTAGAGGCTGCACTTAAAGCTAACCCCGACGCCAATTTGTATAACGTTGGTACGGAGCCTGCGGATAGCAGCAAGTCGGACATTAAAATTGTTGTATCACCCTCCGGACAAGCGCAAACGTTTGATCTAAGTACTGCGGACGGTCGAAAAGATTTTAACGCTGCTTCCAAATTAGACGGCGCAAAAGTTTATAACGTTGGCGCGGCCCCAACAGATGCCGGGTTTAAAACTATTACAATGTATGACCCGAAAAACCCCACAGTTCCGGTCACTAAACCAACAAACACTGCGGAAGAACGAAGCGCCGTAAGCGCGCTACTTGCACAGGGCTTTACGACTGACGATAAGGTTGCAGCGGCAGCAATAACCGACGAGTTTGCTATACTGAAAGAAGCGCGCGCAGTAGAGCGGGATATTGCGGCGGAAGAAAGAGCTTTGGCAACTACCCTTGCCGCAGAAAATCGTCTTGAAATCACAACAATTAGTAGAGAAGAGCGGGCTGTTCTTATGGCAATTGCTTCTGAAGGCCGTGCGGAGCAACGGCTTATCGAAACCGAAGCTCGCCTGCTTGAAACTACTCTTGGATCAGAAGATCGCAGACTTGCAACGCAGGAAGCGCAGGAAGCTCGTGCCGAGCTTGCAGCTATTAGAAGAGAAAACCGCGCGATACAGGCTCAGATTGACGCAGAAAAACGTGCTCTTGCAACTGCAATTGCCGCGGAAGATCGTGCAGTGGATCGTGAAACAGTCGTATATGGTCGGAACCGCGCGGATGAGCTTGCAGACATTGCTGCGCAGATTGCGTCTACGATTGCCCAAGAAGAAAGAGCTTTGGGTAGAGCCCTAAGTGCAGAAGAGCGGGCTCAGACAACTTTCGTAACTCGTCAAGCTATAATTCAAGAAAACGACATTGCAAGGTTGTTGGTTGCTCAAGGGCTTAGAGACGAAAGTCAGATCAACGCCGAGGATCGCGCAGCCATTGTAAATCAAAACAACTTTGAACGAGATCAAGCCGCAAAGATTGCGGCAGAAAACCGCGTTGTTGCTAACCGAGACACCATTGAGTTGCGTGAAATAAACGGTGAGCTTGTTCGAGTTGACACGCTTACCGGAGAGACTGAAGTTATTTTCGGCGATCCGACCGTTCCAGACCCGTCTATGGCGCAGGTTACTCTTCCAAACGCCGACGGCGTCCCTGTAACGACCGTGATCGACATTACAAGCCCGCAGGGCAAGGCTTTGATAGAGCAAGTTAACGCTGCAAATGCCGCGGCTCCCGGCTCTGCCTCGTATCAAAAAGTTCCAACAGCAAGCACTGCGATCCGCGGCTTTCTTGTTCCGGGTGAGGGTGTGTTTACTTCTTACGACGGTAAAACATACGTTGATGAAGATGGTAACGCGAAACCGCTTCCGGGTGGGGCCTTTGAGGTATCCAGCACGATTGCTTACGAAGTGGCTAAAAACGAGAAGATGGCGGCTGGCGCACAAGCTCAATTGGACGCTTTGGACGCCGAGCTTCTTAAAGGTATGACAAAAATAGATGGTTCGCCACTTTCCAGAGCAGAAATGGTCGAAGTTAAAGACGCATTTGCTGCGGCTCGCAAAGGTACAGGTTTCTGGTCAAAGGTATATGCCGGACTTGACGCTGTTGCGGGTGGTTTAGCGCCGGGGGCTTTTGGAGATTTGTTTAAAGACACTACTGACGCTCGTCAGTTTGTCAAAATGATTCGCGTTATGGGTCGTTCTGCTCTGGCTTCCTCGCCAAGATTTGCGGTTGCGGACTTACAAACAACCGAGCAGTTGTTTCCAAATGAACAGGCTTTGTTGGCGAGTCCTAAAACAGAAGCTAGAAAGCTCAACGATATTGTGGGCTATCTTGCAGAAGAAAAGACTCGCATTTTAGAAATGTTTGCAGGCGGAACGCCTATGGACAGCACGATGAAATCTACCCTTAATCAGAAGTTGTTTGAAATTGACCGTCTTGAAAGTATTCTGGGTCCAATTACACTGCTTGGTGAAGCCAGTATAAACCAAGAAGCGATTGACGCTGCAAAAGCTTCGATGCGTCAGAAAAAAAGGTAGATTAACATGGCAGACACCTTTCCTGTTCCCGTTGTTGAACCAGCCGTTGAACCCGTTGCTCCGTCGCTTCCTTTTTTAACGTATGACAAAGATGAGTTTGAAACGGATTTTAGTCTCTTTGGTGGAGACACCTCTGCGTTTACTTCTAGCATGGTCGAGGTATTGGCGGAGGACTTTCCAGAACGGCCCGATTACTTAACGTATGGCGGTTTAAGAGACGGGACTGCGCCGATTTTAGACACGATCCCTGAGTTGGCGGGTTTATCTCCAGCCGAACGTAGGTTGTCGGACAACGATATTATTGAGTTCTTTGCAAGAGACTTAGAGGGTGAGCCCATTCAAGCGGGGACGTTTCTTGGTGGAGCAAAACGTGAGATTATTCCTGCGGCAGCATCGGTTCCAACCTTTATGGGCGGTTTTGCTTTAGGACAAGCGGCGGTTGCGGGTGTTCCTCCTGTTGGACCCGCCGCGGTTCTGAGATTTGGGCTTCCGTTTGTAACAGGAACTGTCGGCGCAGGGCTTGGTTATTTTGTCGGAGAGCAAGTAAACGATGCGATCCAAGGTGAAGAGTCACCACTCCTGCCGGGAACAGCCGCGGCTTACGAGGCGGGAAAGACCGCGGCGGGCGCTTTGGCATGGCTTCCGATGCCGTATATGGTTCCAAAACAAATTAATTTCGGCGTGGAGTTAGCGGAGAACCTTGTAAAAGAAGGTCAGAAAATACCTCTAAGCCTCAAAGTAGCTAGGGGGCTAGAAAGCACCGTAGGCACTATGGGCGCTCAAGCTCAAGCTAACAAACTAAAGTTTGGCGCAGTGGAGACTTTAGCTGGAGCCGGAGCAACAGGCGGCGCTTATGCTGTAGAAAGTTCCGACTTAGAGGGAAGTACCGCCGCTAGAATAACTGGAGAATTAGCTGGCGGTGTAAGCGCCCTACTTCTTGGAAACCTTATTACTAAGAGACTTCCAACAACTTTCGGAGCATTAAAAGCGGGATACGGTGCCGTAAAAGAAGGGCGAGTTCAGGAAGGTGCGGTTAATCTTGCGACCGCGTTTAAAGGCAAGCGACAAACTCAAGTTACAAATTACATATTAGACCTTCTGGAAGAAAGCGGCGAAGATACGGAGGCCGTGATTGCAGCCCTAAGCTCTAAAGAGTTTGAATCCCTGTTGATGGACGATTCCGGCAAGCCAATTGCGCTTACCGCCGCACTTAAATCAGGCTCACCTACACTTGCAGCTTTAGAAAAGTCCCTAGAACAGATGGCCGTGGGTCTTTCCAAAGAGCGTAACTCTGCCAATGTACAGGCGGACCGCGCACTGCGGAACACGATTGTTGCGTTGTATGGAACAGGGGACAAAGGCGCGATTCAAGAAGGCGCACTTTTGGCTCAAGCGGTTTTTGATGCAGACTTGGAAAATAATCTTTTAGGCGCGATGAACGAGGTATTATCCTCCTTTGACAAGGTTGCGGGCAAGCGGGGACCAGATTGGGCCGCGGAGAGACAGGCAACACTTGGGCGAAAGTTATACGAAGTTATTGACGCTCGTTTTAAGGCAGGTCGCGCTCAAGAAAGAACGCTTTGGAGAAATACGGGTCCAAATCTAACCCTCACGGAGTTTGTTGACGCGGACGGTAATGCCACAAATGTCCCTAACTTCATGTCATACTGGGAAAACACTTTACCGGAAACGGTTGAAGCTGCCGATGAGGTTAAAAAACCACTTAGTGCAATAAACGCTTTTGTTACTCGGAAAAGAAACGAGTTGTTTCCAGAAGAAGGCGCGGCTGCGGAGGTTGTAGCTAGTCCAAGATTAGTGCAAGCTCGGGAACGTCTTGAGGATTCTTTAGACGCCATAAGTGGAGTAACGTACAACGTTGATCGTTTTAATTCAGTAAGAGATCAAGCTAGTCAGATTGCGGACATAGACGAGCGAGTTACTTTTCTACGTCAAAGGGCCAGTATAGTTCGCAGAGAAGCGGCTGACGCAGAAGATAAGCTTATAGAAAGACGCACGGCCAAAGCAATTGATGAGCTTGCTGATGTTGAGCGTTTAACCGCCCGGGATGCGGCCCGAGAGGGTGCTTTGGCAGCTACTGACGAGGCTACTGACGGCGCGGTTTCTATTCGAGAGCTTACAGAGATGCGGACTTCGGCGTTGAGCAAAGCTCGTATGCTCGCCGCAGCGGGCGACAGTTCGGGTGCGCGAATTGCTTACGGTTTTGCAGAGGCGTTGATGCGGGATTTGGAAAGCTTTCCGCAGGGTGTTGATCCCGCCTATGATACGGCCCGAGCATATTCTCGCGCGTTTAACGATGCGTACACTCGAACCTTTGCCGGAGACATTCTTGGAGTAAGCAAAACGGGAGCACCGAAAGTTGCCCCCGAACAAATTGCAAACGACATATTTAATGCGGACGCCGGATACTTGCGGTCCTTGCAGCTAGACGGTCTTGGAAAGTTCGAGCTTACACAGAGTTTGACAAACCTTGCTGGAAACGCAAAAGGCGAGCTAAAGCCGCTTCTTGATGATATGATGTCTACAGTCATTAACAAAGATAATGACATGATCGACACTAAGAAACTAACCGATTGGATTTCAGACAATTCCGACGCTTTGGCTCAGTTTCCACAGGCCCGAGATAACGTTCTACAAGCTGTTAACACAACGACCACGGTCCGCGGGACTACGGAAACAATTCTGCGGAACATTAGAGCCGCGGCGTACAATCCTGAAACAGGTGTGGTCAACGTCGATGCTTTGAACAAGTGGATGGCGAAGCCGGAAAATGTCGATGTCTTAAACGCTATGCCTGCGCTCAAAGCGGACTTAGAAAACAGCATTACAGCAAACCTTCTTTTGAAAGAAGGAACCGCGGCAAACAAAGAAGCTCTGAAAGAGCTTAACGGTCAAATTTCGTTTATGGATTTACTTCCAAATACAACAGAAAACCCTGCCACCGCATTTGCTCGCGCGTTTAACCAAAATAACAAAAGACCGATTGAGAGCTTAAATAATCTCTGGAAGGTTGTTGAAAAAGCCCCAGAATCTTGGACAGACGCCACAGGCGTGACCCGCACAAAAGAAGAGGCTTTGGAAGGCTTCAGAAGTTCTTTGATAGAATCCCTGTATACAAGAAACGGTCAGACCAGCAACTCTTTCAGCCCCAAGGGGTTATACGAGGCTATCTTTCTTCCGCACCCCAACTCTCCGGGTAAAATAACTTTGGCAGAATGGCTTGTTGAAAAAGAAGTCATGCCAAAAGTAGAGGTCGATCGTCTCAAAAGAATTACGAGTGAGATGGTTAAAATGGAGTCGTTCACCATGAAAGATGGTGTCGATCTTGGGGATTTAGCCGAAACCGTAGGCCCCATGATGGACTTTTATTTGCGGATTGTCGGTTCATCGATTGGTACTAGAGCGCAAAGCCTTGTTCCCGGCGATACCGCAGGGGGCTCCCTTGTCGCGGCCAGCGCAGGTTCAAAAGCCTTTCGGACAGCCTATTCAAAAGTTTTTGCAAACATCCCAGAGTCCATGAAAATGGATGTTATGACCCAGATGATGCGAGACCCCGAGTTGTTGGCTGTGATGCTTAAAAAGGGTCGCACAGAAAGAGAGAAAAGTGCCATTGGTGGCAGATTGACCGCACTTCTGGTAGAGAAGGGACTTATTCCCGCAGGCCAAGGCGCGGCAAACGTTGGTCGTCGAGCCCTTCCAGCGGTTACGCGAGAGGGTGTATTTGAAGATACTGAAGGTCAAACACCGCCTCAGTCTACACCTTTCTTTATTCAAAATGTTTTACCCTCCAACGACCAGCAAGGCGCGGTGGCTCCCCCTCCGCGGCCCCCGGTCCCGACACCTTCGCCCGTAGGACCTCCCACCACTCGGGCGTCGGCCGTACCTAGTCCAGCCCCGGCCCCAGTTAATTCTGGTCCGGTAGACAGGACTAGGTACGCTGCCCTATTCCCAAATGATCCGATAGTTAGTATGATGCAACCAAGACAAATGCGCCGTGGTGGTATTGCAAGCTTATTGGAGTAACTTATGGATTTCAGACTAATTCAAGACGCTGAACGCCAAATGTTACGAGACGGGAAATCAGCCGCGGCAATCGACGCAATGAAGTCGGCTTACAGAAAACAGATGTTTAACCCGGACGGGTACTCGCGGACCGCGGGCCTTGGTTCTTTTGCCAGTGGCGGCGAGGCATATGGGCCTCCTCCTGTAAAAGGTCCTGTGCCACAGGGGATTGCTTCGTTTCAAGATGGTGGCGAGGCCGAATCTTTTTTCAGTCGGTTTAACCCTCTGACGGGTTCTTACCGCAAAAAGAAACCTTTAAGTGTGCGCGCCGCAGAAACTGCAATAGATTTTACTCCTCTTGCAGCCGTTAGAACGGGACAAGAGATTTACGAAGAAAGTCAGTCCGAAGACCCGAGCCTTTTAAAAATGGGAATTATGGCAGCGGGAGAAGCTGCGGGCTTGATTCCCATTGCGGGTCCTGCCGTGAAAACAATGGTTCGAAGGGTTCCAGCCGATTTAGCAGACGATATCGCTGGTCTAAACCGTCGATCCATTGACACAGAGATTAACAACTATCGTCTGAACCTAGAAAGAAACACCGATCTGTCTCCCGACGAGATTGATGTCCGGGTAGAAAACTACGCGGCCAACCAAGAGGGCGCTGTATCAGGAGCGGTTAGGGAACTGACGGATACAGAAAGGCTTGCCGATGAAATAGCCGCCGATCTTCGCGCGGGTAATACAGACCTTGTGACGGACGAGCGTTTAGAAGAGTTGGATTTCTTGGGGGAAATACGTTTACGGCAACATTACATTGATGGGAACGTGGGTGTTGATGCCGACGGAATTCCGATAACTCTAGACAATGCCGAACGAGAAGCAAGGATGCTGGCTCAAGGTTATGAACGGGTGGGCGTTCACGGGACAATGCCCACACAAGAAGGTGTTTCGGTAGATGACATTCGCGTACTGAATCCTTCAACTTACGGAAAATCGGGCCGTGGAGTTTATCTTGATGTTGAGCCCACAGGAATGAATTTTGGAGACGGTGAAATTGTAAATCCGTCAGGAATTCCATATCCAACAGCCAACCGATTTGCGGGATATAATCCAGACCCACGATCTATTGACCGGGGCAAGGGCGCGGCAGATAGAATTCCTGAAGGGTCTCAGATGTATCCCTTGGTCCAACGAGGGCCATTCGCTAAATCAACCGACTATACGGCGGCTCGGAGAGAACTTTTACAACAAAACCCAGACCTTGATACAGTCGAATTAGACAGATTGGCAAACCAGCGCCTGATGGATCAAGGGTTTGCTGGAGTTGATTCGACACATTACGGCGAGATAACTTCTTTTGAAGGTGGAAACCTACGTTCTCCTACCGCCATATTTGACCCAAGACTTACTGATTTGAAAAACATCGGGATGGCAGACGGAGGCGCAGTTATGAGCGGCATTGGAACACTGAACGAAACAGCCCGGAACATGACTCGCGGACCGCGGGGCATTGGTGCTTATCAACAGTTCGTGGACGGCGGCGCTGTTCCACGGCAGACAATGATTAACAATCAGCCGCACATGCTGGCGTATATTAATCCCGAAGAAGAGCAAATGCTCTTGGAAAACGGTGGCGCGGGACTTCCGGGTCCGGGTGGCGTTCCAGCCTATTGGAAGTTATTTGAACCAAGTACTTGGGCAGGGGGCTCAAACTACACCCCCGGCGCAGGGTTTGAAGGTTTTACGTCTAGCAGCGCCCCTGAGACAAGCATTAGACCTCGGATGCGTCCGGCCAACTTAGCGCCGCCTGTTTCTTCTGATAACGGGGGCGGGTCATCTGCCCCAGCAGCAAACGTCGTACAGCCTAAACCAGAACCCGAGCCACAAGGCATTCTGGCCGCCGCTTATGGTAAAGCTAAAGATTTCTTTAATCCAAATTCTCAGGCTACTGCAGCAATGCGTGGCTCTGGAATTATGGGTAATCCAGATGACCCAAGAAATCAGGGCCTAACAATGTTTCCCGGCCCTATAAGCTTGGGTTTAAAAGGCTTGGCATATCTTGGTGGAATACGCAAAACCGATCCAATTGTTAAGGTTACAGACGATAAAAACGTTTACCAAACGGGGTCTGGATCGTTTTACGTTATAAACAGCGTTACAGGGTTGCCTATGATGGTTGAAAGCCCGGATGACTTGTCTTTAAGCAGTGCCGCTAGAGAGCGCATGGACGCTATGATGAAGGACATGAACAAGTCTGACAACGAAAGTGGCCCCGGAAGCTGTGGCCCGGGGTATGTTTACGATTACGGCGCGGGTGCGTGTGTTCCGATGATAGGAACTGCGGCTACTTCTGCAAGTGATGTTCTTTACGCCGATGATTTCACTCCAGCGGGTGGTAACACATTGGTTCCTGATCCGGAATATCTACCCGTGGGTATGGCAGAAGGTGGCATTGTAAACATTTCTGGAAGTTTTGGAGCATATATGCCCCAACTTCCAGATATGAGTCGTTTAGGCGTCCTGGGTTTCCCCGGCGGTCCTCCAATGGGTTCCCCCGTAGGCCAGACGCTTCCTCCTGCGTTAGGACAGTCTATGTTTCAAAGGCTTCCTCCTGCGTCAGGACAGTCTATGTTTCAAGGACATATGGGGGATTTGATGAATCGTCCAAACATGGGCCAGCATTTGCAACAATACGGCCAGTATTTAGAACGGCAGTATGGCGATCCAGATTTTGAACAGAAACGCGATCAGTTCTTGCGGGAAGTTTCTCAAAAAGAACAACAAACGTTCCAAGATAATGCTGGCGTCTTCCAAGATAGTCTTTTCTCGGGGATGCACCAGCCCACTAATTTTCCTGATTTCTCAACCGATTTAAGCTCCGTGTTTAATGAGCATTTCGGTCAAATAAAAAACCCTTCCACGCTGCAATCGTTCGCGCTGCAATCGTTCGCGGACGGCGGGCCTGTGTATATGGAAAAGGGCGGATCGTCTGAAGTGGCGTCAAGACGCGCTTCAACCGAGGACTTAGCTAACTTAGCTAAAATGGTACGAGAGACTTACGGGTTTGACCCAGTTGCAGTAGCTTTGGAGCAAGGAATTGATCCTGAGTTGGCTCTTCGGGTAATGTATGAGGAAAGCAAAGGTAACCAGAGTGCGGGGAGCGAAAAAGGTGCCCGCGGTTTGATGCAATTAATGCCGGGAACTGCCGAAGAGTTAGGCGTGGACATAAACGACGCTCTGGATAATTACACTGGTGGTTTAAAGTATCTTAAACAAATGACCGACCAGTTTGGTCTTGAGGTAGGTTTAGCAGCATATAACGCGGGTCCGGGTAATGTAGAAGAGTATCAAGGCGTTCCACCGTTTGAAGAAACTCAAAACTATCTGAGGATTATTGCGGAGCCTTTTACAGGCAACAGCGTAGAAGGGCTTATAAACACCGGAGCGGAAAACTTTATAATGAACCAGCCCGTTTTTAACGCCGAAGATGTGGCTCGTGGGCGGGGGGTTAGGCCTATGTCACGGCCCCCTGAAATAGAGTTTTCGGCTCCTGCAACTAGCTTGCGTCCTATGGCTAGACCGGAAGAGTTGATAGAACCCGAGTTGGAACAAATAGACGTTTCATTACAGCCAAGTCGCCAAAACTTGATGGAAAAGTACTCTTTGGCAAACATGGCGGAAGCTTTGACTCAACAGGAACCCGTTGGAATTATGTCAGCCACCCGCTAACATCCTCTTTGAGAACCTGCCCAGCGAGATCAATCTTGCTGCGCAGGGCGTTTAAGACCTTTTCATCAATGGTATTAGGTGAAACCAAGTCGATATATGTGACGGCGTTCTTTTGCCCGATCCGGTGAGCGCGGTCCTCGGACTGCAAACGTATCTCAAGATCGTAAGAGTTGCTGTAATATATAACCGTGTTGGCGGCTGTCAGAGTAATTCCATACCCACCTGTTTTAGGCTGACCAACAAAGAAGCGCAGGGGATCGTTAACGTCTTGAAAACGGTTAACAATCTCCTGCCGTTCGTCTTGGGGCGTTTCCCCGTAATAAAGTGCGACCGAATCGGGCCCGAAACGGTCGCGCAGGGTCTGACAAATCTGTTGAATGTCGTGGGTATACGACGCCCAAATGATTGCCTTCCCTGATAGCTCGTCTGTAATGCTGGTTAGTTCACTCAGACGGTTGTTCTTTAGCGGTTGTATCTTTCCAACGTCCGGTTGGAAGAAACCGCAACAAATCTGTTGTAGACGCATGATCTGCGTCAGCACACTTTCTGTAGTTGCAAGCTCCCCATCAAGCTGGGCCAAAGCCAGCTTCTTCATTTGCATGTAAACCTTGGCCTGTTCGTCCGTTAGTTCTACATTCCGGCGCGTATATATTTTTTCAGGAAGGTCTAAGCACTCTTCTTTCAGGATGCGGGTGGAGAAGTTAAACAAGCGTTCGTTCAACTCATCTAATCGTCTATACCCTGTTATCTCCTGAAAACTGCGCGCTCCCATCATACGCTTCTGAACTATAGCATAACGGTTTTGAAAGGCAAAGAAACTGTTGTACCCAAGAGCGCGCTCATCCAAGAAATTACACTGACTAAACAAATCCATAGGGCTTTTTGTGACAGGAGACCCCGTAAGAATGCGGCGGTACTTGCTATACTTAGTAAGCACCATGAGATTCTTTGTGCGCTGGGCTTTGCGGTTTTTGATGGCAGTGCTTTCGTCTACTATCACCATGTTGTCGGGGTTCTGTACCAAAAAGCGTCCCGCCATCCGCGCACCGCGGGGCGAGGAAAACGCCTCTACGTTAATGACAAATATCTTCAGCCCGTCAAAGTCTTCCATAATCATCTCTTCAAGCTCGGCAGCGTACCGCTTACTAAGCGTAGGCTTCCAGCTTAAAACTTTTCGGTTGACGGCCTCAGACAGGTGTAACGGTATCTCGCCAAGTGCCCAGTTGTCGTAAACACCCTTGGGTGCAACAATCAAAGCGGCGTTGATTTCACCTTTGTCGTAAAGAATACCCATGTTATCAATGGCTACCTTGCTCTTACCAGTTCCCATCTCCATGAAGTACGCATGAAACTTCGCGGACCACGAGCCTTCAAGAGCTTTACGCTGATGGTCGAACGGTTCTGTTTTGAACTGGTACAAAGTTTTCTCCTTTTGACGCTTGACTATAGGAATGTATAAGAATATAAGCGTCTTTGTCAAGACCGTAAAAGGGTCTTTAACAACGAAAGAGAGAAAACATGAACGATATACTATCAATGATGGAATCCGACTTTGAAGATACAGTCGCTAACTCCGTCGAAAGGGGTAACCTCGGTGAGATTTCCACCCTAGCCCGAAAAATCCGACAAGCGCAACAAGAAGTCGAAGAGATTGAGAAAGACCTCAAGTCTCGGAAGAAAGACTTGTTGAAGCTTACAGACGAAGAACTGCCTTCTGCTATGCAGGAACTGGGTATGTCTTCATTCTCGTTGGACGACGGTTCTACTGTAGACGTTAAGCCTACATATGGAGCCAGTATATTAGTGGCTAACCGCCCGCTTGCCTATGAGTGGCTGCGTGAAAACGGTTACGACGATATTATCAAGAACGTTGTGTCTTGTGAGTTTGGTCGTGGCGAAGACGAACAGGCAAGCGCGTTCAAAGCGTTTGCTTCAAAAGAAGGCTTTCCTGCCGATCAAAGCGAAAGTGTTCACTCCGGTACACTTAAAGCTTTTGTGCGAGAACGTGTCGAAGCTGGGGATGATTTCCCTATGGAATTGTTTGGGGCCTATGTGGGCCAACGCGCTATAATCAAAGGAGCAAAATAATGGCGAATGCAGTTGCAAAAACAAAAAAGTCGGACGTAGTACAGTTTGATGGGGCTATGTTTGAACAGGACGCTGGTCAGGGTAACCAAAACATTAGCAGCGATGATCTGGCTCTGCCGTTTCTAAAGCTTCTAAGTGGCTTGGACTCAGTTCTGGACACCCATGAGACCGCTCGTAAAGGTGACATCTATAACACCGTCTCAGGAGAGGCTGTAAGCGGTAAGGACGGCCTGTTGGTCATTCCATGCGCCTATCAGCGTGTATTCATTCAGTGGCTTCCACGGGGCTCAGGATCGGGCGCACCAGTGGCTATCTATCAGCCTAATGACTCCACCCGGCCTAAGACCGAGCGTAGCAGCGAAGACAACAAAGAGTATGTTGTTGGCGGCGACGGGGACTATATCGAAGAGACACACCAGCACTATGTTCTGGTAGTCAAAGAAGATGGCTCAACCGAGACCGCTTTGATTGCAATGAAGTCCACGCAGTTGAAGAAGTCACGCAAGTGGAACAGCATGATCCAATCTGTGACCATGCAGGGGAAGAACGGTCCGTTTAACCCGCCGCGCTTCTCTCACATCTACCGCATTAAATCGGTAGCAGAAGAAAACTCCAAGGGTTCTTGGCACGGCTGGGAAATGTCGCGTGAAGAGCCAATCCAAGATGCCAGCATCTACGCACAGGCTAAAGCTTTCTCTGAAAGCGTACTGAGCGGCGATGTCGTTGTGAAACATGAAAACGAAAAATCTGAGAACGCAAACTCAGACGACATCCCGTTTTAAGTTTTACTCGGGGGCTGCTACGGCAGTCCCCACCGCAAGGACATCACCATGACAGTTAAAAAGTTCTCGTCTATCTTTGATGGACTAAAAGAAGCTTACGGTACATATCGCGTAGACAAAACGCAGTCCAACGGTAAGAACACAGGTAAAGCGGGCATCGTTCGTGAACCGCGGAACGCGGGTCTATGGGAAGGCCACCTGTCCGGTAAGGGCAACTCTATCGGCATCATACCGATTAATGCCGACAACATGTGCAAATGGGGCTGCGTTGATATCGATCAGTATCCGCTAGACCACAAGCTTTTGTTGGAAAAGATTAGAAAATTAAATATACCTCTGGTTGTATGCCGTTCTAAGTCCGGTGGGGCTCACTGCTTCCTCTTCTCTACAGATTGGGTTGAAGCAAAGGACATGCAGAAATCATTGAAGAGCGTGGCCGCTGCGCTGGGCTACGGTGAGAGCGAGATATTTCCAAAGCAGATCAAACTGCACTTGGACCGCGGAGATGTAGGAAACTTTCTAAACCTACCGTATTATAACGCGGAAGAAGGTTTACGCTACGGCATCTTGGACGACGGCACATCTGCTTCGCTTGAAGAGTTCTTTGAGCTTTACGAAAAGTATGCTCAGACCCCAGAACAGATACAAAAGTTACAGATTACAGAAAGCGCCGAAGGTACGCCTGTTAGAGACGGTCCGCCGTGCATACAGCACCTTGTCAAAGAGAAAATCTCAGAAGGTGGGCGCAATAACGGTCTGTTTAATATCGGCGTCTATTTGCGCAAAGCGTACCCCGATAGCTGGGAAACAGAAATCCTAACGTACAACATGCAGTACTTAGAGCCGCCCCTGCCTCTGTCAGAAGTTACCGTGGTGGCAAAGCAGCTTGACCGCAAGGATTACGCCTACAGGTGCAGTGATGCGCCGATTAACGCACACTGTAACAAGGAGCTCTGCCAAACTCGCAAGTTTGGCATTGGGAGCGCCATACAGAACGCTACAGTAGCTAATCTGCGTAAGTATAACTCAACACCCCCGGTTTGGTTTATGGACGTTAACGGCGAGCCTCTGGAGCTAGACACAGACGCCCTAATGAGCCAGCCCATGTTTCAAAAAGCCTGTATGGAGCAACTGAACTTCATGCCGCGTAGCGTGGCAAAGCAACAGTGGGAAGGTCGGATCAGCGCCCTGCTTACAGAAATGCGCGAGAACGAAAGCGCCATCATGGAAGTAGCCGTAGACGCCAGCATCAGCGGGCAGTTCTACGATTACCTAGAAGAGTTCTGTCGTTTCCTACAGCAAGCGCAGGACAAAGAGGAAATCTTGCTCCGCCGCCCTTGGACCGACGAGGAAGCAATGGTCACTTACTTCCGCCTCAAGGACTTTGAGAACTTTCTAAAGAAGAATAAATTCTTTGAGTATAAGTCGCACCGCATTGCCCAACGTCTGCGGGACATTAATGGTGACAGCACTGTGCTCAAGATCAAAGGTCGAGCCGTCCGCGTCTGGCAGATACCAGCCTACAATGTAGGAGACATGGATATATCTACACCGGACTTTGCGCCAAAACATGGGAGCCCGTTTTGAGTAAGAACGTTTTTAAAGAAATGCGTAACGCCGAAATCGTTCACATGATCGATCAAAGGCACATGACAAAAACAGCCGTGGCTAAATGGTTCAACATTAGCAAGCAGCGCGTCTGGCAGATTTACCAAAGGGAGAAAGAAAGTGTTCAGGATATTCGGCCCACCGGGGACGGGGAAGACAACTCGACTTCTTAATATGGTCGATGACGCTCTCCAGAAGGGTGTCGAACCTCGCAGCATTGCTTTCCTAGCCTTTACCCGCAAAGCGGCCAACGAGGCCAAAGAACGCGCGGCTAAACGCTTTAACCTAGACCCAAAGAAAGACCTGTTTTACTTCAGAACCCTGCATAGTCTGGCGCTGACCTGTTCCGACATCCGGACAGAGCAAGTCATGCAAGACGAAAACTACAGAGAACTTTCTGAAAAGATGGGCGTAGAACTTCAGATCACCCGCTCAAACAACTTTGACGACGATCTGCCAGAAATAACAAAAGCTACAGACCCTATCTTAGGCATGATAAACCTCGCCAGAATGCGTAAAGTGTCCCTGCGGGACCAGTACAACTCTATGGATAGCCCGATTGAGTGGAACATCATCAAGTATGTGGACGAATGCTTGCGCAGCTACAAAGAAAACCTAGAGATGTACGACTTCACAGACATGCTCGAAAGCTTTCCAGAAGAGGGCTTCCGATCATGCCCATCGTTCAAGCTGTGCTTTGTAGATGAGGCGCAAGACTTGTCACCTATTCAGTGGGACATTGCTCATATTTTAGATGAAAAATCGGACCGTATGTATTGCGCTGGGGACGATGACCAAGCTATCTATAGGTGGGCTGGGGCAGACGTAGATCACTTCATTAACCTCGACGGTGGGTCGGAAACCCTGTCTCAGTCCTATCGCATACCGCTAGAAGTACACCGCCTCGCAGAACGGGTCGTAGGACGCATAGATAAAAGATTCCTAAAAGACTACGAACCCCGAGTAGACAGCCTCGGATCAGTGCGCCGCATCTTTAGTATCGAAGAAATGGACATGTCCGAAGGCTCATGGCTCGTGCTTGCTCAAGCCGGATACCAACTTCAGCCCGTAGCTACCGAACTAAAGTCCAGCGGATACCTGTACGAATATCGCGGCCATCGGTCCATCTCAGAAAAACTAAGTGACGCCGTGAACGGCTGGGAGCAACTGCGCAAAGGTAAAGACATCCCCGGCGCAACAGCTAGAAAAATCTACGCATACATGTCCGTGGGGGATCGTATCACCCGAGGATTTAAAAAACTGCCCGGTCTGGAAGACCAAGACATCGTAAACATGCAATCGCTGACCGCGCACCACGGGCTTTTAGCCGACGACAGCATGATCTGGTCTGAGGCGATGAACAAAATACCGGACAACGATAGGGCATATGTAACGGCGCTTCTGCGTCGGGGCGAAAAGTTTAATGGTGAGCCCAGAATAACGGTCTCTACCATCCACGGGGCAAAAGGTGGGGAAGCGGATAACGTCGTATTGTTTACCGATTTATCACCCGCAGCCGAGCAACAGATGAATGTTAACTCTGATGACATGCACCGCGTATTTTACGTCGGTGTAACTAGAACCAAAGAGAATTTATTCATCGTCGAACCACAAGACTTCACAAGGAGCTATAACCTATGAATAAAGATGAAGATTTTAATTTAAAGGTAACTGTTCGCAATGGGAGGTTACTTCGTGCAATACGCGAGCGGTATTCTTCTGTTGCGGACATGTGCCGAAAGATGAGTCGTTCGCAGCAGACGGTAAACAAGTTAATAACGATGAAGTCGGTTCCATATAATTCAAAGGGTTGGACGGATTTAGCTTTGGATGTTGCGGGGATGGTTGGCCGTGATCCGGAGGATTTGTGGCCGAATCACATGCGTGAGCTTCGTTTAAATAAATCTACATCGGAGGTTAATCTTGATTTGGACGACGTAAAGAAGTTAGTTCAGGAGGGTTCGTCGGAAAAGACTATATCACAGTTGAGTGCAATAAGTCAGTTTTCTCAGAAACTGTCTCCTCGGGAACGGGATGTTTTAGCTCGGCGGTTTGCGCAGGACCAGAGTTTGGAAGAGTGCGCGGTATCTTTGAGGATTTCTCGGGAGCGGGTTCGTCAGATAGAGGCTAAGGCTTTTCGGAAGATGCGCAAGGTTGCGTCTGATTTGGGGTATATGGATGTTAAGAACCCTAAGTGGGACCGGTATGATTGGGAAACGGGGAAGGCTCGCCACTGGCGGCTTAAATTATCTCTTAAACCTCTTGGTCAAGATTTGTTGGAGGATTAGATGAAACGAGATGAAGTGCTGGATGCAGCAAAATCCCTGATTAACGGGGAACGGGCCAAAGATTACGGCGATGCTTACGATAATCATGCTCGTATCGCGGATGGTTGGAACGTCATCATACGCGGGGCTCTTACAAGTCACGGTTATGTAACCCCGTCCCACGTCACGTTGATGATGGACTGGGTTAAAACAAGTCGTTTGTTAGAAACGATAGGCCACGAGGATTCGTGGGTGGATAAAGCCGGATACACTGGGCTGGGAGCGGAATTTGTCGAACGAGACGCGCT